>Ga0067045_1031957_pt1 | contig 11123 bp, 14 predicted proteins | sample TerdegcTABiofilm_FD_59184 | JGI IMG/M metagenome (GOLD analysis project Ga0067045, IMG submission 59184) | Combined Assembly of (Gp0054472, Gp0054536) Wastewater bioreactor microbial communities from Singapore -Terephthalate degrading...
GATGCCGGTGGCGGTGCAGAAGCATCCGGCCAGCGCGCTGCCGCTGACAGTCCGACTCAGCGATGCCGACAGCCCCATGCCCACCCTCACGCTGTCGCAGCTGCGCGAGGTGGAGCTGGTGGCGCGTTTGTCCATCAGCGGCCAAGCCGCGCGCCAGGACGGCGACCTCGAATCGGCGCCGGTGCGCGTCGCGCTGCCGGCCGCCAAACCGATCACGCTGGTGATCGCCGCGCACTGAACGTCGCTCTTGCCTGCAGGCGTTCGGGTGCAGGCCTACGACGGCGGATCGAGCATGCCGATATGCCGATCCGGCATGTCTTTCGCGCCGCGGCGGGAGGATGATGGCGCGTCGGTTCCCGTTCCCCACCGCCATGGCCGAATTCATCCCTCCCGGCACCCGCTGGTTCGCCCTTCCTTCGCCGTTTCCGATGAAACGCGGCGGCGCGCTGCACGGCGCACGCCTGGCCTATGAGACCTGGGGCCGGTTGGACCCGGCGGCCGACAACGCCATCCTGATCCTGACCGGCATGTCGCCGGACGCGCACGCGGCCAGCAGCGCCGACAATCCAGCCCCCGGCTGGTGGGAATGGATGGTGGGCCCCGGCAAGCCGATCGACACACGCCGCTGGTTCGTGATCTGCGTGAACGCGCTGGGCAGCTGCAAGGGCAGCACCGGCCCCGCCTCGCCCGACCCGGCCACCGGCCTGCCGTATCGACTCGACTTCCCGGCGCTCTCGATCGAGGACGGCGCGGATGCCGCCGCCGAATTGGTCCGCGGACTGGGCATTCCGCAGCTGGCCTGCGTGGTCGGCAATTCGATGGGCGGCATGGCCGCGCTGGCGCTGCTGGCGCGCCATCCCGGAATCGCCCGCAGTCACATCAACATCTGCGGCGCGGCGCGCGCACTGCCATTCTCGATCGCCATCCGCTCGCTGCAGCGCGAGGCGATCCGGCTCGATCCGAACTGGCGCGATGGCGACTACGCCGCCGCCGGCACCTATCCCGAGAACGGCATGCGAATGGCGCGCAAGCTCGGGGTCATCACCTACCGCTCGGCATTGGAATGGGATGGTCGCTTCGGTCGCGTGCGATTGGACGCCGAGCGCCGCGAGGACGACGATCCCTTCGGATTGGAGTTCGAGGTCGAACGCTACCTGGAGGCGCATGCGCGCCGCTTCGTGCATGCGTTCGACCCCAACAGCTACCTGTACCTCAGCCGTTCGATGGACTGGTTCGACCTCGGCGAAACGCACGGCGGCGACACCGCCGCCGCGCTCGCCGCGCTCACCGACGTACGGCAAGCGCTGGTGATCGGGGTTCGCACGGACATCCTGTTCCCGATCCAGCAGCAAGAGGAGATCGCCGCCGGACTGCGCCAGGCCGGCTGCGAAACGCGGTTCCTGGCGATGCCCTCGCCGCAGGGCCATGACGCCTTCCTGGTGGACGAAGCCCGTTTCGGCCCGGCCGTGGCCGGCTTCCTCGGCGCCCTACCCCGCACCGCCAGCGACCCCGGCAAGGTGGCCTGATCGCCACACTCGGCTATACTGCGCACCCGCGCCGGAATGGCGGAATCGGTAGACGCAGCGGACTCAAAATCCGCCGCCCTTAAAAGCGTGTGGGTTCGAGTCCCACTTCCGGCACCAAATCGCCAGATATTAAGCGGCTTGCATGGCTTCTGGCGTAATTCTGGCGTAGGCCTTGCGATGAGCTCCGAGACAGCAGAAGCGGCGACAGGTCGATGCATCCAAGCACGCATGCATGCGCATCAGCTACCACTTCAGGAAGAATCTCTGAAAAAAATTTTCGGCGTCGGAAAAAGGTAATCTAAGTAATGACGCCATCAAGAAGGGGGATTTTTCCTTGCAAATCAATTGGATGCACCCAAAGCCCAGAGGTAATTCTAAGGTAATATCAGAGTAATCGATGTTACATGCCAACATGTAATCTCACGATCCGAAGAGATTGCTTAAGAATCAATGACATAGATTTCTGCGCGGCCGCGATTACACCGGTGGTTACCTCAAAATACGTGCGGATGTAACCTGCTGAAACCCGCGCAGGACATAGCTTTGAGCCATGTTTTAGGGGTCAAAGTTACTCGTTACCTTTTTCCGACGGCCTTCCCGCGAGTGCAGGCGTGGACAGCAGCTGCTCACAGAACCTGAATGCGATGTCACGCGTCGCCACGCACAGGCCCGCCGATCAGCCAGTGACGTGACCTCTGTCCTGGATAGCCTTCGGCTGCCGAGGGTCTAGAGTCTCGCTCTGGCTGCATCACTCCCCCTACATGTGGCCGGCGGGCGTGGCGGGGGGAAGACCGCGCGCGCCAACATGAACGCGTTCAGAAAAGAAAAGGCCGCCAACTGGCGGCCTTGTAGACGATGGTGTGGAGACAGCAGCTACAGCGTGGGCGACTGGAAGCGGATGACCTCGTCTCCAATCCAGTCGTTCAGTTCGATCAGACGGGCCTGGATCGGTGCGATTTCGTGCTGCACGAACACCGCTGCGGCCTGCTCGATGGATCCGAACCCAGCAGCATTCTTGGGCACGATGCCCAGCAGCTGAGGCGGTACACGGTGCGCAGCCAGCACGTCGTCCCGGGTGGCGTCCTTGATCCCGAGGAACTCATCCTTGGCTGCCACCTCGCTGATGGGGATGAGCTGTACGCCGTCCTTCTTCCCGTTCGGGGAGTAGAGGAACAGGTTCCTGAAGTTGCCAGGGCCTTTGCTGGCCTTGAGCGCATCGCGGATCGCCTCGATGTCGCCCTGGTCCTGTGCAGCATCGTTGATGTACAGGATGAAGCCGGCATGGCTGCCGTTGATGTAGTACTTGCGTCGGAACAGGGTGGCCGACTCATTCAGTAGCGCTGATTGCAGCGCACCGAGATACTCCGGCAGGCCGTAGATCTCTTGGTTGATGTCGGGCTCGATCAGGTGCCAGACCGAGCCGTCCCGAAAGGCGATATCCTGGCCGCCATGGGTCCACCAATAGCGGCCCTCCTGCGGCCCGCGGCGGACATAGCGCGCGAGAGCATGCCGCAGTCCGATCGGCCGCTTGCCGGCACCATCGATCCGCTCCAGATAAGCGTTGCCGAAGATCAGGTAGTCCAAGGCCAGCTTCGAGAATGCGCTACGGTCCAGCCATTTGTGCGGACGATAGAATCCGACCAGCAAGTTCCGCTTCATCTGGATGCAGCTGGCGTGATGCGGGCTGGCGCGATAAATCTTTGCCAGTCCGTCCCACGATATCGGCGGCTCATACCAGCGCCCATTGTCCAGGCACTGCGCATACTCGAACAGCTCGCGCCGATCGAGCACGGGCAGCGGCTCACCGAAGGTGAAGGCTTCTACGGCCATCAGAAAATCTCCAGGATATTCGACCGAGCACCATCGCGACCCTCAATCGGCTCGTGCGCGAGGGCATGCAGAAGCGCCCAGGCGAGGTCCGCATGCCCATCATCATCACGTCCGGATCGGAACGTGACGTGTCGTCCGCTGTCGGTCATGGTCTTGCGGATGCTGATGAGTGCATGCGCCAGATCCGTCCAGCCGGCATCGAACTCCAGACGCCCGCTGCTGATCACATCCTTGGCCTTGAGCACCATTCGGGTCTTGACCTCAAGGCTGTAGGAGATCGACTCTGCAGCCGGGAAGAATTGCCTGACCAGCTGGTACACCCCGGCGCCGACACTGCCTGTATCGATGCCGATGTAGCCCACGTGGTAGCGCCGGCAGAGATCGCGCACGTACGCCGCCTGCTCGGCGAAGTCCAGACCGCGCCACTGTTTCTTTTCCAGCACGCGGAACTTTCCACCTGGTGCTGCAGGTGGCGCCACCACGACCAAGCCTGCGGTGTCACCGGTCTCGGCCGGGTCGTACCCGATCCAGACCTCACGCTCACCGAACGGACGTTCCGCGAATGGCTGGAAATCCTCCCAGGCCTCCCAGCTGTCGACGAAACACTTGGCCTGCAACTCCGCCAGCGGGAATACTGACAGCGTGTCGTCGATGAACTGGCACATCAGCAGGTTGGCCCATTCATCATCGCTGTATTCCAGCCGCAACTGCTGCAGGTCGAACAGATCGCAGCCCTCGCGGACGGCATCCTCGACAGTCACGATCTGGCGCCACTGCCCGTCTGCGCAAGCGGCGCCGGCGGCCAGCGCCTGGTGGCTGGTATCGATTTCGACCCTCTGATCTTTGCGCCGCCCCTTGTTGTAGAGGTCGCCAGACCAGAACGGATAGGCGTCGTGGGTGATGCTGGATGGCGTGCTGAAGTAGGTCTGGCGCCACTTCTTGTGGATCGCCATGCCAGAGGCCACCTTGCGCAGCTCCTGGAAGCGATGCACCCAGAAGTATTCGTCGAAGTACAGGTTGCCGTGGTAGCTCTGGGCCGTGCGCGCATTGGTGCCGAGGAAGTACAGGGTCGCCTCGTTTGGAAGCACGATCGGATCGCCCTTGAGCTCCACGTCCACCTCGCGCGCGAACGCGGTGATGTACTGCTTGAAGACGTGAGCCTGTGCCTTGCTGGCCGAGAGGAAGATCTGGTTGCGGCCGGTCTCTAGTGCATCCACCAGCGCTTCGCGCGCGAAATAGAACGTCGCGCCGATCTGGCGTGACTTGAGGATGTTGCGAATGCGCTGCTGACGTCCCACGTCGCGCCAGCGTCGCTGGTAGCCGAACAGCTGGTCATCGAACAGGGCGATCAGCCTTTCCTTCTGCTGCTCGCTGAACTCATTCCGCAGCGGCCGTCGGCGTGGAGCTTCAGCGCGCCGCTGGACGGCCGGATTCAGGTCGCCCTCGTGTCCTCCTGGCTGCTGGTAGCGGCGCACCCGTGCGAACCGCTCGATCTGGCGGCCGATCAGGTCGATTTCCTTGTAGTCGCTGCCGGTCTTGGGTTCCTTGGACACCAGTTGCATCAGCCTGGCTTCCAGGCTGGTTTCGACGCGTGCGATGACGGGGGTATCGTCCCAACCGTCCCGCGTCTTCCATGCCCGCACTGTGCTGTGCGGCAGGCCAAGCCAGTTGGCGATGTCCGAGCAGCGCCATCCCTGCCAGTACATGGCACGGGCTTTGCGACGCAGATCGACGGCAGGCGGCGATGGAATGATCACACGCACAGTCTGGTGCCCTGCCGGAATGTGCTCGCCGCCCGCGCGGCGTAATCATGCTGATTACACACCGACGCGATTGTCGCCCCACCAGCCGCCCGTGAGCATCGCAGCATTCCTGCCGCAAAGGCGGCACATGCAGGGGTAGCCGATGGCCCAGAAGCCGAAGTCCAAGTTCTTCCGTGTCGCCGTGGAAGGTGCCACCACTGATGGCCGCAGCATCAGTCGCGCCGACCTCGAACAGATGGCGCGCAACTACGACCCGAAGAAATACACGGCGCGCATCTTCATCGAACACATCCGCGGCCTGAACCCGGAATGGGGGTTCCGGTGTATGGGGGATGTGGTCGCACTGCGGACCGGGCAGATCGAGCTGGACGGTCGCACTCTGCTGACCCTGGAGGCGCAGATCGAACCGACCGATGAGCTGATCGCGCTGACCCGCGCCAAGCAGAAGATCTATAGCTCGATCGAGATCGCGCCCAACTTCGCCGGCAGCAACGAAGCCTATCTGTTCGGCCTCGGCGTGACAGACTCGCCGGCGAGCCTCGGCACCGAGGTGCTGCAGTTCGCCGCCCAGAACCCGGCGGCCAGTCCGTTCGTGCACCGCAAGGGCGGCCCGGATCACCTCTTCAGCGCGGCGCTACCCGTCGATATCGACTGGGAAGAGTCGTCGCCGAGTCTGCTGGAGCGCGTGACTGCGCTGTTCCGCACCGAACGCGCTTCTGACGAGGCGCGGCTTGCCGACGTGCATGCCGCCATCGAACAAGTCGCCCAGGGCGCCGCCGCCGCACAGGTGACTGCCAGCCATGCCGGAGAGGAAGCGGCCAGGCTGCGGCAAGCGCTCGACGCCTTTGCGGCACGTCTCGAGCACCTGGAAACGGCGTGGCAAACCAGCCCTTCCGCACCCTCTGTGCGCCCGGTGGCCACGGGGGCCGCGCCGGCGCCGCTGACCGACTGCTGATCGACCACTGCCAACGCCCACGGAGTCCGCCATGCGCAATACCACCCGCCAGCTCTATAACGCCATGCTGGCGCAGATCGCCCAGCTCAACGGCGTGGACACGCCGACCAGCAAGTTCAGCGTGGACCCGAGCGTCCAGCAGACGCTGGAGACCCGTATCCAGGAGTCGAGCGAATTCCTGCGTCGCATCAATGTCCTCGGCGTCGCCGAGCAGCGCGGCGAGAAAATCGGTCTTGGGATCGGCGCGCCGATCGCCAGCACCACCAACACCACCACCGCTGACCGCAATACCCGGGAACCGGTAGCGCTGGACAACACCGGCTACGAATGCACCCAGACCAACTACGACACCCACATCACCTACGCCAAGCTGGATGCCTGGGCCAAGTTCCCTGACTTCCAGGTGCGAGTGCGTGACGCCATCGTCAAGCGCCAGGCGCTGGACCGCATCATGATCGGGTTCAACGGCACCGCCCGTGCTGCGACGTCTGATCCGATTGCCAATCCGCTTTTGCAGGACGTGAACATCGGCTGGCTGCAGCGCTACCGCAATGACGCGCCGGCCCGTGTGATGGCTCAGGGCGCCAATGCCGGCCAGTTGCGGGTCGGCACCGCTGCCGGGCACGACTATGCCAACCTCGATGCGCTGGTGATGGACGCAGTGTCGGCGCTGATCGATCCCTGGCACCAGGACGACACCGAGCTGGTGGCGATCCTCGGTCGCGACCTGCTGCATGACAAGTACTTCCCGCTCATCAATGCGAGCAACCCGCCGACCGAACAGATCGCGCTGGACACCATCGTGAGCCAGAAGCGCATCGGAGGTCTGCAAGCGGTACGCGTGCCGTTCATTCCGGCCAATGCCATCCTGGTGACCCGCCTGGACAACCTGTCCATCTACTACCAGGACGGCAGTCGTCGCCGCACGATCGTCGACAACCCGAAACGGGACCGCATCGAGAACTATGAGTCCAGCAACGACGCGTACGTGGTCGAAGATTACGGCTGCGGATGCCTGCTGGAAAACATCGCGTTCACCTGGTAAGCCATGTCGCTCGCCCGCCAGCACTTCCTGCGTGTCTCCGCGGCCACCCGGGCTGCGGAGACAGACGTCGGCCCGCCGTCGCGCGCAAACGCCTACGAACTGCAACTGCTCGCGCTGGCAGATGCCCGCCGTGCACTCAAGCAGGTGCAGTCGGTAGAACGTAAGGCCGAGGTCAAACGCCGTGTACTGCCACAGTTTGCGCCGTGGGTGCGTGGCGTGCTCGAGGCTGACCGTGGCGGCCAGGACCTGGTGGTGATGACCTGCATGGTCTGGCTGATCGACATCGGTGAGTTCGGCCAGGCGCTCGACATCGCTGACTATGCGCTGCGCCATGGGCTGACCCTGCCTGATGACTATCGGCGGGATGTCGCCACTCTGGTGGCGGAGGAGATCGCGGAACAGGCCCTGGCTGCGCTTCCAGCCGGACGCCAGATTGCGGCCGATGCCCTGCTGCGCGCCGAGGCCATCACGGCCGGCCACGACATGCCAGACGAAGTGCGCGCCAAGCTGCACAAGGCCATCGCCCAACAATACCTGCAGCAGGCCTGCATGGAGAGCGACGCGCCCGACATAGCCGCCGCCCGCGCGGCACTGCAGCACTTCCAGCGCGCATTCCAGCTGCACCCGCGCGTTGGCGTGAAGAAGGACATCGAGCGCCTGGAGCGGCTGCTGAAATGAAGCTGCATCCCTTCATGCGTGATAGCAACGCCCCCCGGCGCCGCGGCGGCGGGGGCCTGGGTGCTCACCCCCCGGCGCCCAGGCCCCCCCACCGCCGCACTTGCCGGGATTGGAGCCTGGAATGAGCGGATTCATCGCCACAGCGCTAGTTCCTCCACTCACACCGGAAGGCGATGTGATCGCCAACGATGGGTGGTTCCCGTCGCTGTCGATGTCAGCCACGCGCAACGCGTTTCGCCTGGACGGGACCATCACCGACCAGCGTCTGCGCGACGCGCTGGTGGCGGCAATGCTGGACGTGAACCGCCAGCTCGCACGCTACCGTGCGCGGGCAGAGGAAATGGGGCACACCAGTCTGGGAGCTGCGGCAGAGGGGGCCACGCTGGATGGCGTGCCGCGCACCGTGCTGCTGTACCAGCGCGCTGTGATGTGCCTGGCGCATGCTTCCCTGAGTGAGCACTACCGTGACTTCGATGCCGCCGGCAGTGCCCGACAAGTGGAAGACCTGCCGCTGATCGATGAGCAACGGCGCAACGCGCGCTGGGCCGTGCGCGAGCTGCTAGGCGAAACCCACGTACTGGCGGAGCTGGTGTGATGCGCGTGATCGCCCACCAGCACGACACCTTGGATGCCCTGCTCTGGCGACACATGGGACGCACGGGTGGTGTGCTGGAGCAAGCGCTGGCCACCAGACCGGGGTTGGCAGATCTCGGCGTGGTGCTGCCGCACGGGGCTGCGGTGGACATCCCCGATGACGCACGGCGAGAGCCAACCCCCCTGATCCAACTCTGGAACTGATGACGATGCAGGATTCCACGATGGCGCTCGCCAATGCACAGACGCTGGCCGGGACGGCCGCCGCCAGCACAGCGGGCGGGCTTGCAGCCTGGGAGATCGGCATCGGCCCGGCCGTGCTGTTCATGGCGCTGGCAGGCACAGCACTCGGCCTGCTGTTCTCGCCGCCAGGCGGCAGCCGCGCCAGGCTGTTCGTGTTGGCGCTGGTCTACACCATGGTATCTGCAGCCACGGCTGGGCTGCTGGCGGAGCTGCTGTCGCTCGACCACCGGCTGGATGCCGCCATCGCCTTGCTGCTGGCGTTCTTCGCCAACAGCGCGATCCCGGCCCTGCGCACAGCGATCAATGACCGCGTGCATACCGCCATCGGCGGCCGGGACAAGAGGCATATCGACGATGGAGACTGACATGACCACCCTGACTCTGCTGAGTTGGGCCGGCGATCTGGTGGCATGCGTCACCGCACTGGCCATGCTCAAAGACACCGCACTGGATTCCACCGCGCTGCAGCAGATGCTCGGCATCGGACGTGCGCTGCTGGCCGCCCGTCCACCGGAGATCGCGCATCTGCGGCTGCTGGCCCGTTTCCTTATCCGTACCTGTGTACTGGTGACCATTGCCGCCAGTGCCGGTGTTTGCCTTGCGTTTCCTCCGGACATCTGCAGCTGGCAAGAAATGGTGCTACGGCTGGCGCTGGTCATCCATCTCGCGTCGCAGGTGCCATGCCCATGGCTGCGCTGGATCAGCATCGGCGACAGGCGGGCCAAGCTCAACGATCCACCCGGGATGGAGCGCCGTGCTGGACCCTGATCTGCTCGCCGCAGCGACAGGATGCACTCGCGCCATCGCGACGGTATGGGCGGGGCCGTTGTCCGCCGCCATGCAGCGATACGGCATCACCACCCGCCGCCGCGCAGCGCACTTTCTGGCGCAGATCGGCCACGAGAGCGGCAGCCTCACGCGCACAGAGGAACGGCTGGATTACTCCGCCAGGCGGCTGCTGGAGGTCTGGCCAGGGCGTTTCGATGCCGCCAGCGCCCGCAGCTATGCCCATCAACCTGAGCGGATCGCCAACCGGGTGTATGCCAGGCGCATGGGCAATGGGGACGAAGCCAGCGGCGATGGCTGGCGCTACCGCGGGCGCAGCCCCATCCAGCTGACCGGTCGCGACAACTACCGCCATATGGGCGATATGACAGGCCTGCCGCTGCTGGACAGACCCGATCTCGCACTGCAGGTGGAGCACGGCGCCACCATCGCTGCAGCATGGTGGCAGGAGAACGGCCTGAATGCCCTTGCCGACACCGGCGACATCCTCGCTGTGAGCCGGAGGCTCAACCTGGGCACCGTCAATACCAGCCGCATGCCCGCAGGACTGCGGGAGCGCATTGCCAGAACCCACCGTGCCTCCGCTGCACTGGAGGCGCAGACATGACACTCGCACTGCTCCTGCTACGCAAGATCGCACCGTGGCTGTTGCTGGGCGTGCTACTGCTCACCTGCACCCTCTACCTGCGGCACCAATGGATCCGCCATGCCGGGCGAGCCCGGCAGGCAGAGCAGGCCGTGGCACGGCTGCAGGCAGAACTGGCGCAGGCCAGGCTGGGGGAGCGTGTCGTCGTCCGCTACGTGGACCGCGTGCGCATTCTGCGAGCGAATGCCGCCGACCTTCATCAGGAGATTCCGCGCCATGTCACCACGAGTGCTGATGCTGCTTGCCCTGTCCCTGTGGGGTTCGTCCGGGTGCACGACGCTGCCGCCCAAGGCGTGCCCATCGATCCAGCCGCCGGAGATCCTGATGCGCCCGCCCCCGGCATTGCGCTCTCTAGGGTCGCCGCCACCGTCGCCGACAACTATGGCGCCTGCCACGAAACCGCCGCGCAGCTGACCGCTCTGCAGGACTGGGTGCGCGGGGTGCAGGCCATCCGGACTCCATGACCCTTGCCCCATGTACAAACCCGCCTCCCTGCGCAATTTCTTGACCACCGTCAACCCGGAGCTGGGGCGTGACCCCGACCGGCTGCTGGTATTCATCGACGACGGACAGCTGCTGTCCACGCTTGCGCCTGGGCTGTCGTTCGAGTACGCATACACGCTGCATCTTGTCCTGACCGACTACGCTGGCCACCCGGATGCCGTGATGGCACCGCTGCTGGTCTGGCTGCGCCAGCACCAGCCGGAACTGCTGGCCAACCCGGACGTGCGTGGAAAGATCACATTCGAGGCCGACCTGCTGGCCAACGACAAGGTGGACCTGTCGATCAGGGTGCCACTCACCGAGCGCGTAGGCGTGCATCCACGCAGCGGCGGCGATGGCTTCGACCTCACGCATTATCAGGAGCCCGTGGTGGATGACGGCCTCGCGCAGGACGGAGTTCCTGCGATTCAGGAGCTGTGGCTGAATGGCCAGCGGATCTCGCACTGGTAATGGAGCATGAGCTGCAGCGACTGGAAGCATGGGCAGGCGCCCTGATCGGCCGCCTGGCCCCCGGCGAGCGCCGCCGTGCGGCTGCCGCGGTCGCCACGGGTTT
>Ga0067045_1004565_pt1 | contig 11122 bp, 9 predicted proteins | sample TerdegcTABiofilm_FD_59184 | JGI IMG/M metagenome (GOLD analysis project Ga0067045, IMG submission 59184) | Combined Assembly of (Gp0054472, Gp0054536) Wastewater bioreactor microbial communities from Singapore -Terephthalate degrading...
GTCTCTGGGCGCGTGACTGTCAAAGCCGCTGTTGCCGTTGAGCCGGGCTTCGTCGAAGCCACGACGGCCGTTGCGGTTCAGATCCATCAGCCCGCTCATGCCCATGATTTCCGATTCGCGGAAACCCGTGTTGCCGTGCTGCTGGTCAAAGCCCGAGAACTGGCTTTCCAGCTGTTGCAGCGCGCTCTCGCGCCTCTCTTCACGGCTCCTTGGCTTGGGCAGCTCGGCCAGGTTGAGCTGGGCCCGGAATTCGGCCGGCGAAGGCATGCGGTGGATGCCGTTCTTGAGGAACACGAAACGCACGCCCGCCGTCTTGAGAATGCGGTTCTTGATCTTGACCTTGTGGGCTTTGGCCTTGGCATCGCTCAGGTGGTGCTGCTCCACATCGAAAGCGAAACTGGGCCGCCCATCCGCACCGCAGACCACAAAATCCACCATCTGTTCGTACAGCCGCTCCTCGGCACGCTTGCGGTCGGCGGCGCGGCGCACCGTCAGCATGTCCTTGAGCATCATGTTGGGCAGCACGATCTGGCCCGGAAAAGTGTCCTGCAGGTAGTCCAGCATGTGGGCCTGCTCGGCCGTGAGAAGGCGCTCCGGGGAATAGCGGTCGTCGCGACCAGACGACTCGCGGCGTTTGAGGCGGCGGATCGCCCAGACGCACAGCGCCAGCACCACCAGGGCGGCGGCGCCGAGCAGCGCGATCGTCACAACATCCATGCAAGCTCCTTGAACCCGACCGCATCGGGCGTGGGCGATTTTAGGAGCGTGTTACAGGTGGCTCGGCCCGTCAACCATTCGTGGCCGACACGAGGTCCACTTTTGTGCGGTTTGCATCAATATCCCGTCTGACCACGCATGCAAAGGTAGTCAGTTGATGCCGCCACCCCTCGGCCGTCCCAGCGGCACCCGAGGGTCGAACTTGGCGCGTTTGAGACTGAAAAAGGCCTTGATGTTGCGAACGTTGGCATCGCTGGTGAACAGCTGCTGGGCCAGCGCGAGGTACGCCGGCATGTCCACGCAGTGCACCACCAGCATGAAATCTGGCCCTGGGCTGACGCGGTAACACTGCTGCACTTCGGGCGTGGGCAGCACGCGGGCCTCGAAGGCGTCGAGGTGCTCGGCACCCTGCCGCTCCAGGGTGATTTCAATCAACGCGGTGAGCCCGTGACCCAACAGCGGCGCGAGCCGGTCGGCGCTGAGCAACGCCACTTCGCGCTCGATCAACCCCAGCTGGCGAAGCCGTTTGACGCGTCGCAGGCTGGTGGGCGGGGAGAGGTGGGCCAGCTCGGCCAGCGCCTGGTTGCTGCGCGAGGCATCCGTTTGCAGCAGCTCCAGCAGCCGCAGATCGGCTTCGTCGATATCGATTGGTTCCATAAAATCGAATTCGGTGAAATATTTGGCGAAATAAATGTGGGGTGGAAATTATCATCCAATATTTGTCATTATTTGANCATTAATTTCTTTGNGCCGTGTTTAGCATCACCCATCCCATTTTCAGGAGTTTGGTATGTGCGGCATCGTGGCAGGGGTTTCAGGGCGTGACATCGTGCCCGTGCTGGTTCAAGGCTTGCAACGGCTGGAGTACCGTGGGTACGACTCCTGCGGCGTGGCGGTGCACAGCGGTGGCCTGCAGCGCGCGCGCAGCACGGCCCGCGTGGCCGAACTGGCGCAGCAGGTGCAGCAGGAATCCATTGGCAGCGGCACCGGCATCGCCCACACCCGCTGGGCCACCCACGGCGCTCCGGTGGTGCACAACGCCCACCCGCATTTCAGCCACGGCCCCGGTGCCGTCGCTGGAGCGGCCGGCCGCGTCGCGCTGGTGCACAACGGCATCATCGAAAACCACGATGAACTGCGTGCGGCCCTGCAAGCCAAGGGCTACGTGTTCGAGAGCCAGACCGACACGGAAGTCATTGCCCACCTGATCGACTCGCTCTATGAAGGCGACGTGTTCGCCGCGTTGCAGGGCGCGGTGGCGCAGCTGCACGGCGCCTTCGCGCTGGCGGTGTTCCACAAGGACGAGCCGCACCGCGTGGTGGGCGCTCGCGCTGGATCACCCCTGGTGCTGGGCGTGGGGCAGGGTGGTGCAGAACACTTCCTGGCCAGCGATGCCATGGCCCTGGCAGGTGTGACCGATCAGATCGTGTACCTGGAAGAAGGCGATCTGGTGGACCTGCAGCTGGGGCGCTACTGGGTGCTCGACGGCGGTGGCCGCGCGCTGAGTGCGGAGCAGCGCCCGGTGAAGACGGTGCAGGCGCACAGCGGCGCGGCCGAACTCGGCCCTTATCGCCACTACATGCAGAAGGAAATCTTCGAGCAGCCACGCGCCATCGGCGACACGCTCGAAGGCCTGGAAGGCATCACGCCCGAGCTGTTCGGCGACGGTGCGTACAGCGTGTTCAAAGAAATCGACAACGTGCTCATCCTGGCCTGTGGCACCAGCTACTACAGCGGCTGCACTGCCAAGTACTGGCTGGAGGACATCGCCCGAATTCCCACGCAAGTGGAAGTGGCGAGCGAGTACCGCTACCGCACCAGCGTGCCCAACCCGCGCACCCTGGTGGTGACCATCACGCAGAGCGGCGAGACCGCCGACACGCTGGCCGCGCTGCGCCATGCGCAGAGCCTGGGCATGAAGCACACGCTGACGGTGTGCAACGTGGCCACCTCGGCCATGGTGCGCGAGTGCGAGCTGGCCTACATCACCCGCGCTGGCGTGGAGATCGGCGTTGCCTCCACCAAGGCCTTCACCACGCAGCTGGCGGGTCTGTTCCTGCTCACGCTGGCGCTGGCGCAGTCGCGTGGGCATCTGACCGAAGAGGCTGAGGCCGGGCACTTGAAAGCCATGCGCCACCTGCCGGTGGCCCTGCAGGCTGTGCTGGCGCTGGAGCCGCAGGTGATCAGCTGGGCCGAAGACTTTGCGCGCATGGACAACGCGTTGTTCCTGGGCCGTGGCCTGCACTACCCGATCGCGCTCGAAGGCGCGCTGAAGCTCAAGGAGATCAGCTACATCCACGCCGAGGCTTACCCGGCGGGCGAACTCAAGCACGGCCCGCTGGCGCTGGTGACCGCCGCGATGCCCGTGGTGACCGTCGCGCCCAACGACGCGCTGCTGGAAAAGCTCAAGAGCAACATGCAGGAAGTGCGCGCGCGCGGTGGCGTGCTGTACGTGCTGGCCGATGCCGACACCCGCATCGCGAGCAGCGAAGGCATCCACGTCATTCGCATGCCGGAGCATTACGGCGCGCTGAGCCCGCTGCTGCATGTGGTACCCCTGCAGATGCTGGCGTACCACACGGCGCTGGCCAAAGGCACCGACGTGGACAAGCCGCGAAACCTGGCGAAGAGTGTGACGGTGGAGTGAGGGGTCGAGAGCAATGAGTGTTTTTGATTCCGAAAAATGAAGTCTGTCGGAAAAGAACAGGCCTGTCGAAAAACACCGGAACCCGATCTGAAAGAGGGTCTGGCGCAACTGCAGAACACGTTCTCTCTTCTTGGAAGAGGTCCCGGTGAGTCCGATCGATAAACCTGTCGCGTGCCGTTGCCGCAGTTGGGCAACGGTTTTCGATGGAAGACAACCGCGAGAGAACCGGGTTTGCAGAACGCCAGTTTGCAGACTTCAGCTCCCGTCGGAAATGACAGTACCGCCATCGACCACGATAGTTTGCCCAGAGATGAAGCCACCGGCTCGGCTGGCAAGCATGACGGCAACCCCAGCAATCTCCGCAGGCTCACCCACGCGTCGCAACGGGGTCATGGCCATCCGACGTTCCATGAAGGCGTGGTTGGAAATCAATTCTTCAGCCAACGGCGTACGAATCAGGCCGGGCGCGATGGCGTTGACACGCACCCCTGACGGGCCCCATTCGACAGCCAGGTTCCGGGCCATCTGAGACAGTGCGGCTTTGGACAGCCCATACAAGCCAATGGCGCGGTTTCCTCGCAGCCCTGCGATGCTGGACAGAAACACGATACTGCCGCCGCCGATCTTCGCCATGGAGGGCAAGATGCCTCGCGATAGTGTCAGAGCGGAACGCAAGTTGATGTCCATCACCGTGTCCCAGTCGGACTCGGTGGTGACGCAGATGGGACCTGCGGGCCCCTGCACGCCAGCGTTGTGCACCAGGATATCCACCGCCTCGAAGTCCCTGAGGACGCTCTCCGTGAGTTGCTCAATGGACCTGGGGTCACGAAGGTCTGCCACACGGGCATGAACATCAAGACCGGCGCCGCGCCATTGAGCAACCGCTTGTTGGCAGGATTCAGCGTTCAAGTCGCTGGCCACGACCTTGGCGCCGTGCGCAGCCAACGCCTCAACAATGGCGCGACCCAGACCGCCTGTGGCTCCGGTGACAAGCGCGACCCGACTGCGCAGGTCGAAGAGTTCCAACCCAGCGCTCACGGTTGCTCCAGGGAACCCGCAATGGTCGGGTCGTAGCTGCCGTCGATGAGGACGAACAGCATTCGGCATGGCTTGCCAGAGCGGTTTGCCCAGGCGTGACTGGTGCCGCGCTGCACCACAACACTGCCTTGCTTGAGGGCCACTTCCCCTTCATCAAGCACCAAGGTCAACTCGCCTTCAATAACAACACCGTAGTCGACCGACTCCGTTCTGTGCATCAAGGGGTGCGGCGAGCCTGCTTTCACCTTAGAGGCACCTTCGTCGCCGATCTGACTGAAGGCGGTCTTCATCTGCGCCTCACTACTCGCCAGAAACTCGGCCGTCTCTGGAGGAATGTCGACGAACCTAACGCGAGTTCCCATCTTGGGTGGGGGAAGCATCACCGGTCCGAGGGTCGGGTCCGCTCCATTGTTCACCACGACAGGCGTCGAGTCCGTGCTCCAGACTTCGTGAAATACCGTGCCAGGGATGGCAAGAATTTCCTGGACCGTAGGCAGCGGTCCGTTGGAAACAACAATCGCCTGACCTTGCTCGTTGTGGCCGGTCACGACACGATGAATAGAAGGAAAAGCCATGCAAAACTCTTTCTCAATGGGGAAATGGTGAGGGGTTTTAAGATCGGTCCCGTTCCTCGATTTTGAGACGAGCTGACGTTCTGGCCGACACGAATTCAGTCTTTGAATGTCAACTTCGCGTCGGTGGCGATGCGGCGATACACAGTCATGTCTTGCTGCACGGAGGTGGCCAGAGCAGAAGGCGGCCCACCGGCCGGGGAGATGCCCATGTCTTCCATTTGCCTGACCAGGCTGGGGTCTGCCAATGCAGCATTGACCGCCTTGTTGAGTTTGTCCACCACGGGCGCGGGCGTGCCCACAGGGGCGAAGACGCCAAGCCAGGAGCTAAGGACAAAGTCCTTCAATCCACTTTCTGCGGCGGTAGGAACGTTGGGCAGACGGGGGTCGCGCTGGTCCCCCGTCACCGCGACGATTTTCACCTTGCCTGCGTCTGCGTAAGATTTTGCTGTTGCGTCGAACGCCAAGTCCAACACGCCTCCCGCAACGTCAATGATGGCGGCTGAGGTGGACTTGTACGGGACGTGAACCATTTCGGTCCCGGTCAAGCTCTGGAAAAACGCACCGGCAAAGTGAGCTCCGCTGCCCACACCCGCGCTGCCGTAGCTGAGTTTTCCCGGGTTCTTTTTTGCGTGAGCAATGAACTCGTTGAGGTTGTTCACGGGGAGCTTGGTGCTCACCGCAATGGGCAAACCATATTTGCCCACTTGTGCGACTGGCATCAGCGCCTTAACCGGGTCGTACTTCACCGTCGGGTCGGTGATCGGAAGAATGGTGTAGCTGGGATTGGTAAAAAGCAGCGTCATGCCGTCGGGTGTCGCACGCATCACTGCATCCGAACCGATGCGCGAACCAGCGCCTGGTCGGTTCTCCACAATCATGGTTTGTGCCAACGACTTGGACATGCGTTCGACGACGCCGCGTGCAATCTGGTCGGCGAGGCCACCCGCGGTAAACGGAACGACAACTTTGATGACATTCTGATTAACCTGCGCGGTCGCGCCAGCGGTCACACCAAGCACCGCCGCCCCGACCAGTGACTTGAGAAAAGTGCGTTTGAATACGTTGAACATTTGAGTCTCCTGTTATGAACTGAACTTTGAGCCTTAGTCGCTGGCGATGCCGTCCCAGCACAGATACTTGATTTCGATGAACTCATCGATGCCGTACTGAGAGCCTTCGCGACCGAGGCCGCTTTGCTTAACCCCACCGAAAGGGGCCACCTCAGTCGAAATCAATCCTGTGTTGATGCCGACCATCCCGCACTCGATAGCCTCCGCCGTGCGCCAGATGCGCGACGCGTCCTTGCTGAAGAGGTAGGACGCCAATCCGAATTCGGTGTCGTTGGCCATGGAAATGGCTTCATCGTCCGTCTTGAAACGCACCAGAGGCATCACGGGGCCGAATGTTTCTTCAACGGCGATGGCCATGCTCGCCGTGACGTCGGTAAGAACCGTGGGCTCGTAGAACCCCCCACCCAGTGAATGGCGCTTGCCCCCGGTGAGTAAGCGAGCACCGGCAGAGAGGGCGTTGCCGACATGTTCTTCGACCTTCTTGACGGCCCCTGCATCAATCATTGGGCCAATCTGCACGCCGTCCTCAAGGCCGTTTCCAACCTTCAGGGCTGCAACTCGCGCGGCCAGGCGTTTGGCCAGCTCGTCGTAGATGCCATCCTGCACCATCACACGGTTGGCAGCGATGCAGGACTGGCCCGTGTTGCGAAACTTGGCGACCAGAATGCCCTCGACCGCGAGGTCAAGGTCCGCGTCGTCGAAGACAATGCAAGGAGCGTTGCCCCCGAGCTCCATGGAGCACTTCTTGATGGTCGCTGCAGACTGCTGAAGCAGGACTCGACCGACTTCGGTGGAGCCGGTGAAAGTGAGCTTGCGAACCAGTGGGTGAGAGGTCAGGACGCCACCGATGGCGCGGGTGTCGGAGCCCGTGACCACGTTGAACACGCCTGCCGGCACCCCGGCACGCAATGCAAGCTCGCCCAGGGCCAGCGCGGTGAGGGGTGTCTGGCTTGCTGGTTTGACAACCATCGTGCAGCCGGCCGCGAGAGCTGGTCCGGCTTTGCGGGCAATCATCGCCGCAGGGAAATTCCACGGCGTGATGGCTGCGCAAACACCGATGGGCTGCTTGAGCGTGACGATGCGCTGGGTGTCCTTGGGCGCGGGGATGACGTCGCCGCGCAGGCGTTTGGCTTCTTCGGCAAACCACTGGACGAATCCGGCGGCGTAGTCGATCTCGCCGCGGGCCTCGGACAAAGGCTTGCCTTCCTCCAGCGTGATCAACGTCGCAAGGTCTTCCTTGCTTTCCACGATCAGTTGCCACCAGCGGTACAGGATCTGCGATCGGTGTTTGGCCGTCGTCTTGCGCCAGCGGCGGAACGCATTGTCGGCCGCAACCACGGCACGCGTGGTTTCTTCTTCCTTGCAGCGGGGAAGACGGGCGAGCAGTTCTCCGCTGGCGGGGTTGATGAGATCTGAGGCGCCGTGGGGCGTTTCAGAAATCCATTGCCCATCAATCAGTGCGGCTTCGCGCCAAAGGCCTGGGTCCTTGAGAAGCGTTTTCATGGACGCAACCCGTTCAGCAAGGAAAGCGACCAACCATGTAGAGGCTGTCAGGGGCGTCGGTCACGGGCAACTTCGAGGCAACGAGGCCTTGGCGCAGTTGCTTCATGAAACGGTCAGGAACGCGCATCGCGGGAGCGCGAAGCGGGCCGCCGTTGAAGCCCGCCAGCCAGTCCTGGTACTTCCACATGGTGCGGTTGAGCACACCCGTCCCGCCTGCGTACGACTGCGCGGCCGCGCCGTTGGCATTGCGAGCAGGGTTGACTTGCCAGTACAGCGCCATGGCGGCTTCCCATTCGCCTTTGCGTGCGAGGTCGAAGGCGCGGGGGTAGTAATCGCTCATCCACTGCGTGTTGCTCGTGCCGGAGAACTGGAGCTTCATCAGGCTCATCATCGGGATGGCATCGCCTTCGATGGGGCAACTGATGACCACCTCATCACGGAAGTGGTGATACATCTCGCAAAGACCAGCCGGGAGCGGAAAGCCTTGCTCGGATTTGATGGCCACGATGTTGGGGCAGTCCTTCAGGAGGCGGCGAACGAACTCCACTGACATGCCTGCGGGGTGAACGCGCTCAAAGCCCCAAAGGGGAATCGGGAACAGCATCACGGCCAGGTCGGTCGAGTCGCAGAACTGCTTCGTGTAGTCGTAGATTTCCTGCTCGGTCGTTGGCCAGAACTGTGGTGGGTACGACAAAAGAACGATGTCTGCGCCAGCCTTCTCTGCCAGTTTCACCGCACGGATGTTCTCTGCCAACGTGCCGAAGGCGGCGTGAAAGAAAAGACCGAAATCCTTGCCGCCGGCATCGCGTGCCCAGGACGTGAACTGTGCGTTCTCCTCGGGGGTGATGGCAACCTCTGCGCAGAGTAGCGTGTAGGTGTACCCCAACTTCTTTGCCAGCTCGATGTCGTGGCGGATGCCACGTTCGTTGAGTTTCGACAGGTCTGCCGAGTAAGACGGGTTGGTCACTGCGGAGCATCCCACCAGGTGTTCACGTGCCCAGGCGCGGGCGTCACTGCGTTTGTACGAGGCCATTGTTTTCCTTTGATGCGTTGCTTGTTACTTGGAGACGGGGACGATGCTGTTCGCGAGCGGCGTGCCAATGCCCCTTTCGCGGGCACGGGACAAAAGCATTTCTGCGGTGATAACGTCTTGCAGGGCAGAGCCGACCGACTTGTAGACGACGATGTCGGACGCTTTTTTTCGCTCTGCTCGACCTGCCACAAAGTCGTCGAGTGATACGAGCTTGGACGCCACGTCCACATTGGCTTTGGCGGCAGCGAGCATGTCGCCGGTGTCGTGCATCACTTCTTCGACCATGTCCGCGACGATGAGGCTTGCTCGTGCCAGAACCTGGTCATCCACCTCTCGCTGTTCGGGCAAGGTGGAACCGATGGACACGACGGTCATGCCCGGCTCAAGCCACTCTCCCCGCAGAACGGGTGACTCGTCGCGGCTGCGCGCCGCGCAAAGGACCACGTCTGCGCCTTGGACTGCTTCCTGAGCAGAAGCAACGGGCTTGATGCTCATACCCTCATGGGCACGCATGTCGGCCGCAAAGCGCTCACGGCTAGCGGGTGTAGGACTGAAGACTTTGACGTCCGCAATATCGCGAATGGACGCCAGGGCCAGCAACAGGCCACGGGCTTCAAAGCCAGAGCCGATGACGGCAATACGAAGAGCCTTCCTGGGTGCTGCTTTGTCAACGGCGACCGCTGCGGTTGCGGCAGTGCGGATGCCGGTGACGCGGTTGCCATCAATCAGGGCGCTCAGCCCCATCGTCGTTTCGTCAAAGAGGGAGATGAGGTAGCTGGCGCGGCGGTGTTTGACCGAGGCGGAAATCAGCTTGCACCCCATGTGGCCACCGGTGGGGGACACGGCGGTGAGTCCTCGCAACCAGACGCCGTCGCCGCGTGCCATTGAGCGCGGAGGAACCATGGCGGGGCTGATGGAACTGGCGTAGGCCTGCCGCAGCGCCTCGACAGCCGAATTCCAGTCGGCCAACTGGGCGACTTCGGCGTCAGAAATGAAGAGGGTCGGCGGCACTGTGATGGCCGCACCGGGGTGGAGTGTTCCCAAGGCATGTCTCCTGAAGATTGGAGGGCATGCTAGGGACGAACGCGCCGGTGAGCGAGACTCGGAACGCGAAAGCAGCTATCCGAAATCCGGTTGGCTGGGAATTTAGGCCTTACGAATTCAGCAAACCAGGGGCCACACTGAGTATCAGCTTGGACACCTCACGCAAGGCCTGCGTGGAAGGCCGATGAAGCGTGGTGCCCAGGACCACTGAGCGAGAGAGAACAGGGTCAACGATGTGCAAGGTGGCCAGCCGTTCTCGTTCGGGCTCGCTCAGTTGCCCGGCCGTGATGGCAAATCCTCCTCCATGCGCTGCGATTTCGTGTTGAAGGTGAATGGAGTCAGCCTCGGCACTGATATTGAGCGCGGCATCCTGTTGCCGCGCCAGCGTCTCCAGCCGTGAGCGCATGGGATGAGGATTCGATGGCAATACCAGAGGCAGTTGCAGGACTTCGTTGAACGGGATGGTCTTGCGGAGCGCAAGCGGGTGACCAAGGGGAACAATCAGCAGGAGCGGCAGCTTCGTCAAGACGGGCTCGTCTGGGCGCGCGGTGTTTTCTTCCCTGAGCAAAAGTGAGACGTCCAGACGACCTTCCTTGAGCCACTCTTCCAGTTGCGCGCTGGAACCCTCCGTAATGTGCAATTGCACTTCCGGAAATTGCTTTTTTGCTTGGGCAAAGAGGGGGCCTGCGAGGAGGGCGACGGTCGACGGCAGAAGCCCCAGTCGGACCTCTCCCATGGGGATTCCCCGGCTGGAGCGAATGTCGTCGGCGAGTTGCTCTCCCTCCAACATCATCGCCTTGATGCGAGGGTAAATTCGCTCGCCGAGTTCGGTCAACACCACGCCGCGGCCCGTTCTCCGAAACAAGCGGCTGCCGGACTCTTCCTCGAGCTGCGCGATGTGCCTGCTGACCACCGATTGGGGCATATCAAGGGCGGCGGAGGCGCGTGAAAGGCTGCCGAGCTCAGCGACTTTCGCGAACAAGTGCCATTTGGGGTCCAGGATGGTCTGCACGGTCTTATTTTGTAGGGGAAATACCTGGTCCCATAATCTTGAGCATGTCAGGTATCACACAACTGGGCGGTCGACGGCGTCCGCTGGCCGCAACCCTGGAGGCCATTCTCGAACAGGGAATCCGAGACGGAAGGTGGCCAAAAGGCACAAAGCTCCCCACCGAGGCAGACTTGCTTGCGGAGTATGGGGTGAGCCGAGCGGTGGTGCGCGAAGCTGTTTCTCGGCTTCAGGCTGCAGGAAAGGTGGTGACTCGTCACGGCATTGGGACCTTCGTTGTGAATGCGGAGACCGCAGAGACTTTCCGTATCCGACCGGACCAGATTGGCACCCTGGACGAAGTCTTGACGGTACTTGAATTGCGAATCGCGGTGGAAAGTGAAGCGGCTGCTCTCGCTGCACTCCGGCGCACGGACGAGCAGCTCCAGGCGATGGCGACAGCGCTGGAAGCTTTTTCTGCGGCTGTCGACGAGCAGCGCGATGCGG
>Ga0067045_1004796_pt1 | contig 11122 bp, 7 predicted proteins | sample TerdegcTABiofilm_FD_59184 | JGI IMG/M metagenome (GOLD analysis project Ga0067045, IMG submission 59184) | Combined Assembly of (Gp0054472, Gp0054536) Wastewater bioreactor microbial communities from Singapore -Terephthalate degrading...
AATCGCCCTGCAGTGGAACGACAGCTTCAACGAGAACCTGTTGTGCTTCACCAACAACATTCCCCAACGCGATGGCGGCACCCACCTGGTGGGCTTCCGTTCCGCGCTGACGCGTAACCTGAACACCTACATCGAAGCTGAAGGCCTGGCCAAGAAGCACAAGGTCGCCACCACCGGTGACGACGCCCGTGAAGGCCTGACGGCGATTATCTCGGTAAAAGTGCCGGACCCGAAGTTCAGCTCCCAGACCAAGGACAAGCTGGTTTCTTCCGAAGTGAAGACCGCAGTCGAACAGGAAATGGGCAAGTACTTCTCGGACTTCCTGCTGGAAAACCCGAACGAAGCCAAGCTGGTAGTCGGCAAGATGATCGACGCCGCCCGTGCCCGTGAAGCGGCGCGTAAAGCCCGTGAGATGACGCGTCGTAAAGGTGCGCTGGATATCGCCGGCCTGCCGGGCAAACTGGCGGACTGCCAGGAAAAAGACCCTGCCCTCTCCGAACTGTACCTGGTGGAAGGTGACTCTGCTGGCGGTTCCGCCAAGCAGGGTCGTAACCGCCGTACCCAGGCCATCCTGCCGCTCAAGGGCAAGATCCTGAACGTGGAGAAGGCGCGCTTCGACAAGATGATCTCTTCCCAGGAAGTAGGCACCTTGATCACCGCGCTGGGCTGCGGTATCGGCCGTGACGAGTACAACATCGACAAGTTGCGTTATCACAACATCATCATCATGACCGATGCTGACGTCGACGGTTCGCACATCCGTACCCTGCTGCTGACCTTCTTCTTCCGTCAGTTGCCGGAGCTGATCGAGCGTGGCTACATCTACATCGCCCAGCCGCCGTTGTACAAGGTGAAGAAAGGCAAGCAAGAGCAATACATCAAAGACGACGACGCCATGGAAGAGTACATGACGCAGTCGGCCCTGGAAGATGCGAGCCTGCACCTGAACGAGGACGCACCGGGTATCTCCGGTGAGGCCCTCGAGCGCCTGGTGAACGACTTCCGTCTGGTGATGAAGACCCTCAAGCGCCTGTCGCGCCTGTACCCACAGGAACTGACCGAGCACTTCATCTACCTGCCGGCAGTGAGCATGGAGCAGTTGTCCGATCACGCAGCGATGCAGGATTGGCTGGCTCAGTACGAAGTACGTCTGCGTACCGTCGAGAAGTCGGGCCTGGTCTACAAGGCCAGCCTGCGTGAAGACCGTGAGCGTAACGTCTGGCTGCCGGAGGTCGAACTGATCTCCCACGGCCTGTCGAACTACGTCACCTTCAACCGCGACTTCTTCGGCAGCAATGACTACAAGACCGTGGTCTCCCTGGGGGCGCAACTGAGCACCCTGCTGGACGACGGTGCGTACATCCAGCGTGGCGAACGCAAGAAAGCCATCACCGAGTTCAAGGAAGCCCTTGAGTGGTTGATGAACGAGAGCACCAAGCGCCACACCATCCAGCGCTATAAAGGTCTGGGTGAGATGAACCCGGATCAGCTGTGGGAAACCACCATGGACCCAGCACAGCGCCGGATGCTCAAAGTGACCATCGAAGACGCCATTGGTGCGGACCAGATCTTCAACACCCTGATGGGTGATGCGGTCGAACCACGCCGTGACTTCATCGAAAGCAACGCGCTGGCAGTGTCGAACCTGGACTTCTGATCCGGTTCATCCTGCAGTAAACAAAAAGGCCAACGCTCTGCGTTGGCCTTTTTTATTGCTCGCTGGTTTCAGGCGCTGACGCTTTCCAGTCGATAGCCGTAACCGTAGATCGTCAGCAGTTGCCAACCCCGGTCGGCGGTCAGGCCCAGCTTGTTGCGCAAGCGGTAGATATGGGTGTCCAGCGGCCGGGAAGAGACCATTTCTTCATGGGTCCAGAAACGCTGGTACAGGTACTCCCGTGACAGCGGTCGACCCAGGTTGGCGAACAGGCAGCGTGCCAGGCGGTACTCGCGCTCGGTGCAACTGATCGGGATGCCGGCTCGGGTGACGGTCAGTTCGGCGTCATCGAACACCAGGTCGTTGAAGCTCTGCACTTCGCTGGCGGCGTTGCGCAACACGCCATGGCGGCGCAGCACCGCATTGACCCGGGCCTTGAGCTCGTTGGGGCGAAAGGGTTTGCTGAGGTAGTCGTCTGCCCCGGCGTTGAGCGCCTGGACAATGTCGCTCTCGGCATCACGGCTGGTGAGCATGATCGCCGCCGGCGGGGCTTCCATGTGCTCGCGCGTCCAGCGCAACAGCGCCAGGCCACTGAGGTCAGGCACTTGCCAGTCAAGGATCAACAGGTCAAAGGTTTCGCGGCGCAGTTGCCGCAACAACTCCTCTCCCCGCTCGAAACTGTGCAAGCTCCAGGCGTCTTCCCCGGGTTCCGGCATCTGTCGCAGTGTCTGTTCCACCCGGCGTAGCTCGGCGGGTTCGTCATCCAGTATGGCGACACGCATTCGGGGTCGTTCCTTTATTTCGTGGAGTGTGGTCGGGCAAAGCCGTGCCGGAGCGAGTTTAGGCTGATTGGCTGAATCTGAACAATTATGGCGATTTGCTCCAGATCGAGTGGTGGCTGGTTACGCTGATGTCAATTGGCCGGTAACTGGCCAAAATCTCACTCGATGGCGCAAGGAAAGCAACGATGGTTAGCAGGTTGGATCTTCGTGCCGGGATGTCGAAGTTGACCTTGGGCGTGGTGCTGACCCGGTGCCTGTCGTTGGCGTTTTTCACCAGTATGGGGATGGCATCGCCCACGGTGAACTCCAGCACCGCGGTGGTGCCTGTGGCGGAGTCGCCACGCTACTACAGCCCGGCGGTGATCAATGTCGGCTTCAGTGATTCACGGGGGTTCGCCCCGGTCATCGGTGCTGAGGACGACGACCAGGGCCTGCGTTTGCGAACCCCGGAAGAACAACCGCGCTGGGTGTTCTGAAGGGCTGGGGACAATTCTGAACAAATATGCAGAATCGACTTTTCGATCATTGGTGTAGGTAAATTCGTAAGTGTGGAGCGGCAATGGAGCATTCGGAAGTGCTCCGACACAGGGAGTGTCGACGCCAACCTGGCGGGACCGCCGATCGCCGGTTCGCTTGCGGTCTGCAGTTCAGGGGGAAAACAGGGAGCCGCTCAAGATCCACGCTGGATCCTGGTCGATCCGGCCGACACAAGGATGTGTCACCTCAACCCCTTCAGGTCTTGACGTCCGGTACCTCACGACAGCTTTTTACGGTGACGGCGTCCTGCGTAAATCTACCTACCTGGCGCAGTGCCCCGTCAGGTAAGGTGCGTGCTGCTGTCGACTCAGCGGCTCGAACAGATTTTCAGAACATGCGCCAAAGCGAATCCCATGACTCCCATCTCCTCCTTGCACTGCCGTCACCTGAGTACTTGCCTGTTGCTCCTGGCAGGTCTGGTCGGTCCGTTGACCCAGAGTGCCACTGCCGCACCCTCCAGCGCCAAGCGCCTGCCCTACATCGATGACCAACAGCAATGCCGTGGCCAACCCCTGCCCGCCACTGTCGAACACCTGACGGGCGAAGCCTGGAAGCTCGATCGCAAGGGCCAGCAGGTAGCGCTGGAGGAAGGCATGACGGTGGATGAACAAGAAGGTGTGAAGACTTCTCCTACCGCCTTCGTCAGCCTGTCCTTGGGCGATGGCTCGCGTATCGTCCTGCCCTCCAGCTCCCAGGTCACCCTGAGCCTCAACGATGAACTCAAGGTGCCGCAGGTCCTTCTGCAACAAGGTCAGGTCGAGTCTTATGTGATCAAGCGCGCCAGCGACTATGATCGTTTCCAGATCATCACGCCGGTAGGTGTGCTCGGCGTTCGCGGTACCCACTTTCGGGTGCGCAACGATGCTGCCGGGCACTCGTTGCTCGAGGTGCTCAATGGCCAGGTGGCCGTGGACCGGGAAGATCGGGCGAAAAAACCTGTGGGCAAACCCTTGCCCGTCGCCCGCGCGGATGATGAAGTACAGGTCCTGGCGCGCCAGGGGCTGCGTATCCAGAAGGAAGGCACGTTGACCCCTAGTGACCTGTTACCGGCCCCTCGATTGCTCGGCCAGGCCGGGCAGACAGGCTCGACACCGGTCTGGAAATTGATCATGAAACCGTTGGAGGGCGCCACGCGCTATCGGGCCCAGGTCGCCACCGATACCGGGTTCATGAACATTAAGCAGGAACAGTTTTCCGATACGCCAGAGATCAATTTCAGCGGGTTGAAGGCGTTTTATTATCACGTTCGGCTCTCGGCATTCGATCAGCAGGGGCTTGAAGGAGAAACCGGGGTATATGACATCTTCTATTACCCCAGCCCCTCACGGGTTCAATAGCGCCGCGGCGATGGGCCGATGACACGCTGGCCAAGGAAGGAAGGTCGCGAGCCGACCCAGGCGCAGCAATTGTTTCGGCGAATGGTCCGCGAATGGCTAGGGGTCAGCCTGATCCTGCTGCCGCTGACGGCGGTCTTGTCCCTGAGCCACGGCCTGACCCTGAGCAACCTGCTGTACGACAACCTGCAGCGCTTGAGCCCGCTGCCGGTCGATCCGCGCATTCTCATCGTGACCATCGATGACTACAGCCTGCAGCAACTCGGCAAGTGGCCCTGGCCGCGGCCCGTGCACGCCGACCTGCTCGACCGGTTGACCGCGGCCCAGCCCAGGGGCGTGTTGTTCGACGTGATCTTCAGCGAGCCGGACCCCAATCCCGAGAATGACCAGCGCCTGGCCCAGGCACTCTGCCGGGCCGGCAATGTGTACATTCCGTTGCTGCGCGAAGGGGTCGCCCGCTTTGACCAGCCACTGGCCGAGATCGAACCCGTGGCACCCTTGAGCCAATGCGCCAAAGGGGTCGGCCACATCAATGCCGAAGCGGACGCTGACGGCAAGGTACGCAGTGTCTACCTGCGCGAAGGTCCGGCGCCGCAACCCCGGGCGCAACTGGCGTGGCTGCTCTACCAGGCCAGCACGGACGCGGCTGTCGCCCTGCCCGGCTCGTCTGCGCCGCAGACGGCGCAAGGCTGGCAACGGAGCCATAACGTGCGTATTCCGTTCATCCGCCAGCCAGGTGGATTTCCTACGATGCCTTACGTCAGCGTGTTGCGTGGGGACGTGCCGGCGCAACTGTTGCGTGATCGCTTGATTCTGATCGGCTCGACCGCGCCCGGCCTGGGCGACCGCTATGTCACACCGCAGTCAGCCAGCCTCGGCACCACGCCGGGCATCGAGATCCAGGCCAATTTGCTCAACGGCCTGCTGCAACAGCGCAGCATCCTGGTGCTGGGCAATGGCTGGACGCTGAGCTTATCCACAGCCTTGGTTGCGGCGCTGCTGGCCCTGCTGCTGTTCCGGCCACGGCGCGCGCTGTGGTTGACCCTGGGCGGCTTGGCGAGTGCCCTGCTGGTGTCTGCGTTATTGCTGCGGGCAGGTTGGTGGTGGTCGCCGATGGCCAGCCTGCTGGGGATGCTACTGGGCTATCTGGTCTGGAACTGGCGCCGCCTGAATGCGGTACTCGCCTATTTCGGCTGGGAACTGCAGCGCCTAGATAACGAACCCAAGGTATTCCCCGAGCGCCGGCGCACAGCGGCTCCGGCCGGCGATGTGCTGCAGGGACAGATTGTCGCCCTGGAACAGGCCATGAGCCGCACCCGCGATACCCGCCGGTTTATTGCCGACGGCCTGGAGTACTTGCCGGTGGCGACCCTGATCAGCGGCCCGGATGGCCGGGTGCTGTTGGCCAACCGCAATGCCCGTGGGCTGTTCGCCGATGACCTGGTGGGTGAGCCCCTGATGGCCCGCCTGGCCGGTCTAGGTTATCCAGGGCTGCAGGAAGGGGCTTTGCCGGCGGTGTCGACCCTGGGCAGCAGTGAGTTTCGTGACACCCAGGGACGCAGCCTGCGACTGGAGCTGGCGCCATTGCTGCCGGCTGATGGCGGTGCAGCGATTGGCTGGCTGCTCAGCCTGACCGACCTGAGTCTCGAGCGTGAGGCCGAGGAACAACGTGCGGTGCTGCTGCGTTTTCTTTCCCATGACCTGCGCGCGCCGCATTCAGCGATCCTGGCCCTGCTCGATGTGCAGCATCAGCAGGGCAGCGCAGACCCGCAATTGCGCAGCCAGATCGAGGTCCAGGTGCGCAAGGCCCTGGGCCTGACCGAAGCCTTCGTGCAACTGGCCAAGGCGGAATCGGAGGCCTATCAGTTCGCGCCGAGCATGTTCGCAATGTTGGTGCTCGACGCATTCGATCAAGCCATGAGCAGCGCCCAGTTGAAACAGATCGAGCTGCTGCATGACCTGGATGAAGAGGCCGAGGGCATGGTGCTCGCAGACCCGTCGCTGCTGACCCGGGCCCTGTTCAATCTGCTGGAGAACGCCATCAAGTACAGCCCGGCCGGGAGTCAGGTGCGCGTGCGGGTCAGTTGTGCACAGGGCTGGCTGAACTGTGAGATCAGCGACCAGGGCCAGGGTATCGCGGCCCAGGAGCTACCCGAACTGTTCAGCCAGTACCGGCGCTTTGCTTCCTCCCAGGGCAGTGAAGGCTTGGGCCTGGGGTTGTCGATGGTCAAGGCGGTGGTGGATCGCCATGGTGGGCGGATCTTCTGTCAAAGCCGGGTCAACGAAGGCACGACGTTCCGGATGGAGTTGCCGTTACTGGAGGATTGATGGGCAGGCCAAACGGGCATAAAAAAACCGGCATCCATGGCCGGTTTTTTTATCACTGTGAAAACTTATGCACGTTTTACGGCGTTTTATCAGCTTAAGAAATATGCATATAAATCATTAAGTTAGATAACGAATAAAGCATTCAGCAAGAAAACCGTACACAGGTTATCCACAGAATCACTGCGCTTCTTTATCCACTGCAGCGGACAGTGGCGGCAGTGAGCCCATGTCGCGCTGGGTTTGCTCATTCCATGCGGCGGCGCGGTCGTTCAATTCGGCAACGGCCCGGGGTCCGCTGCCTTCGGCGTACATCGGCGCGCCGATGACCACGGTGATGACCCCCGGCTTCTTCGCCCAGCCGGTCTTCGGCCAGAACTTGCCGGCGTTGTGCGCAATCGGCAGCACCGGCAACTGGGCGTTGACCGCCAGCGCCGTGCCACCGCGGGAGAACTTGCCGACAGTACCAAAGGGTACGCGGGTGCCTTCCGGGAAGATCAGCACCCAGACCTTGTCCTTGAGCAACTCGTCACCCTTCTTGGCGACATGCTTGAGGGCGGCCTTGGGGTTGTCGCGGTCGATGGCGATCGGGCGCAGCATGGCCATCGCCCAGCCGAAGAACGGCACGAACAGCAACTCGCGCTTGAGCACCTGGCTCAGGGGCTCGAAGTACGCCGAGAGAAAGAAGGTCTCCCAGGTGCTTTGGTGATTCGACAGGATCACGCACGGCTGGTCCGGGACGTTCTCGGCACCTTTGACTTCATAGCGGATGCCCAGGAACACCTTGCTCAGCCACAACGCGCAGCGGCACCAGTAGACGTTGATGAAACGGTAGCGTGCCTTGAACGGCAGGAAAGGCGCGATGAAAAAGCTCAGGCTGCACCACAGCAACGAACTGGTGCCCAGCAGCAGGTAAAAAAGAAAGGTTCTGATTGCCTGCAAGATCGACATGATCGCGATTACCGTTGCGGGTCAGTGCCCGCCTTCTAAAAGCGCGCTCCCGAACAGTCCTTGGTCAGGAAGTCAGAATCGCCCTAGTTGTTGATAAGTTCTGCGGCAATCGCCGCCAGATCGTCAAAAATCAAAGTGCCTGCCGGCAGGGACTTGCCCTGAGTCTTTGCGCCTTTACCGGTTTTTACCAAGACTGGCTGAGAGTCGACGGCTTTTGCCGCCTCCAGGTCACTGAGACTGTCGCCGACGAACCACAGGCCCGTCAGCGGCACGTCGTAATGTGCGGCAATGGTTTCAAGCATGCCGGGTTTTGGCTTACGACAGTCACAACCTGCGTCCGGCCCATGGGGGCAGTAGACGATCAGGCCGAGTTCGCCACCCTGCTCGGCCACCAGCGTGCGCAAGCGCGCATGCATGGCGTCCAGGGTGGCGACATCGTAATAGCCGCGAGCGATGCCCGACTGGTTGGTAGCGACCGCTACCGTCCAGCCGGCCTTGCTCAACTGCGCGATGGCTTCGATCGATCCCGGCAGTGGAATCCACTCCGCCACCGACTTGATGTAAGCGTCGGAGTCATGATTGATCACCCCGTCCCGATCGAGAATCAGCAGTTTCAAACGGTCTTACCCCAGCAACGAAATGTCGGCCACGCCCAGGAACAGGCCACGCAGGCGCGCCAGCAGCGCGTAGCGGTTAGCCCGCACGTTGGCGTCTTCGGCATTGACCATGACCGCTTCGAAGAACGCATCCACCGGCTCGCGCAGGGCTGCCAGGCGTGCCAGTGATTCACGGTACTGGCGAGCGGCGGCCATTGGCTGCACAGCCTGGTCCGCTTGCTGGATCGCCGAGTACAGGGAGAACTCGTTGGCGTTGTCGAAGTACTTGGCTTCGACCGTGGTCGGCACGCTGCCTTCGAGCTTGCTCAGCAGGTTCGACACGCGCTTGTTCACCGCGGCCAGGGCAGCGGCTTCAGGCAACTGACGGAAGGCTTGCACCGCCTGCACGCGTTGATCGAAGTCCAGCGCCGAACCCGGGTTCAGGGCGCGCACCGACAGGTAGGTAGCCACGTCCACGCCTTCGTCTTCGTAACGCGCACGCAGGCGATCGAAGATGAACTCCAGCACCGAGTCAGCCAGGCCAGCGGACTTGACCTTGGCCCCGAAGGCCGCCACGGCAAAGGCCACGGCGTCGGTCAGGTCGAGGTCCAGCTTCTTGTCGATCAGGATGCGCAACACGCCCAGCGCTGCACGACGCAGGGCATAGGGGTCTTTGCTGCCGGTTGGCAGCATGCCGATACCGAAGATGCCGACCAGGGTGTCGAGCTTGTCGGCGATCGCCACGGCCGCACCGGTCAGGGTGCTCGGCAGCTCGGCGCCAGCACCGCGCGGCATGTACTGCTCGTTCAGGGCCAGGGCGACGTCTTCTGGCTCGCCATCGTTGAGGGCGTAGTAGTAACCGGCGACGCCTTGCATCTCTGGGAACTCACCGACCATTTCGGTCGCCAGGTCGCACTTGGACAGCAGGCCCGCGCGCGCAGCCCATTGGGCGTTGCCGCCAATGTGCGGGGCGATGAAGGCGGCGAGCTTGGAAACGCGCTCGGCCTTGTCGTAGACGCTGCCCAGTTTTTCCTGGAACACCACGTTCTGCAGGCGCAGGTTGAAGTCTTCGAGCTTCTGCTTCTTGTCTTGCTTGAAGAAGAATTCGGCATCGGTCAGGCGTGGGCGAACCACTTTCTCGTTACCGTCGATGATCTGCTGCGGGTCTTTGCTCTCGATGTTGGCCACGGTAATGAAGCGTGGCAGCAACTTGCCGTCGGCATCCAGCAGGCAGAAGTACTTCTGGTTGTCCTGCATGGTGGTGATCAGGGCTTCTTGCGGCACCTCGAGGAAACGTTCTTCGAACGAGCACACCAGCGGCACTGGCCATTCGACCAGCGCGGTCACTTCGTCGAGCAGCGCTGGCGGAACGATTGCCGTGCCTTCCTGACGGGTGGCCAGCTCTTCGGTGCGCTTGCTGATGATCTCGCGACGCTCGTTGGCGTCAGCCAGCACGTAAGCGGCACGCAGGTCGGCCAGGTAGCTGGACGGCGAACCGATGCGCACGTTTTCCGGGTGGTGGAAGCGGTGACCACGGGAATCACGACCGGCCTTCTGGGCCAGAATGGTGCAGTCGATGACCTGGTCACCCAGCAGCATGACCAGCCATTGGGTCGGACGTACGAACTCTTCCTTGCGGGCGCCCCAGCGCATGCGCTTGGGGATCGGCAGGTCATTGAGGGAATCTTCGACGATGGTCGGCAGCAGGCTGGCGGTTGGCTTGCCCTTGATCACTTGGCTGAAACGCAGTTTCGGGCCGCTCTGGTCGATTTCGCTCAGCTCGACACCGCACTTCTTGGCAAAACCCAGGGCGGCCTGGGTCGGGTTGCCTTCGGCATCGAACGCCGCTTGGCGTGGCGGGCCGTCGAGGTTGATGCTGCGATCCGGTTGCTGGGTCGCCAGCGCGCTGATCAGCACGGCCAGGCGCCGTGGCGCGGCGAAGACCTGCTTGGCTTCATAGCTCAGGCCTGCAGCTTGCAGGCCCTTGTCGATACCGGCCAGGAAGGCCTCGGCCAGGGTGTTCAGGGCCTTGGGTGGCAGCTCTTCGGTGCCCAGTTCAACCAGGAAATCTTGCGCACTCATTGTGCAGCCTCCAGCTTGGCCAGTACTTCATCACGCAGGTCCGGGGTCGCCATTGGGAAGCCCAGCTTGGCGCGAGCCAGCAGGTAGGCTTGCGCAACGGAACGCGCCAGGGTGCGCACACGCAGGATGTATTGCTGACGCGCGGTCACCGAGATCGCCCGGCGCGCATCCAGCAGGTTGAAGGTGTGCGAGGCCTTCAACACCATTTCGTAGCTTGGCAGCGGCAGCGGCTGGTCGAGTTCGATCAGGCGCTTGGCTTCGCTTTCATAGAAGTCGAACAGTTCGAACAGCTTCTCGACGTTGGCGTGTTCGAAGTTGTAGGTCGACTGCTCCACTTCGTTCTGGTGGAACACGTCGCCGTAGGTCACCTTGCCCATCGGGCCGTCAGCCCAGACCAGGTCGTAGACCGAGTCCACGCCTTGCAGGTACATGGCCAGACGCTCCAGGCCGTAGGTGATTTCGCCAGTCACCGGGTAGCACTCGATGCCGCCCGCCTGCTGGAAGTAAGTGAATTGGGTCACTTCCATGCCATTGAGCCAGACTTCCCAGCCCAGACCCCAGGCGCCCAGGGTCGGCGATTCCCAGTTGTCTTCGACGAAACGGATGTCGTGTACCAGCGGATCCAGGCCCACGTGCTTGAGGGAGCCCAGGTACAGCTCCTGGAAGTTGTCCGGGTTCGGCTTCAGGACTACCTGGAATTGGTAGTAGTGCTGCAGACGGTTCGGGTTTTCGCCGTAGCGGCCGTCAGTCGGGCGACGACTGGGCTGCACATAAGCGGCGTTCCAGGTTTCCGGGCCGATGGCGCGCAGGAACGTGGCGGTATGGAAAGTGCCGGCGCCTACTTCCATATCGTAGGGCTGA
>Ga0067045_1031953_pt1 | contig 11121 bp, 13 predicted proteins | sample TerdegcTABiofilm_FD_59184 | JGI IMG/M metagenome (GOLD analysis project Ga0067045, IMG submission 59184) | Combined Assembly of (Gp0054472, Gp0054536) Wastewater bioreactor microbial communities from Singapore -Terephthalate degrading...
CTGGGTTAAAGAAATGGATCAGAGAAGTATCTCTATCTTCATGATAAGACATACAGTGTAATAAGAATTATTGAAAAATTATGCCTCAAGATCTGGATTAATCTACAAAGCTGTCTTACATGAGGAAGAATTATATCGATCTGTCCGTCTACCATAAATGGTTATGGCATTGTCACAGAGGATTGTCTGTGGTACTGCTCCAACAAATGAAAAAAACCGACGTGTGCCTGAATAACGTCAAAAGTGGTTTGTGAGGGATAGAGTTTTCCAAATCGATACGGACTAAAATTCAAAATGAAGATTGCCAGAGGGATCTTTCGTAATGAACCATGAATTACAACATAAGCGTATGCCCAGTCAAATTCAGTTCAATGTCCTTTAGGGGGATCTTAAAGAGCACATATATTACGTTTATCATTAGAATGCTTCCATTCATAAACGACCTTCTTCACATTAGAATATCCGACTTGATGGCCACTGGCTTGCGCAAGCTGGGGGATATCAAGAGCGGATAATCCTTGCTTTCTCGGTTTAGGTTTTTCCCGTCTAATTTTCTGTGCAGAAATTCAATTAACTGCGGTGTTAATATCCGTTTAGGTCGAATAGGTTTTTATGGATCTTATACCAGTTCCTCCTGAAACCTTTCCTTACTTCCTGAATGTAGTGTAAATACTTTCTCACCAGATTATGGGAAATTTTTAAATTCATGCGAAACTCGAGATATTGAACCATACTCACCGTAAAGTCGTTGAATTTCATTAACCAAAATCATTTTAGCCTTAAATGGGAATGTCGACAACTACCGAAAAGGTGGAGGTCAATGATTTGTGGCGTTTGTTTACAGCCTAATGTCCCGGACACTCATAACAATACCGAAAAATAAAACCCAATTCGTAGTTAATTTTGCAATAAAGAAATCATATATTATGAAAATTGAATAAAATCATTGTCTGATGCCCATACACCTAACGAGGCATATTATTTACTACATATATTACCTCTCATCGATACAATCTAATCAATATTAACTGGTTAAAGTTTTCATCTCGTCATGAATTCCGGGAATTTAGGTTATATACTCTAAGCAATCTGAACGTGACGAAAACACCTCATTCTTTCAGTATTTGAGGTTTTACCCCCATTACCAGGAACGTTGGCCCCCAATGACCCATCCGGAGATGATCCCCAAGAGTAAATGCTCTCTGATTTACATCCATAAAGACCTGCACATCTGAAAGGCCGGCGTTTTGAAACAGAACCATATCATCTTCCGGTCGATTTGCATGGGTAGACCAGAGGTCCTGAATAACTTCAGGATCAATATTCTTCCATGCATTTCTTCTCTCCCGAATCGAAATATAAAGCCGTGATGCCTGTTTCCAAACCTTTTGAACGAAGGTTTTTCTTCCACTGTACCAGTTACCATCGATGATACAGACTCTGCCTCCAGGTTTTACAACCCGTGTCCATTCACGAAGAGCTGATGTTGGATCAGGCACGGTCCAGAGCATCCACCGGTTTACAACCGCATCAAAAGTGTTATCATCAAACGGTAAATTTTCCGCATCTCCTTTGCGGAAATCGACAATAACGTTAGATGCTACTGCATTTTTCCTGGCAAGATCCAGCATATTATCTGATAAATCAACAGCAGTAACCATGTGTCCCATACTCGCAAGCGGTATGGAGATAGATCCAGGACCAGTGCCAACATCGAGAATCTTTAACGGGGCTGTCCCAAGGTATTCAGAGAAGAGAGATTTCCAGCCGGCGGTTCCTTTCTCTGATTTTAAAAAACGTTCAACACCGGAGTTATACCGAAATGCTCCGGAGTTCCAGTATGATACGATCGATTCTTTCATGAAGATACAACTCTTTTTTTCAGTTACTCCCCGCCTGTCTCTGCTTTGGATTCCACCAGACCACTGCAGTCTGATACTCCCTGAAAACCCGTTTTCCTTCCGGAAGGTCCTGGCTGTGATCCTCCAGATACCGGGTTATCTTCTCCTCGACTTCCGGAGTATAATCGGTATACAGCGAATAAAAAACCTTGTACATCGTCCGAAGCCGTTCAGCAGTTCTAATACTTGAAGAAGATATCACTTCAACATTAGGGACTCTGCCATTCTGGTACAGGATATTATAGATGTACGGGTATTCCGGATACTGGGGGTAGGGAATGTCACCCATAATACTCTCCCAGAGATCCAGCTCAGGTCCACTGACTGATCCGAACCCTGCTGCAATACAACAAGTTCCTCTACAGACCTCTTCCATTCTCTTAACCTGTTCCATAATATCACGAAACATCCAGATGACCGTAGAAGAGAGTAAAAGGTCAAATTTCTCCCGGCTGGCAGAGACATCAACTTCCTGCCATATCTTTGGGATAATTGTATAATTGGTTATCCCTGATTCATTCGCATTCTCACGGATCCGTTCTATCATCCCTTTTGCAGGTTCAACAGCAGTATAATGCCCAACGTGAGGGGCGAACGGAATTACGAATGTTCCAGGTCCTGAACCTACTTCAATCACCTGGGAGTCAGATGACACGAGATGTCGTTTCCTGAGCACTTCAAGAACTTTATTTCCATACTCATAATTATTGGACCGCCTTGATTCGGAGTAATCCTGTGACCGGGTTGTCCAGTCGTCAACCGCATAGTCGCGTTTCATGATGGTCATCCGATCATCATAGATCTTCTCCCAGATCTCTTCCCAGTCAATCTTCCCGTCCATCATGCTACCCTCCACCATAATAGGCCCATCAACCCGTTACTTGAGACAATTCCGTCTTTTAATCGACTTTTTACATAATCACGAATGATCTCCGTATCCTTGCTCGTAAGCGGGCGATACTTCTGCACCACCTGCTCCATCGAAGAGATTGCAGATCGCTCTGATCGATGAGTCTCATAGGGTAGGACCGTTACATTCGGTCTCATCCCTTTCGAATTAAGCAGATTAAAGAGGCAGTGAAACTGGTCAAACTCCATCTCCCTGATTCTAAGCGTTTTATAAAGATAGGCAGAGTCCTCACTAGTTCCAAATCCCCCTGCAATACAGCAGTATCCACGGGAGACCATATCCATACGCTTTAACTGGACCATAATATCAGGAAAATGCCAGAGCGAGTGGCAACAGAGGACAAGATCAAAGGATTTTTCAAATTGCCTCGTATTAACTTCCTGCCATGTCTTCTGAAGCGGATAAATATTCATCAGATTCTCCCCTTTTGCATTCTCTTCCAGTTTCTGAATCATCTGTGCTGCAGGCTCTATTGCAGTTACCGACTGAACATTTCGTGCAAAGGGAATCGTCAGAGCACCAGGACCAGATCCGATATCTATGACCTGAGATTCCGAATCTGCAAGGCCCTCTGAAAAGCAGAACTGCCGTATCTGTTCTCCATGATGAAACGCACTGTTCAGGACCATATCCGAGTAATCCTCTGCCCTGGATTCCCAGTAATCCACCGTTGTCCTGGAGGCAATATCCTGAATATTTCTCTCCCATATCTCTTCCCAGTTTATTGATACTGTCATACTATACCTCATGTACAAGGGCCCGTCTCTCGCCCTACATTTGATTATTAAATATTCACTGCAATAAATTTAATAATACTTTTATTTATTTTGTAGCACTAATTAGAATATGAAGATGAATAACATTATTGAGATCTCTGATCTTACTGTATCATTTAAAGGCGAGGGATATCTGCTCACTGCAGTTGATAATCTTTCGCTCTCCGTGATACATGGTGAGACCCTTGCTATCATTGGGGAGAGCGGGAGTGGAAAGTCCGTCCTTGGTCTTGCTATACTAAGACTACTGCCTGATACTGCTGCCATTTCAGGTTCAATTATTTTTCAGACCCAGGACATCCTCACACTCAGTGAAGGGATGATGGAAAAGATCAGGGGAGGGAAAATTGCTTGGATCCCGCAAAATCCAAAACTTGGGTTTAATCCCTCGATGAAGATCTGGAAACAGGTTTCTGAACCGATAGTTCTCCACACAGATAGTTCATGGTCAGAAGCAAAGAAACAGGCGATTAGACTTCTTCGTCAGTACAGTATCGTACCTCCGGAGAAGTGGGCCGAGGAGTACCCCGTTGCATATAGTGGTGGAATGCTCCAGCGGGCGATGCTTGCCATGGGAACCTCGACCATTCCATCGGTGTTAATAGCTGACGAACCAACAAAAGGGATTGATGCGATTAACAAAAAAGATGTCATTGAGATGTTTAACACACAGAAAGAGAGGGGCATCACCCAGATTATCATCACCCATGATCTTGATTTTGCTTCAGAGGTTGCTGACCGGATAGCGGTGATGTACTGCGGGCAGATAGTGGAGCTCACCAGTGTTGAAAGGTTTTTTACTACTCCACTTCACCCCTATTCAGTAGGACTGGTAAACTCACTTCCCCAGCGGGGATTATCACCGATTCCCGGTACTTCTCCGGCAATGCATGAAAAACAGGCGGGATGCAGATTCAAGTCACGATGCTCTCTCTGTAGTAGGATCTGCTCAGAAGAAATCCCCCTTTTCCCTGTTGGGTATGACAATGTCAGGTGTATCCAGTATCATAACCGGAACCGGGCTTGGTAAAACCTACCAATCCGGGTTTTTCAGTCACCAGAAGACTTTCGCAGTGCAGGATGTAGATATTGAGATTAAAACCGGAGAGACCTATGCTCTTGTTGGAGAGAGCGGGAGTGGAAAGACCACTCTGGGAAAAATTCTGCTCAAACTAATCTCACCCACAAGTGGCAGAATTTTCTATCATAACGAGGATATTACTGATCTTCAAGGTCCAGAACTCATTCCAATCCGGCGAAAGATGCAGATAATACCACAGCACCCTGAGGATGCATTTAATCCACGGTGGAGATTATCACGGTCAATAATGGAGCCTTTTTTAATACATGGTCAGGCTCGGGAGAATGGGGGATTAAAGAATGTTCTCTTAGAGCTTCTGGCCGAAACCGGTTTGAACCCAGATTATGCAGAGCGGTATCCACATCAACTCTCAGGCGGTGAACTTCAGCGGGCAGCCATTGCACGTGCCCTTGCATTAAAGCCGGACTTTATCCTCTGTGATGAACCTACCTCGATGCTTGATGTTTCTGTGCAGGCGGCCATAATCCAGCTCCTCCTTTCACTTCAGAAGAGAAGTACCATCTCTCTCCTTTTCATCACCCATGATTTAAAACTTGCAGACCATATTGCAGACCGAGTCGGAGTAATGTATAATGGACATATTATAGAGGAAGGAAGTGGCATACTCAAATCCCCTATGCACCCCTATTCACAGTCTATCGTTCGCGGACACAAACATCAAAGACCCGATCAGTCAATACCATCTCATGAATCCTGCCCATTTGTCCTACAATGTCCGAATAAAACAGAAAAATGCCAAACAATTCCGTCTGTAACAGATTGCTCAGGAAGAAAAATACGATGTCATCATCCATTTAAGTATGATTAGATACAATTATGTAACACATATTAAAATAATTAAATAAAAGATATGAATAAATTTATTAAAGGAGACTTCTTCTTCTGATTAGTCTCACATCCTTACTAGTAATTGCAGATAACGGAGTAACGGTGCTTGATATCGCTGCTCCATGGGATGCAAAAACCAGTGATCCACATGTCAATGGAGCAATTGCCCAACGTATGGGAACAACCGAAACTCTTGTAGATATTAATGATGAAGCAATGATTTCTCCAGGACTTGCAACATCATGGGAGGTTTCAGGCGATAAAAAAACATGGACGTTTCATCTTCGTGAAGGAGTTAAGTTTCATGATGGAACTCCCTTTACAGCACAGGCTATGAAAAAATCCCTCGAAGATTCCCTTAAAAAATCAAAAACATTCTCTAGTGTTCCGATTCAGGAGATAAAAGCAGTAAATGATAATACTCTAGAAATTGTTCTCACTCAATCATTCCCATCTCTCCCTGCATACATGGCAAAAGGAGAAAGTGCAGCATTATCTGAATCATCAATTGACCAGGGTGACATTTCAATCCCATACTCCACCGGGCCTTTTATCTTTAGTTCTTATTCACCCAACGAAAAATTTGTGGCAATAAAGAATCCGGATTACTGGGGAAAAGTACCTTCAGTTGACGAAGTAGTTTATCACGTTGTCCCTGAAGCTGAAACCAGGTCCCTGATGCTCCGAGGAGGAGATGTGGACATAGCACAGATTCTTACACCTACTATCACTGAAGGTTATTCATCCGATAGTTCATATACCATTAATACCGAGCCGATTTCACGTGTCAGACTCATTTCGTACAATTGCGAAGAGGGGCCCTTTGCTGATACAACCGTTCGACAGGCAATGAATTATGCAATCAACCGTCAGGATCTCATAGATTATGTTCTTGAAGGAGTCGGAGAACCAGCAACAAGTCTTTTCCCACCCACTATGTTCTGGGGTAATAAAAAAATTCAGCCATTTTCATATAATCCCGAAAAAGCAAAAACCATGCTTTCTGATGCAGGCTGGACAGATAGTAATAATGATGGTATCCTGGATAAGGATGGAGAAAAATTCTCAATTTCACTTGTAACATATACTGAACGTGCTGAACTCCCACCAATGGCTGAAATTATTCAGGATCAGTTGAAGAAAATTGGTATTGATGTTGAAGTCAAGGCTGTGGATATTGATACATCTGAAAATTTAAAAAACAGTGGCGATTTTGATATGTACCTCGGGGGACGTTCTTTGTTAAACGCTCCAGATCCAGACTGGATCCTAATGGCAGATTATCATTCATCAGGTTCATTCAATAATGGATATGGCCCGTACCATTGGAAAAATGAGGAACTTGACGATTTATTAACTCAGGCAAGAGAACTTACCGATTCAGCGGCCAGAAAAGAAATTTATGATAAAGTACAGCAGATCATCAATGATGAAGCTCCTGTTTCAGTCCTTAGTTATTATGTGAATCAGGATGTAACCTCTAAAAATGTGAAAGGATATCGCATGCATCCAACGGAATTTGCATTCCATCTTGAAGATGTATCTCTATCCTAATTCTCTTTTTCATCTGTATTATGCCTTCATTTATTCTTATTCGATTTCTTCAGACAATTCCTGTTTTAATTGGTATTACTTTTATTGTCTTTACTTTACTTCTTTTCTCTCCTGGTGATCCTGCAGTAATTAATCTTCGAGCCGTTATGAATACCGAGCACCCACCACAAGAAGCCATTACAGCGATGAGAATTGAAATGAACCTAGATAAACCCTGGTATATCCAGTACTGGTCCTGGATTTCACGAGTGATGTCCGGAGATATGGGCTATTCTTATCAAAGTCGGAGAAGTACAATTGAAGAGATTGGACGTGCATTTCCGGTAACACTAATTTTATCAACGATGGCAATGGTTTTTTCCTGTGTTATTGCTATCCCCCTTGGAATTTTATCCGGAATGAGACAAAATTCCATTATAGATCATTTTTCCAGGGCTCTTTCAATAATAGGTTTGTCAATTCCGGATTTTTTTATTGGCATTCTTGGGATAATGGTTTTTTCAATATATCTGCACTGGCTTCCCGTCGCAGGATACCAGGGACTTAATTATCTCATTCTTCCGGCTTTTGCCCTTTCAGTTGGCTTGTGTGCCATTTCTATGAGATTGATGAGAACCAGTATGGCTGAAGTACTCGAGGAAGATTATATCAGGACAGCGATATCGAAAGGCCTTTCAAAACATCTGGTTATCCAAAGACATGCAATTAAAAATGCAATAATACCTGTGATAACCTATATGGGAACGCAATATGGATGGTTATTTGGTAGTTCTATGATTATCGAATCACTATTTGCTATTCCCGGTCTTGGAAGACTTTTTGTTGAATCTGCTTCTACCCGTGATATTATGGTACTCCAGGGGTGTGTGTTGATTTTCGCTCTTGTTTTTGTTTTTATCAATCTTGGAATTGATATTCTGCAATATCTTTGTGATCCCCAGGGGAGAGTAGAATGAGTTACTTGGATAATTATTTCAGTTCATGTTATGAATTATACCAGGAATATAACAATAAAATTAGAAAAAAGCCATTACTCTTAATTGGATTTACCATCTTGGTTATGATGTGTCTGATTGCAATTTTTGCTCCGATTATTGCTCCTCATGATCCAAATGATCAATCATTAAAAGACCGGTTCAAGAGTCCCTGTCTTGAATATCCACTTGGTACTGATCAATTTGGAAGATGTATTTTTAGTCGGATTGTGTATGGATCCCAGACTTCTCTTGCCGTAGCAGTGATAACAACAATTATTGTTGTATTTATCGGACTATTGGTGGGGTTATATGCCGGATATTATCGAAAACTTGACGGTCTGTTGATGAGGGTTACTGATATTATGTTGGCATTTCCATCAATGGTAATTACTCTTGCACTGGTTGGTATATTCGGACCTAGTATTCCGACCATTATTTCAGCTCTTGCAATTCCCGGGTGGGCAAAATATGCCAGGGTTACCAGATCCACAACCTTATCAATCAAAAACCGAGGGTATGTTCAAAGTGCTAGGGCACTTGGGGCGAAAGATAGATACATTATCTTTAAACATATTCTTCCCAATTCTCTTGCCCCGATCATGGAAATTGCAACATTAGGGTTGGGAGGAAAAATTATTTCCATTGCAGGACTTGGGTTTTTAGGGCTTGGAATTCAACCTCCCACACCGGAGTGGGGAACTATCATGAATCAAGGTCTCCCGTATTTAGGAAAGGCCCCCCTGATTACTCTTTCTGCTGGAGCGATGATTCTGGTATTTGTTCTCTCATCAAACCTTATCGGGAGTGAAATCCGGGATGTTATGGATCCAAAAACAGATTCTATCATCCTGTAATTCTTTCTCCGAAGAAATATTTTGACGTATACCAGGATTATCAGGCTAACCTTTTTAAGAAGTTAAAAGACACTCATAATGATCCTTTTCCATTGTGTCCATCACCAATAACGGCTGTATCCATTCTGAAAAGTTATTTTTATTCATTATTTCACACTTTCCCTCTGACATCACACCGATCCGATCACACATCACCTGCATGACCTCCGGATCATGGGAGATGAAAATACATGTCGTAGAGTTTTTCTTCTGCAACTCTTTCATGAGATTCAAAATTTGTGCCTGAACTGACATGTCCAGCATGGATGTTGGTTCATCTGCAATTAGAAGGTGGGGAGAGAGTGAATAAATTCTGACCATCATCGCTCGTTGGAGTTCACCACCGGAGAGTTGTCCGGGATATTTATCCAGGATACCCGGATGAAGACCGACTGCATGGATTAATGGGAGAAGGGAGTGTAATACATCTTCGGATTCGCGCTTTTCATGATACACCAGTGGTTCAGTCACACTATAGATCAAGCGTCGGCGAGGATCAAATGATACCTCCGGGTGCTGGAATACCATCTGCATTTTTGCCTGCAGACAAGATCGCTCCTTTCGGTCCAGTCTGAAAATGTCCTTCCCTTCAAAGAGTACTGAGCCTTTTGTCAATTTTTCAAGGCCCAATATACACCGTCCCAAAGTTGACTTTCCACATCCGCTTGGACCGAACAGACCGATAGTTTCTCCGGCATTCAGAGTGAATGACACATCACGGAAGATATCTCCATGGCCGAAGGTTTTCGAGAGATTTGTTACCTGGAGAACCGATGACATCTCACACTCCTTCTCCCATTTACAGGGATAATTGCCGGATGGATTGTTTTTCCTTGTTCACACTGATACGGACACCTGCTGTAAAAGTAGCACCCCGAAGGAAGATCGATAAGACCTGGACACATACCTGGCATTGCTTTCATTCCGTTCCGGGGCAGAGCGGCGATAAGTCCCTCGGTATAGGGATGATGGGGGTCAGAAAAGATCTCATCAACCGGGCCTGATTCTATTATCTCCCCGGAATACAGGACATGAATAGTATCTCCAATCATTCGAGCTAGATCAAGATCATGAGTTATAAGCAGATGTGTATCTTTCCTGATATGTTTCAGGTGCAGAAACATCTTCATCGAGGTTTTTCTGGATAAATAATCCAGTCCTTTGGTTGGTTCGTCTGATACGAGAAGTTTGGGTTCGGAGGCCAGGGCAATCCCTGTTGTCACTCTCTGACGCATTCCGCCGGATAATTCATGAGGAAATGAAGCAGCAGTCAGTTTCGGATCTGAAAATTGAAGATTAGAAAGGATATTCTCTACTTCTGTACTCTGCTTTAAGTTCGAAATCCCACGTATTTCAAGTGATTCTGATATTTGTTTCCCACATCTCATAAGGGGGTCTAATGATCCTGACGGGTTTTGTGGTACCAGGGAGATATCTCTTCCGCGGAACCTGGAAAATTCTTTTTCTGACATTGAGAGAATTTCTCTCCCATTGTAGTTGATTTTGCCGGATATAATCGCAGCCTCAGGGAGCAGATGAAGAACTGCCAGCCCGATAACAGATTTTCCTGAACCAGTCTCACCAATGAGAACTGATATCTCTCCTTTCTGCATCCGAAAACTCACCTGTTGAGAGGCTCTGATTGCTCCTGCTCTTGTAGGAAAGGTCACGTTAAGATCCATTACTTCAAGAACGGTATTCACAAAGATCCCTCATTGTCTGTCTTTGGATCGGTGATATCACGAATTCCTTCGCCCGTGATATTAAAGAGAAGAGTAACGCACGTAATTGCAAGTCCGGGAACTATTACATTCAGAGGAGCAATACGCATATATGGCAGCCCAGAATTAATCATTGAGCCCCACTCCGGAATAGCCGGGGGAATCCCGACACCAAGGAATGAGAGGGTTGCAATGGTGAGAATTGCATGACCGATATCAATCGTTGCAAGTACGATAACGGGCATGATACAATTTGGAAGGATATGCTTTGTCATAGTCCACCATCCGGGAAGGGCTGCAGCTTTGGCTGATAATACATATTCCTGATTTTTTGGTACTGGCCTCCTTTAGAACTGAACATGGTAGTTTAAAAACTCACTCCAATTCCAAAGATGATCAGTAATACTTTCTAACATTGCTGGAGACTTGTGACTACTTTTTACTTCGATAAAATTATGC
>Ga0067045_1031958_pt1 | contig 11121 bp, 10 predicted proteins | sample TerdegcTABiofilm_FD_59184 | JGI IMG/M metagenome (GOLD analysis project Ga0067045, IMG submission 59184) | Combined Assembly of (Gp0054472, Gp0054536) Wastewater bioreactor microbial communities from Singapore -Terephthalate degrading...
CCCCTACCTGTTCCGCCTGCTGGACCAGCTGGGCTACGACGGCTGGATAGGCTGCGAATACCGCCCCGCGCGCGGCGCGGCCGCGCACGCTACCAGCGAGGGGCTGGGGTGGATGAAGGGGTGGCTGTAGGCCAAGCCCCCACCTTCAACGCAAGTCCTTGACAATGCGCCAGGTCGCGCCCTCGTCCGTGCTGCGCACGATGGCATTGTCTGGAAGAAAAGCCAGCAGGGAGCCGTCCCTCCGGTCCACAGCCATCTCCAGGACGGCCAGCTTTCCGGCCAAACCGGGCGACTCGCCGGTATGCACCCAGGTCTTGCCGCCATCACGGGTCGTCATCAAGCCATAAGGGCCGGGGAACAGGCCGGGATTGATGGCAGTGAGCGCATAGCCGGTCGTCGCATCCTTGAAGGCCTGGGTCAGGGCGAAGCGGCCCAGGCCGGTATCGCTCCAGGTGGTGCCCCCATCGCGCGAGATGAGCGTGCTGGTGGCCACGGTGGCGACACGGGCCACGATGGAGCCATCGGGCTGTCCTTGAATGGCAAGAGTCGACTGACCGGTGGCCCGCCGGTGCAGGCTCTGGCCGTCGTAGAGATGCATCTCCCCGTTGGGAAGAACAATGCCAGCACGGTCCGGCAAAGCGATGGCCATGGATCGCTTCCAGCCGATGTTGAGCGACATGCTGTCGTCAAAACTCCCAAGCTTCTGCCACACAATCGTGTCGGTACCGCTGCCCGCATAGGCCGTCCACACCCGGTCTCGGCGGACAAAGGCCGCAATGCGGCCATCCGGCAGCGGCTGTGCCACTGCGATGAAGGCGTTGTCGGGCGGGTTCAGCATCTTCCAGTTCTGCCCCTGCCCATCTGACAGCGCCAACAGCCCTTCCTCTCCTGCGGCAAGCAGGCCGCCCTGCCAACGGCGCACAAAGGCCACCTCCCGCAGCGTTCCTATTTCAAGCTCCTGCCAACGGCTGGAGTCTGCCTTGCGCCAAAGCACCTTGCCCAATTTGGAGCCCGCCAGGAATTCTCCATCCGCCGACTGGTTGAGACCATTCCATGTCGAGGCAAGCATCTTGATCCTGGGCATGAGGCCAGCCTGGGCTGCCAGACGCGAATCAGGGTCGAAGCCCAGGGCGGGTCGCCCCTGAGTCTGCCGTGCCAGCGCGGGATAGAGCTCCTTGACCGTGGCCATCATGTCGGCCTCTGGAGCCACATAGCCCGTCACGAAACCGCGACCCGTGGTCGGGTGCATCACCAGGGTGCCCAGCAAGGTGACTTCCCCCTGCCGCACCTCAAACGTGCCGAATCGCTGGCTGAGCGGATAGTAGTACGACATGTTGCCGCGGCCACCGGACAACTGAACGAGCGTATAGCGCCCGGGACGCACCATGCCGCTGAAGACTGCGGTGGAAAGCGTTGTGGTTCTTCTACGCAGCAACACCGCAGAGTCCTGTCCGGTAGCCTCCTCCCCGGGATTGAGCACACGCCGGATAGCGAGATCGCTCAGCGTATCCGCAGGGTCCAACTCGCCGGTGCCGGCAGTGATCAGCTTCAGGACAACAGCCCCTTCGGTGCCATTGAGCGTTTGTGTGGGCTCGATGGGTCGCGTGGCGCAGCCGGAAAGCAGCAGAGCGGCAAGGACAAGGCTTGTCGCGAGAAAGGCACGTTTCTTCATTGTGGTGGAGCGCAGACTGGCGCAAGTGATGGCTGAATAGCGGCGCGGATTCTACAAAATGTCATTTGCCTTCCACGCAAAGATGGCCGTGCATCGCAAGCGATGAGGGCAGGCTCAACTGAAACCCTTTGAAGCAGGTGGCGTGCACGCTATGCGGCCAGCCCGGCCTTCTTTGCCGCAGGCCGTGGCAACAACGCCCGCAAAGCCCGCACCAGCGGCGAATCATCGGCACGCCGCCAGACGGCGACCGTCTCCACGGCCGTCCTTTCCCCCAGCAAGGGCCGGTAGACCACGCCTTCACGGTGCAGGGCCTGCACACAGGCGGGCACCAGCGCCACGCCCAAACCGCCAGAGACCAGGCTGACGATGGTGTGCATCTGCCGCGCCGCGAACAGCCGGGGGCTGAAGCCGTGGCGCATGCAGGTGGAGACGATGGCATCGAACATCAACGGCCCCTGGTGGCGCTCGAAGCCCAGGAAACGCTCCTGGGCCAGTTTCTCCAGCGCGATGCGCCGGTTGCGGGCCAGCGGGTGGGACTCGGGCAAGGCCACCACCAGCGGCTCGCTGCGCACCAGCACAGAGTCCAGTGACGCGGGCAGGTCCGGCGTGCGAAATACCAGGCCGATATCCAGCCGCCCGCTCTCGATGTCATGTGCAATCTGGTCGGTCGTGCCCTCCTGCAGCGATAGCCGGACCTGCGGATAGTCCTCGCCAAAGCGCCTCAGCGTTTCCGGCAGGAAGGAGTAGGCCGGCAGGCTGATGAACCCGATGGACATGGAGCCCATGAGCCCCTGCGAGGTCTCGCGTGCGCGGCGCCGCATGGTGTCGGCAGCGGCCAGCACGGCACGGGCGTCGCGCAACGCATCCTCCCCGGCTTTCGTAAGCACGATGCGCCGCGACGTGCGCTCCAGCAGCGTCACGCCCAGCTCCTCCTCCAGCTCCTTGATGGCCAGGCTCACGGGGGGCTGGGTCAGATGCAGGCGCTCGGCCGCACGACCGAAGTGCATCTCCTCGACCACGGCCACGAAGCACCGCAGATGTCGCATGTCCATTCATAGCCTCCGCAAATCGATCCATATGAATTGCAAATTTCCTTGCATTGAACCAGATCCCTAGACTGCGCTGCAGGCCTGTACGCACCATCCCGCGCCCAGGACAACACAAGCTGAATACAAAGCAGCAGCAGGAGACAAACATGCCAGAGCGCCTCGCGGGCCTGCCCAGGCCACGCACCCTCATACATCCCGGCCCCTGCAGCGCCGTGCGACTGGATCACCGACAAGCGCCCGCTGCGCGCCACATGCGGCTGGCCCTGGCGCCCGGGCTGACGCTGTTCGACGCCATCGTCGGCGCACTGTCATCGGCCAGCGTCGAGAGTGCCTCGCTGACCTTGCTGGAAGGCGATCTCGAAGACCTGGATTTCTGCGTGGCGCCACCCGATCGCAGCGGCCATGTCGTGGCCACCTACGGCCCGCCCGCGACACTGCAGGCCGCCAGGCTGCTGTTCGGCAACGCCACGCTCGGCTGCGCCGAAACAGGGCATCCGGCTTTGCACTGCCATGCCGTCTTCTCCAGCGCACAGGGCCACCTGCTCGGCGGCCATGTGCTCACGCAGCGCTGCCGCATCGTCAATGCGCCCGTCAGCGCCCTGGCGACCTCGCTGGACGGGTTCGGACTGCGCATCGCCTACGACCCTGAAACGCGCATGTCCCTGATGCGTCCGGCCGCCGCGCAGGTCTGCCATGGCTGAGGCCCGCATGGTCGAGTCAGGCCGCATGGGCCGCGTCGCCTACGCACGCATTGCCCCCAACGAAGATCTGGTGCTGAGCGTGGAAAAGCTCTGCGCGCTGCAGGGCTTTCGCAATGCCTTCGTGCGCGGCGCCCTGGGCAGCCTGGTCGATGCCTGCCTGGCGCGCGCCGACGGCGGTTGCCTGTTGCTGCGCGGGCCGGCCATCGAGGTGGTCAGCCTCGCCGGCGAGGTGCGCTGCCAGGACGATGGCTCGCTGCGTGCCTGCCTGAGCGGCGTGGTCGCCGACACCACCGGCCAGGTGCATGGCGGCCCCTTCGTGGCCGGAGCCAACCCCGTCTGCATCACCTTCGAGCTGACCCTCGAAGAGTGGCTTCCCCAAACCCCTTCTGCCTTGACCCCGGATCCAGGAGCCTGTCCATGAACCAACGAGATTCCCATCCATCCCCCGCACGCGTCGCCGTGGTCACCGGAGGGGCGCGCGGCATAGGCCGGTCCATCGGCGAATGGTTTCTACAGCGGGGCTGGCGCGTAGCGCTGCTGGACATCGACAGTGAAACGCTGGAGCGCACGGCGCAGGACATGGACTGCCCGGCCCGGCTGCTGTGCCAGCATTGCGACGTCTCGAACCCGCAGCAGGTGGACGAGGCCGCCACCGCCGTCATGGCGCGCTGGGGCCGCGTGGATGCGCTGGTCAACAACGCCGGCGTGGCGGTCTTCAAGCCCGTGCTGGAGACATCGTTCGAGGAATGGCGCACGGTCATGGCCACCAACCTCGACGGCGCCTTTCTCTGCACGCAGGCCTTCGGTGCCCGGATGGCTCGCAACGAAGGCCACGGCGGCAGCGGCGGAGCCATCGTCAACATCGCCTCCATCTCGGGCCTGCGGGCAAGCACGCTGCGCGTGGCCTATGGCACGAGCAAGGCCGCCCTCATCCACATGACGCGCCAGCATGCGGTGGAACTGGGCAATCTGGGCGTGCGCGTCAACGTGATCGCGCCAGGGCCGGTGGAGACCGAGATGGCCAAGCTCGTGCACAGCGTCGCCATACGCTCCGACTACCACGACGCCATCCCGCTGGGCCGCTACGGCACACCACAGGAAATGGCAGAGGCCGTGGGCTTTCTTTGCAGCGATACGGCCAGCTTCATCAATGGCCAGGTGCTGGCCGTCGACGGCGGCTTCGATGCCGCAGGCGTGGGTCTGCCCACGCTGCGCCGCCGGCTGGCCGAGGCACCGGCAACCGTGCAGTCCGCGCAGTCCTGAACACCGCCCGCACCACAGGAGCCACGCCATGAACCCACCCCGCATCATCGGCTGGGGCCACACGCCCTTCGGAAAGCATGCCGCAGCCGATGCCGAGCAACTGCTGCGTGACGCCATCGACCCGGCACTGCAAACCGCCGGCCTGGAGCCCCGGGACATCGACGGCATCTTCGTCGGCCACTTCAATGGCGGCCTTCTGCCCCAGGATTTCAGCGCCAGCCTGGTGGCCCTGGCCGTGCCTGAACTGCGCCATGTGCCCGCCACGCGCAGCGAGAACGCCTGCGCCACCGGCTCGGCTGCCATCTGGGCTGCGCTCGACGCCGTGCAGTCCGGCCGCATATGTTGCGCGCTGGTGGTGGGCTTCGAGATCATGAACGCCCAGCCTGGGCAGAAAATTGCCGAGATCCTGCTGCGCTGCTCCTACGTGAAGGAGGAAGCTGCCACACCGGCGGGCTTCGCAGGCGTGTTCGGGCAGATCGCCACCCGCTATTTCGAACGCTTCGGCGACCAGAGCGATGCACTGGCAGCCATCGCGGCCAAGAACCATGCCAACGGCGTGCACAACCCCTTCGCCCACATGCGGCGTGACCTGGGCCTGGACTTCTGCCGCCACGCCTCGGACAGGAACCCCTTCGTCGCAGGCCCGCTCAAGCGCTCGGACTGCTCGCTGGTCTCCGACGGCGCGGCCGCCCTGGTCATCTCGCGCCAGGCCTGCGGCAATGCCAGCGTGGCGCCCGTGCGCTGGCGCTCGCGCACCCAGGTCAACGACCTCCTGCCCCTGTCGCGGCGGGACCCCACGCGCTTCGAAGGCGCCGCCCTGGCGTGGCAGCGCGGGCTGGCCGACGCAGGCGTCACGCTGGCCGACCTGGGCTTCGTGGAAACACATGACTGCTTCACCATGGCCGAACTGCTGGAATACGAGGCCATGGGCCTGGCGCCACATGGCCAAGGCGCGCGCGCCATCCTCGACGGCAGCACATGCCGCGACGGGCGGCTGCCCGTCAACCCGTCGGGAGGACTCAAGTCGCGCGGCCATCCCATAGGCGCGACAGGCGTTTCCCAGCATGTGATGGCGGCCATGCAGCTGTCAGGCTCGGCCGGGGCCATGCAACTGCCCGCGCCCCGGCTGGGCGCCGTCTTCAACATGGGTGGTGCGGCCGTGGCCAACTACCTGAGCGTGCTGGAGGCCGCATGAACAGGCTTGCACCTGCGGACATCGCGGCAGTCCCCGCGCCCCAGGCAGCCAACCTGTCGCTGCTGCTGTCGCAGACGGCCGCCCTGTTTCCCGACAGGCCCGGCCTGATCCAGGGCGACCGCCGCTGGACCTGGGCGCAGATCGATGCGCGCGTCAATGCGCTGGTCCAAGGCCTGCGCGCGCTGGGCATGCAGGCCGGTGACCGCCTGCTGGTGCAGTCTCGCAACGGCATTGCCCTGTTTGAAAGCTGCTGGGCCGCCTTCCGGCTCGGCGCCGTCTGGGTGCCGGTCAACTTCCGGCTTACACCATCCGAAGTGGCTTGGCTGGGCCACGCCAGCGGCGCCACCGCCATGCTGGCCGAAGAGGGCTTCGCCGGCCATGTGGACGCCGTGCGCGCCGCCTCGCCACGGCTGCGGCATGTGATCACCATCGGCCGGCCTCGCGAAAGCCAGGGCGAGCAGGACTACGAGCAATTGCTGCATGACAACGCAGGCGCTCCCGCATCTACAGCCCATGTGCATGCCGATACGCCGCTGTGGTTCTTCTACACCTCCGGCACCACAGGCCGGCCCAAGGCCGCGATGCTCACCCATGGACAGATGGCCTTCGTGGTGACCAACCACCTTGCCGACCTGATCCCGGGCACGGACGAGCGCGACTGCTCCATTGCCGTGGCACCGCTGTCGCACGGCGCAGGCATACATGCCCTGCTCAACGTGGCGCGCGGTGCGGCCACAGTGCTGCCCACCGCCGACCGGCTGGACCCTGCCGAGGTCTGGGAGCTGGTTCAGCGGCACCGGGTCACCAATCTCTTCACCGTGCCCACCATCGTCAAGCTGCTGGTGGAAGACCCCGCGGTGGACCGCTTCGACCACGGATCGCTGCGCTACGTGGTCTATGCGGGCGCGCCCATGTACCACGCCGACCAGCAGCGCGCATTGCACAAGCTGGGCCCGGTGCTGGTGCAGTACTTCGGCCTGGGCGAGGTGACGGGCTGCATCACCGTGCTGACGCCCTCCATGCACGCACTGGACGACGGGCACAGCGACGGCAGCACCGGCACCGCCGACACATTGATCGGAACCTGCGGGCGCCCGCGCACGGGCATGGAGGTCGCCATCCTCGACCACCGGTTGCAGCCCGTTCCCACGGGCGCCATCGGCGAGATATGCTGCCGCGGCCCCGCCGTCTTTGCGGGCTACCACGACAACCCCGAGGCCACGGCCCAGGCCTTTCGGGGCGGCTGGTTCCACACGGGCGATCTCGGGCGGCTGGACGAACGGGGCCTGCTCTACATCACGGGGCGGGAATCGGACATGTACATCTCGGGCGGCTCCAACGTCTATCCGCGCGAAGTCGAGGAGGCGCTGCTGACCCATCCCGCCGTGGCCGAGGTCGCCGTGCTCGGCATGCCCGACGCCACCTGGGGCGAGATCGGCGTGGCCGTGGTGGTCGCGCGGGGAGGTGCCGATGCCACCGCTGGAGACCTCACGGCCGAGGCGCTGCTGGCGCACCTGGAGGGCCGCTGCGCGCGCTACCGCTGGCCGCGCCAGTTCCACTTCTGGGACGCCCTGCCCCGCTCGGGCTACGGCAAGGTGGTCAAGAAGGAAATCCGCGAACGCCTGCTGCAGAACATGACGCAGGGAAAGGAGCAGGCCGCCCCGACCCCGTGATGCGCCCCCCCGCGCGCCGCTTGCGCCCGAACGACACAAAGACAACACTCAGGAGACAAGCCATGACCCTTTCCCGACGCCACGTGCTGCACGGTGCCGCAGCCTGCGCCCTTCCACTGGCCCTTTCACAGCGCAGCGCCTTCGCCAGCAAGGCCGAATTCCGCTACAAGTACGCCAACAACCTGCCCGCCACGCACCCCATGAACATCCGGGCCCTGCAGATGTCGCAGGCCATCCTGGCCGAGACCGGTGGACGGGTGGACATCCAGGTCTTCTCCAATGGGCAGCTCGGCTCGGACACCGATGTGCTGGGCCAGTTGCGCTCGGGCGGCGTGGAGTTCTTCACGCTGTCGGGCCTGATCCTGTCCACCCTGGTGCCGGCAGCCTCCATCAGCGGCGTGGGCTTTGCATTCGACGGCTATGACAGTGTCTGGAAGGCCATGGATGGCGAGCTGGGCGCCCATATCCGCGCACGCATCGCCCACGCCAACCTGGTGGCCATGGAGCGCATCTGGGACAACGGTTTCCGGCAGATCACCTCCTCCACGCGCCCCATCGCGGGTCCCGCCGACCTGCAGGGCTTCAAGATCCGCGTGCCCGTCTCTCCGCTGTGGACCTCGATGTTCAAGGCGCTGGACAGCGCGCCCGCGTCCATCAACTTTGCCGAGGTCTATTCCTCGCTGCAGACGAAGATCGTGGACGGGCAGGAGAACCCGCTGGCCATCATCTCCACGGCCAAGCTCTACGAGGTGCAGAAGTACTGCTCGCTCACCAACCACATGTGGGACGGTTTCTGGTTCCTGGCCAACCGCCGCGCCTGGGAAAGACTGCCCCCAGACCTGCGCGACATCGTGGCGCGACACATCAATGCCGCAGGCCTGCGCGAACGCGACGATGTCGCCGAGCTCAACGCCGGCCTGCAAAAGGAGCTGGCCGCCAAGGGCCTGGCCTTCAACACTGCCGACACCGCCGCCTTCCGTGAGCGGTTGCGCAAGGCCGGCTTCTACGCCGAATGGAAGCGCAAGCACGGTGACCAGGCCTGGGCCATCCTCGAGCGCAGCGTCGGGGCGCTGGCATGACTGCGCCCCAGGACAAGCCCGCCCATACCCCGCACGATGCCTGGACCGCGTGGGACCGCATCGACCGCTGGATGGGCGCGGCCGTGGCTTGCGCGGCGGGCCTGCTGGTGCTGGCCGATATCGGCGTGCTGTTTGCGGGAGTGGTGGCACGCTTTGTCTTCCACCAGCCACTGGTCTGGGCGGATGAACTGGCCTCCATGCTCTTCATCTGGCTGGCCATGCTGGGTGCCGTGATCGCACTGCGGCGCGCCGAGCACATGCGCATGACGGCCCTGCTCTCGCGCCTGTCGCCTGCGCGCCGAGCCCTGTTCGATGCCATCGGCACCTGTGCCACGCTGGCCTTTCTCGCCTTGGTTGCCTGGCCCGCATGGGAATGGGCAGCGGACGAGCGCTTCATCACCACGCCCGCGCTGGAAATCTCCAACATCTGGCGCGCTGCGGCACTGCCCGCCGGCATCGTGCTGATGGCTGTTTTCTCGGTGCTGCGCTTGGTGCGCAGCGGCGAAAAGGCGGCGGCCTGGAAGGCACTGGCCGTGGTGGCCGCCGTCATGGCGGCGTTCGTGCTGGCAAACGGCATCTTCGGCCTCTTCGAGGACCTGGGGCGCCTGAACCTGCTGGTCTTCTTCGTCGGCGTGGTCGCGGCCTGCGTGTTCGGCGGCGTGCCCATTGCCTTTGCCTTCGGCCTGGGCACGCTCGGCTATCTGGCCCTGGCCACGGACACCGCCCTGCCCGTGATCGTCGGGCGCATGGACGAAGGCATGTCCCACCTCATCCTGCTGGCCGTTCCGCTGTTCGTCTTCCTGGGGCTGCTGATCGAGATGACGGGCATGGCGCGCGCCATGGTGGCTTTTCTCGCGGGCCTGCTCGGCCATGTGCGCGGCGGCCTGTCCTATGTGCTTGTGGGGGCCATGTACCTGGTCTCGGGCATCTCGGGCTCCAAGGCGGCCGACATGGCGGCCGTGGCTCCGGCACTGTTCCCCGAAATGCGCAAGCGCGGCGCGGACGAAGGCGATCTGGTGGCCCTGCTGTCAGCCACAGGCGCGCAGACGGAAACCGTGCCGCCCAGCCTGGTGCTGATCACCATCGGCTCGGTCACGGGCGTGTCCATTGCAGCGCTGTTCACGGGCGGACTGCTGCCGGCGCTGGCCCTGGGCCTGTCGCTGTGTGTGGTCGTCTGGTGGCGCTCGCGCCATGACCAGCCGCCGCAGACACAGCGCCAGCCCTGGTCGCAGATCGCGCGGCTAGGCTTCATCGCCCTGCCGGCACTGGCGCTGCCCTTCGTGATCCGCGCGGCCGTGGTCGAGGGCGTGGCCACGGCCACCGAAGTCTCGACCCTGGGCATTGCCTACGCGGCCATTGCGGGTCTGCTGATCTACCGCCAGTTCGACTGGCGCCGCCTGGGGCCCATGCTCGTGGCCACGGCATCGCTGTCGGGCGCCATCCTGCTCATCATCGGCACTGCCACGGCCATGGCCTGGGGCCTGACCCAATCGGGCTTCTCGCGCTCGCTGGCGGAGGCGATGGCCGCCCTGCCCGGCGGGGCACCCGCGTTTCTCGCGGTCTCGCTACTGATCTTCGTCATCCTCGGATCGGTGTTGGAAGGCATACCCGCCATCGTGCTGTTCGGCCCGCTGCTGTTTCCCATCGCACGCGACCTGGGCATCCATGAAGTGCACTACGCCATCGTCGCCGTGCTCGCCATGGGCCTGGGCCTGTTCGCCCCACCACTGGGCGTGGGCTACTACGCAGCCTGCGCCATAGGCCAGATCCACCCGGACAAGGGCTTGCGGCCCATCGTGGGCTACCTGCTGGCGCTGTTGCTGGGTACGGTGGCGGTGGCGGCCGTGCCCTGGCTGTCGATCGGATTTCTGTAGAGGCGCGGCCGCCCGCGTTCAGGAATACTCCAGATCGCTGTGCTTGCTGGTCACCAGCCGGCCGGCCGACAGCGACATCATCAGCAGCGCAATCGCCTCATGCATGATCAGCGTGTGCGTGTTGCCGGTCTCCACCATCTTGCTGCGCAACGACTCGCGCACCTGGGGGGAGCCGGTCACGTCGATGATGATGTCCACCGCTGCATCCACCAGATCCATGAACCGTGTGGTGACCGGCACGCCACGCGCGCGCGCCAGTGCGATGCCGGGCTGGTTCAAATCCAGGTCGGCCACCCCAAGCAACTGCACGAAGGGCGCGTCCAGCAATTGCTGCAGCAAGGGAGTGCCGGTCTGCCCCGCACCAATGACCACGATCCGGAAGGCTTGCATGGGTTGAATCCTTTTCCATATGGGAAGTACGGCGCCATCATAGAAATGCCTTGCCGGTGCGCGCCGGTCCGGGGCGGGTGGAATGGGTTTGTATGACCCAGATCAAATCCGGTATCCAGGTCCAGATGGACCTCTACCACTGCCAGATCGTCGAGGGAGACCTCGCCATGAAGATCCGCCAGTACCTGCCCACGGGCCGCGTGGGCCACCTGCAGATCGCAGGCG
>Ga0067045_1031959_pt1 | contig 11121 bp, 10 predicted proteins | sample TerdegcTABiofilm_FD_59184 | JGI IMG/M metagenome (GOLD analysis project Ga0067045, IMG submission 59184) | Combined Assembly of (Gp0054472, Gp0054536) Wastewater bioreactor microbial communities from Singapore -Terephthalate degrading...
TCCGAGGATCCGCCGGAACCCCTCCCCGCCGATCTCCCCGAGGCCGATGTGCTCGTGGCGGTCGAGCTTCGAGCCGAGGGGACCCTTCGAGTCGTTGAGGTGGACGACCTTCAGCCTTGAGAGCCCCACCGTCTCGTCGAACTTCTCCATCGTCTCAGCCACCCCCTCCGCCGTCCTCAGCTCGTAGCCGGCGACGAAGGCGTGGCAGGTGTCGAAGCAGGCCCCGACCTGATCCTCCCGGCCGACCCTCCTCATGATCTCCGCCAGGTCCTCGAAGGACCCTCCGACGCTGTTCTTAGAGTCGGAGGTCGTCTCCAGAAGGAGGGTGACCTCGTTCTCAACGGAGGAGAGGGCCCTGGTGATCGCCTCCGCCGTCCGTTCGAACCCCACCACCTTCCCGGAGTCGAGGTGGCTCCCGAGGTGGGTGACCAGGTATGGTATCCCCAGGATGGCGCACCTCTCCAGCTCCGCGGCCAGGGCCTCCACCGATCTGGCGTATACATCCTCCTTCGGCGTCGCTAGGTTTGGGAGGTAAGGCATGTGGTCGACGGCCGGCGAGATCCCGGAGAGCTCGAGCTTCCTCCTGAACTCCACCGCCACCTCCTCGGAGATCTCCTTGAACCTCCAGCCCCGGGGGTTTCGGGAGAATATCTGGAACGTGTCGCAACCCGCCTCTTCCGCCCTGTCCACCGCCCGATCTATCGACCCGGCGATGGATACGTGGACTCCTACCTTGACCATTTCGTCGCCCTCCTGGAGGATCTGGCGCCCCGATGATCCGGCCCTTTGAAGATCAGATTACTTTTACAGATCATCGCCTTGACGATGAAAGACGCCCCATCATCCGATCGGCATCGGGATCGGATCCGCCGACGGGAGAGCGCCGGATCCCAGGGTGGCTCTCTTGAGAACCGTTTTATACTTTCCCGAAGAGGCGGGCCAGGAGAGGTCTAGCGGCCCCTTCGGCCGTCCCTCCCGGCGCCGATGACGAGAAGAGTTCCCTGATCCGATGATGAGCCCTATGAGTCCTGAGGCGCCCGGGGCCTCTCTGATCCCAGGAGCCCCGTTCAACGGTCCCTCGAGCCCTCCACCTTCAACCTAGCCCATCGGTCTACGATGTCGATGAGGTTGAACTCGATGATCTTCTTGGTGTCGGTGAGCATCTCCGCGACCTCAGCCATCTTGAACTCCGCAGCTTTTCCGGACCGGTTCACCACCTCGACCTCCTCTTCGAGGTCTGCGGCCTTCCCAGAGGCGATCATCTCAGAGAGGTCCCGGCAGGCCTTCTTCAGATACTCGATCGAGTAGTCGGTCATCGATTCTCTGTCCTGGAGGTTCCTGTTGACCTCCCTGATGGACCAGCACATGGTTATAACATCGTCGTACATCTTCACCAACCGCCGTCTATCACCCATATGGATATTTAATAGCTATCGTCATCAAAAATAGTGGGGCTGGTGCGATTCGAACGCACGATCGACGGGTCTCTCCGATACCGAGAGCGGACCTCTCAGTGCTCCAACGGATCATCAACAGCCTCCCCGTCGAGAGGCCTCAGCAGACCCGTTGATCATCATCAATCATACCGCTGGAGCCCGTCGCCATACCTGACTAGGCCACAGCCCCTCAAAGCGGGCCGAGAGGGATTTGAACCCCCGACCTAAAGGTTAAGAGCCTTTCGCTCTGCCTGACTAAGCTACCGGCCCGGACTGTCCATATACGATGCTGGTTAAATACGTTTCGGCTTTGGAGGGAGTTGGCCGCCGCGGGCGACCCCCTCTCTTCAGGCGCATCGAGGGCAACGATTCCCCTCATCATCCTCAGATCGTGTTTATGTACCTCTCCACCTCCCAGGGGTGGACGAAGTTGTTGTACATCTTCCACTCCAGGGAGCCTAGCCTCGTGAAGTTGGCGTAGACGTGCTCGCCGAGGGCATCCCTGATGACCCGATCCTCCTCCAGCCGGTCGAGGGCCTCCCGGAGGTTCGAGGGGAGGAGCTTTATCCCGAGCCTCTCCCGCTCCTCGTCAGAGAGCTCGTAGATGTTCATGTCCATGGGGTCGCCGGGATCGATCTTCCTTCTGACGCCGTCGAGCCCTGCCGCCAGGATCGCTGCGAAGCCGAGGTACGGGCTGCAGGAGGGGTCCGGCGACCTGAACTCGAGCCTGGTGCTCAAGCCCCGGCCGCTGGGGACCCTGATGAGGGAGGATCGGTTCGGGCCGGACCAGCCGATGTAGACGGGGGCCTCAAAGCCGGAGACGAGCCGCTTGTAGGAGTTGATCAGGGGGTTGGTGATGGCGGTGATAGCGGGGGCATGCTCCAGGAGCCCCCCTGCGAAGTGGCGGGCGAGGTCGGAGAGCTGCATCTTAGCATCGGGATCGAAGAAGGCGTTCTCCTCCCCCCGGAAGAGGGAGATGTTGACGTGCATCCCGGAGCCTGCGGCGCCGTAGATCGGCTTGGGCATGAACGTTGCGGCAAGGCCGTTCTTCATGGCGATCGTCCTTGTAACGTACTTGAAGGTGACGACGTTGTCAGCGGTCCGGAGGGCTTCGCCGTAGGTGAAGTCGATCTCGTGCTGCCCCCGCGCCACCTCGTGGTGGGAGGCCTCGATCTTGAAGCCCATATCCGTCAGGGCGAGGACGATCTCCCGCCTTATCTCCTCGGCCAGGTCCACGGGCCCGAAGTCGAAGTAACCTGCAAAGTCGTGGGGCCTGGTGGTCGCCCTCCCGTTCTCCATGTTGAATAGGAAGAACTCCAGCTCCGGGCCGACGTTCATGGAGTACCCCATCTCCTCTGCCTTCTTCATCGCCCTCTTCAGGACGTACCTGGGGTCTCCTTCGAAGGGCTGGCCGTTGGGCTTGTAGACATCGCATATCAGCCGCGCTACGTTCCTGTTCTCCCTCGCCCTCCAGGGGAGGATGGCGAAGGATGAGATGTCCGGCCGGAGGAGCATGTCGGACTCCTGAATCCTGGCGAAGCCCTCGATGGAGGAGCCGTCGAACCCGGTCCCCGAGTCGAGGGCCTTTCCAATCCTGGTGGCGGGGATCGAGACGCTCTTCACGAGCCCCTGGATGTCGGTGAACTGCAACCGAAGAGACTCGACGTTCCTGTCACGGATCGTCTCTAACAACTGGTCTATTGAGTACATGATTGGTCATACACCCCTTGATGCGGGTCTCTAATGTCGCCATCAACGCCCGTCCCCCTCCGGGACCAGCCCACTCTGGCCGGGCTGCAGACGGAGGCGGCGGCATATTCCTCTAAAGACCCCAGATGGACCGACCTCCTTTAATATAGTCATCGGCCCGACGGGGGCTCAATTACCCTTATCTATTGGCATATCCTTCGAACTCGGCGGTAGATCAAATGTCTGGTGCAAAGGTTCTGGTAGTCGATGCCGGCGGGAGGGGAAACGCCATAGCCCACGCCTTCGCGAAAAGCCCCCTGGTCGAGCGGGTCTACGTCGCCCCCGGGAACGCCGGGAGCTCCATGATCGAGAAGTGCGAGATCGCCCTCTCGAAGGGAGGGCCCCTCAAGGAGATCCCCGGCCTCGTCTCCTTCGCCAAAAAAGAGGGGGTCGGCCTGACCTTCGTCGGCCCGGAGGGATACCTATCCGAAGGGATCGTCAACGTCTTCTGCGATGAAGGGCTCGACGCCATCGGTCCGCGGCGGGAGGCGACGATCCTCGAGGGGAGCAAGTGCGACACGAAGGACTTTCTCAAGGCCATCGGGGTTCCCATCCCCCCCCACCGAAACTTCAGCAACCCCCAGGAAGCTATAGAGTACGCAGCGGCCTTCTATCAAGAGAACCCAAATAAGAACCTGGTGGTAAAGGCCGACGGCCTCGCCGCTGGGAAGGGGTCGATCGTCTGCAGCTCTGCCGAGGAGGCGATCTCGGCGATCGAGAGGATCATGGTGGAGCCCCGCCTATTCGGGGAGGCGGGCCGGCGAGTCGAGATCGAGGAGAGGCTAGAGGGGAAAGAGCTGATGTTCTTCGCCGTCACCGACGGCCGGACGGTCCTCCCCCTGGAGTCGGCGATGGACTACAAGCGGGCCTTCGGCCCCGGCGAGGAGGTGGCGATCCGCCTCTACAACAGGCTCGCGGGAAACCCGAACCTCGACCACAACCCCAACACCGGTGGTATGGGAGGCTACTCCCCCCACCCCTGGCTCGACGGTGAGCTAGCGGAGAGGATCATGGAGACGATCGCCGTCCCCACCATCCGGGGGCTTCGAGAGAAGACGGGCTCTGAGTACCGGGGGATGATATACTTCGGCCTGATGATCTCAGAGGAGGAGGGCGAACGGGTCCCGAGGGTCCTGGAGATCAACGTAAGGCTCGGCGACCCCGAGGCGGAGGTGATCCTTCCGCGCCTGAAGACCGATATGTATCTTCTATCCCGGGCGATCCTGGATGGAAAGCTCGACTCCGTAGAGCTGAAATGGTCCCCCGACTATTGCGTCGGGGTCTGCGCCATCAGCGGGAGGGTGGTGAAGCCGGTGACTAGCGGCGGAGTCGGGGAGGAGAGGCCCGGCTACCCCGGCCCTCACTATACCAACATGCCGATCCGGGGTCTGGATAATATCGATCCCGACGTCCTCGTCTACCACAACGGGACGGCCTTCGGGACCGACGTCCAGGGGAACGAGCAGCTTTACACCACCGGCGGGAGGGTCCTCACCGTCGTCGGCCGTGGCGCCTCTCTGGCAGCAGCTAGGGATAGGGCCTACGAGAACATAAAAAGGATCAGGTTCAACGGGATCAGGTACCGCCGGGACATCGGCCTCACCTCATGAAGGCGAGATGGATGGACGAATTCGGTGGGAGAGATGGTGAAACTGAGGGGATGGTCGAGAGATGGGAGAAGGTTCGAATAAGGGATCTGATCGAAGGACGATCGTCTTGGGCCTGGAGGGGACGGCCTGGAACCTCAGCTGCGCCCTGGTGGACGAGGTGGACGTCATCGCCGAGGAGAGCGCCACCTACGTCCCCGCCAAAGGCGGGATCCACCCCCGGGAGGCGGCCCAGCACCACGCCGAACATATGGCGCCAGTAGTCGGAGCCGTTCTGGACGCCGCCCGTAATGACAACGTCACCATCGACGCCATCGCCTTCTCCCAGGGGCCGGGGCTCGGGCCGTGCCTCCGGACGGTGGCGACGGCGGCCCGCGCCCTCTCCCTGCGATTCAATCTCCCCCTCGTCGGCGTCAACCACTGCATCGCCCACATCGAGGTGGGGAAGTGGAAGACGGGCGCCGCCGACCCGGTCGTCCTCTACGTCAGCGGCGGAAACTCCCAAGTTCTAGCCCTGAGGCGCGGAAGGTACCGCATATTCGGCGAGACCCTGGACATATCCGTCGGAAACGCCCTCGACAAGTTCGCGCGGCAGGTGGGCCTCCCCCACCCCGGCGGCCCGAAGATCGAGGCCCTGGCGAAGTCGGCGAAGGAGTACATACCGCTCCCCTACGTCGTCAAGGGGATGGACTTCTCCTTCTCCGGCCTCTCGACGGCGGCAGCCTCGGCGGCGAAAAAATACGACCTCGCCGACGTCTGCTCCTCCTTCCAGGAGACGGCCTTCGCCATGCTCGTCGAGGTCTCGGAGCGGGCCCTCGCCCACGCCGAGAAGAATGAAGTGCTCCTGGTGGGGGGCGTCGGCGCGAACTCCCGCCTCCGGGAGATGCTCCAGATCATGTGCGAGGAGAGGGGGGCGCGGTTCTTCGTCCCCGAGAAGCGGTTCATGGGGGACAACGGCTCGATGATCGCCTACACCGGCCTGGTGATGCTGAAGGCGGGGGTGACGACGCCTCTCGCGGAGTCTCGGGTCCGGCCGGGATACCGGACCGACGAGGTGGAGGTTCTGTGGCAATAAGCCCCAAAAGGATCCTCCCCAGACGTTTTCACCGATTCTAAGTAGGCAGTTGCCGCCTTTGGTTTGATGCGGATTATTTGTTCGAGATTCCGCTCCAATAAATGCGCTCATTTTTTGCTATGAGTGAATCAATCTGCATCTTGCTCGCCTTCGAGGTGATCTTCTCAGCCTCGGCCCTCGCCGTCAAGGCCCCCTCCTCGCCCTTCGAGCCCGAAGAGGAAGCTCTACCGGAGAGCTCCATCCGCGGCCCGCCGTCGGGAGCGCCCACCGACACCATACCCACCGCCGGCCCAGAGCCGTCTTATGCGCCGCCGGCCTCCTCCGGTGAGGCCGAAGCGGACCTCTCCCAGGGGTAGGCCCTCACATTCAGCCGGGCCAGCTCCACCGGAGGAGGCAAGCGCCCTCTCCACCATTCCGGGAATCCAGGCAACGAATCCCACTAACTGAGGGATGCGTCAGATGAGATTGTTCGCCGTATGCGCCGAAGCCGTTTTCTCTCCGCCCCTCTCGCCCTCACCCCTCCCCCGCCTTCTTGTAAAAGATCCTCTTCGCCTTCCCCTCCTGGCGGGGCAGCCCGCCGATGGGGCAGACGTCCCCCTTGGGGCTGAAGCCGAGGGCCTCCTTCAGGGCCTTCTCAACGACGTAGCCGGTCACCCCCGCCTCGGCCTCGACGTTGATCCTGACCTCCTTCATCCCGTCGGTCTCCTCGATGATGATCTGGTAGTTCGATCCGACACCGGGGATCTGCATCAGGGCCTGTTCCACCTGCTTGGGGAAGAAGTTCACCCCCTTTATGATCAGCATGTCGTCGATCCTCCCAGTGATGGGGGCGATCTTGACGTGAGTTCTGCCGCAGTCGCATTCTTCTCGGGATACGACCCTGGTCAGGTCCGCCGTCCTGAACCGGATGACGGGGAGGGCCTCCCTCGTCAGAGCAGTCACCACGAGCTCCCCGGTCTCGCCGTCGTCGACGGGCTCGCAGGTCTCGGGGTCGATCACCTCGACGATGTAGTGGTCCTCCCAGACGTGGAGGCCGTCGTGGGCTTTGCAGTCCATCCCCAGGGTCCCGACGCCCCCCGACTCGGTCATCCCGTAGATGTCGAAGGCTTCGATCGAGAGGCCCGAGGAGATCTTCCTCTTCATGGAGTCGGAAAAGACCTCGGCGCCGAAGATCCCGATCTCGAGGTCCGGGAGGGACTCGTTCATCTCCTCCATAACCTCCATCAGCCGGATCCCGTAGCTGACGACGCCGGTGATCACCCGGGTTTTGAAGTCCCTGGCGAGCCGGATCTGGCGGGCGGTGTTCCCCGGCCCCGCCGGGATGACGAAGAGGCCCGCCGCCCGGGCGCCGTGGTACATCCCAAACCCGCCGTTGAATAGTCCGAATAGGGGCGTGATCTGGGCGGCGTCTCCGGGGACCGCTCCCGCCATCCGGTAGCAGCGGGCCATGCACTCCGCCCACTGGTCCAGGTCTCCCTGGGTATAGGGCATGACGACCGGCGTCCCCGTCGACCCGCTCGACATGTGCATCTCGACGATCTTCTTCCGATCGACACATGCCAGGCCCAATGGGTAGCTCTCCCGCAGGAGGTCCTTGCTCGTCAGGGGGAGCTTCGTTATGTCCTCGACGGTTTTTATATCCTCGGGAGCTACGCCGTGGTCGTCGAAGAGCCTCCTGTAGATCGCGTTCGACGAGTAGACGTGCTTCGCTATTTCTTTGAGGCGACGGCCCTGAAGCTCTTTGATCACTTTCAGCGACGCCGTCTCCATCTTCTCATTGTGAAAATTGCCCTTTCCTCTCACTTGCCCTTCCCCCTCATCTGATAGTTCTCCCGATCTCAAAGGCTCTCAAGTTCAGGTCCCTCTGCTTGTCCTTGACCGATCTGGTGATCGCCTCCGCCCAGGCCTCCTGGGGTAGGTCGAGCCCCAAAGAGAGGGTCCCCAGGAGGACGATGTTTGCGGCCCTGATGTTTCCCAGGGCAGCCGCCCGCTCTCCTGCGTCAAAGTATACGAGCCGCGGAAAGGCCCTCCTCAGCCGCTCGGCGACGTCCTCCGGGTAAGTCGCCGACCCTGAGGATACCGTCACGGGGACGACGGCAGTGGCGCTGACGACGGCAAGGCCCGTGGGGGCGGCATAGTGGGCGTACCTGAGGGCTTCAATCTCTTCCAGCGCGCCGAGGGCGTCGGCCGTCCCCTCGGGCACGGTGGGGCTGAATACCTCGGCACCATATCGGACGTGGGCGATCACCGAGCCGCCCCGCTGGGCCATCCCGTGGACCTCGTTCGTCTTCACCTCGAAACCGGCCAGCATCGCGGCCCGGGCGGTGATGGTGCTGGCGAGGAGGATCCCCTGCCCTCCAACCCCCACGAAGACGACGCCTTTGGTCTTGCCGGTCGACATCACGTTCCCTCCACCGAAGATACGGCGTCGTGAGGGCAGACCTCCTGACAGAGGCCGCAACCGCCGCAGAGGAATCTGTTGATCCTGGGGACGCCCACCTCCAGCTCGATGGCTGGGCACCCCAGCTTCAGACACCTCTTGCACACCTTGCACAATTCGGGGTCTATCGTCCTGACGGGACCGACGGGCCTCCTCTCCCGCAACGGGCACGGCGCTAGGGACACGATGAGGGACGGCTCCTGGGCGGCCAGCTCCTCGGCGATCGCCGCCTCCGTCGCCTTGAGGTCGTAGGGGTTTATGGTCGTCACCCGATCGATCCCGCAGGCCCTGCCGATCTCTTGGATGGAGATCGCCTTCGTCGCCTCGCCTCCGAGGGTCCTTCCCGTCCCCGGATGGTCCTGGTGGCCGGTCATCGCCGTCGTCCTGTTGTCCAGGACTATGATCGTCGAGGTCCCCCTATTGTAGACGATGTCGATGAGCCCCGTGATCCCCGAGTGGAAGAAGGTAGAGTCGCCGACGACCCCCACCACCCTCCTCCGCTCGCCAGCCTTGTCGAAGCCGTGGGCCATCGAGACCCCTCCTCCCATGCAGAGGATGATGTCGATCCGGTCCAGGGGCTTGAAGGCGGCAAGGCTGTAGCAGCCGATGTCCCCGGCCACGACGACGTCGTGCCGTCCCAGGGCGTAAAATATCCCCCGATGGGGACAGCCCGGACACAGGAGCGGCGGCCTTGCCGGAAGCCCCTCGGCGAAGCTCCTTTCTGGGGATATGGGAACCTTGCCCCCCTCCATCCTCGCCTTTGAGGCGAGGAGGCGGTCTACGGATAGCTCTCCCACCCCCGGGATGAACAATCGACCGCTGCAATCGATTCCCAGGGACCTTACGTGCTCCTCGAGAAAGTCGTCCAGCTCTTCGACGACGAGGAGGCGGTCGACGCCTTCGGCGAACTCCCTGATGAGCCGGTCGGGGAAGGGGTAGGAGAAGCCCAGCTTCAAAACTGAGGCCTCGGGCCAGACCTCCCGGACGTACTGGTAGGCGATGGAGGCGGTGATGATCCCCAGGGACGTCTCTCGCTCCTCGATCCTGTTGGCCGCCGATCCCTCTGCCTCCTCTCTCATCTGGACGAGCCGGTCGGCCACTTTCTCCCTCATAACCCTCCCCCAGACCGGTATCGGCACGAACCGGGGCGGATTCTTCTCGATCCCGATCTCACGATCGACCTCCTCCCGGCCCCCCAGCTCCACCAAACTTCTTGAGTGGCTCACCCTCGTCGTCGATCGTAGGATCGCAGGCGTCTGGTACCTCTCCGAGATCTCCATCGCGAGACGAAAGAAGTCCTTCGCCTCCTGGCTGTCAGCCGGCTCGAATACGGGGACCTTCGCAAACCGGGCGTATTGGCGGGTGTCCTGCTCGTTCTGGGACGAGTGCATTCCGGGGTCGTCGGCGACGCAGGCGACAAAGCCGCCCTCGACCCCCAGGTAGCTCAACGTCATCAGGGGGTCTGCGGCGACGTTGAGGCCGACGTGCTTCATCGTCACCATCGACCGGGCTCCGGCGCAGGAGGCGGCAGCCGCCACCTCGAAGGCCACCTTCTCGTTCGGCGACCATTCGGAGTATATCTCGGATTTGTACTTCGCCACGTTCTCGAGAATTTCCGTAGACGGCGTCCCGGGATAGCCCGTCGCCACCGTCACCCCCGCCTCGTACGCCCCCCGGGCGATCGCCTCGTTGCCTGACAATAGCTCTCTCAAGTCCATCCTCCCTCATCAAAAGAAGATCGATCATCCGACCCATCGATGAGACCTACAATAATTGATGTCGTCGACGGGCCACGGATTATGGCTTTTTCTCACTGTTGCCCATCCTCGCAGATCCTTGAGCACGCATCAGCGATCGGGCGTTTCGGTTATAACCTTTCTGGTTATCGAATTTTCCGTCCCCCCTCCACAACAAACCATGTTACCTCCCCACCCCATTCTCCGACGATGATCTTCCAGATCCTGGACGTCAACCGCGTCTGCGAACCCGATGGGTTTCCGACAGTCCAGCTCTTCGGGACGACACCTCCGAATCGACCGGTCACCGCACACGCATCTGGATTCTGCCCCAACTTCTGCGTCTGGGTCGACGAAAAGAGGATCGAAGCCGCCATCTTGGAGGTCAAGTCGATGGGCTTATCCGACGAGGCGGTGGAGCGGTTCCGCCTCGTCGGCTACCGGAGGCGGCCTCAGAAGATGCCGAAGGGCAAAGCCAAGAACCCCAAGTCCGTCCGGGAGTTCAGGGTCCCGATCTTGCCTATTCCCCCCTTCTTGTAAAAGACCCCCTTAGCCCTCCCCTTCTGGCGGGCAGTCCGCCGATGGGGCAAAGCACCCTTGGGGCTGAATCTGAGGGCCTCCCTCAGACCCTTTTCGACGACGCAGCCGGCGACCCCACCTCGCCTCGGCGTCGATCTGGACGGCTTTCATCCCGCCAGTCTCCTCGGTGATGATCTGGTGGATCGCACCGTGATGGAAGCTTAGAAGATCGTCCCTCAAATCCCGTCCTGGCGGGAGTGGGCACTAAGTCTTCGTTTCTATCATCCTCACCATCTTTGGGCATTTCTGCCAGATGCAGATCCGATACTACCACGATCACTAACGTCATCTCCTGCTCAAAAAAATTCAAACTGGTGCCATCCTTCTCCAGATAAAGACTCGGATGCTCAGCTCACGTCTTTGCTTCCCTTTACCATCGAGTCCGATAGATTAACTCCCGTCAGGAGGACGACTCCATGGACAGCCCATGCGTTCAGGATCCAGGCCAGGGTGATGAAGATCGCCAGCGTCTCGCCGTAATGGTAGTTCCAGAAACCGG
>Ga0067045_1031960_pt1 | contig 11116 bp, 11 predicted proteins | sample TerdegcTABiofilm_FD_59184 | JGI IMG/M metagenome (GOLD analysis project Ga0067045, IMG submission 59184) | Combined Assembly of (Gp0054472, Gp0054536) Wastewater bioreactor microbial communities from Singapore -Terephthalate degrading...
GTCTACATATATTACTTAAACGGAAAGTCAGCATAATTGGTGAAACGTTAAGAGCAGTCATAGACAGTGCATTTTTGGTATTTAGTAATATTGTTTGGGGAAATGTCCGAACTCTTGTCTGAAGTTCAGTTAGTTTATAACATAAATCCTTGCAATACCTAATCAAAAATGAATGATATTGACATCTAAAGGCATATCATTTTAATATAAATTAATTTTCTTTTATGTCAATTTTATTCTTTAAGAAGGAGGTAAAAATGAAACATTTGATTATTATTGTTTTTCTTTTTTTAGCATGTTCTTGTTTTGCGTTTTCTGCAATGCCACCTGAATTAGTGTTATATATGTCCTTTGATAAGAATACAATAAAGGGCGAAACTGTGATGGATCTAACCGCATACGGGAATAATGGAACAATTAAGGGCGATCCAAAGATTGAAAAGGGCTATAAAGGAGAAGCCCTTGACTTTACAAATGATACAGTAGAGATACCAACCTCCAAAAGCCTTGCTCAAACCGCATCTGCAATTACATTGGAGGCTTGGGTTTTTGCAAGAACACAGTCAACCAACGATATAATAAGCAAATGGGATAATGCTCAGAACGGTATTATTCACTTTGAGGTTAGGGCTGGTGGAATGATGAGATTTTGCATGAGAAATAAGAATGATGCTACCATCGTTGATTTTACATCTGCCAAATCTTTTGCGACAAATAAATGGGTTCATATTGCAGAAACATTTGATGGAAGCACTGCCAAAATATATTTTGATGGCGAAGAAATCGCAACCGCCAACGGTGCAGGTGAGATGAGGCAAAACGACAATTGCAAATTTTGGATCGGTTCTATGTATGCAACAGATCGTTGGTTTGACGGGCTTATTGATGAAGTCCGTATTTGGAGTAAAGCACTAGATCCCAACGAGATCAAAAAAGCAATGGATGGGTCTTTGGTAAAGGCTTCTGTTGATCTGGCAGGGAAAATAACCTATACTTGGGGGGAAATAAAAGAAAATAAATGATAAATCTGCTCTCAAATATATCCTTGTTATATCATTTTTAAAATATCATTGTGCCACTGACAAGCAAGTTAAAAGTGGCACAAAATCAACAAAAAGATCTATATCGTTAACTGGCATTAAGCATAGGTATTTACATCTTATTTCAGATAAAGGTCTATTGCTCTTTTGGCATCAGTTTTGAAAGGCAAATTTACTTTACAGCCAGTTCTTGCTGACTCATAGGACGCAAATATCATCTCCATAACAACTCTGGCATCTTCACCTGTTTCCATTGGCTCTTTGTCATTTTTCACACAATCAACGAAATGCTCCATCTCTTGCGGGAAGCCATAATTCCATGCTTCTTCATATATTGTAAATGACCAGCCTTTCGTTGAGCCAGCTTTTTCAACAGCATAGCCATAGCCTTTGTCGCTATATGTCAATATCGAGTTTCCACGCAAAAGGTTGGCATAAGCTACCCCTTCTGATCCATAAACTTCTGCTTGATCATCCATTCCCCCCTTTTTTGCCCAGCTTTCTTCTGCAAGACAAGTAACGCCATTCTTGAATTTTACGACTACAAGGCTATTATCGTCCCCTCTTGTCTTATCTTTATGGACATAAGTTCCCATATCTGCATAGATGCTTTCAACTTCGGGTTTTCCTAGCATCCATCTAAAAAATTCAAACGCATGACAGCCCATATCAAGCACAACTCCTCCCCCAGATAGCTCGACATCCCAAAACCAAGGGGAATGAGGTCCATCATGTTTTTCACATTGTTTTATCATATAAACATCACCAAGCGCACCCTCATCAACGAGTTGCTTTAGCCTAACGTATTTTGGTGTAAAGCATAATTCCTCAGCATACATGAGTTTTACTTTCTCTTTTTTACATGTATCAATCATTAAATCAGCTTCCATGAGATTCATACAAAGTGGCTTCTCGCATACGATATGCTTGCCTGCCTTTGCAGAATCAACGGTAATTTGCGCATGAAGATAATTTGGCACACCAATTATAATCATGTCAATCTCGTCCATTTCAAGCATTTTTTTATAATCTGTAAAATAATTTGGGATATTATGATGTTTGGCAAATGTTTTGACATGATCCTCTGTCTTTGAAGCAACAGCTATAATCTCTGCATCAGCAACCCTTTTTAGTGATTCTGCATGTATTGTGCTTACAAATTGTGAACCAATAAGACCTATTCTAACCTTATCCATATCCAATACCTCCCTTTATTTTTTCATAAGATAATTTATTTGTATGCTTATCTTTTATGATTATGATCTATCGACGGGCTTTTTGTTCTTTGTAAAAATCGAGATATGATATTAGTTTAATACCAAGTGATTGAGCATATTCAATCATTCCACGAGTGATGGACATATCTAGGTCTTCTTTGATTGATGACCAGTCGTGCTGTGCATATCCCCAGACGAGATCGTTTTTGGCAATATGATCGAGATTCTTCTTTAATTCACTGAGATAGCCTTCACGATTAGCCCAACCGATCTGATCTCTCATTATGCAATCTTGCCAACCCTGAATGGGACATTCCAAAATATCGCCAAATCCCTGAGTATCATACCAGAATGGTTGAACTTTGAAAGTTACAGGTTGCCAATCAAATTGATTTCGTCCAAATGTGCGAGTAAACCTGATTCCGAGATCGTGCAATATTTCAAGAATATCAGGTCTGTCTGATAAACCTCTGTAATAACAATAAGGTCCCGTTAGCCCTATACAGTCAATGTCAAGATGCTGTTTTAATAGCTCAATTGGCTTTCGAACTTCCTCACGTATTTGCTCAAGCGTTCCGCCTCTAAACATGGTCATGCCTTGCTCATTTTCCTGAAATACGGTTTTTAGCAAGACATGTGAATATGTATGCTGTTGCAGGTCGAATAAATCGCTATATTCCGCTTTTATTCTCTTAAATTCATCTAAGTTATTCTCAAGCGTCCTCCCGCAGATAAATAGAGTGCAGGGGGCGTTTAGCTCTCTGTGTAGCTTGCTGGCGGTCTTGAGAAAATGCTCTGTCGCTTTACTGTTTGGGTCTTGCGTTTCCACATCATAGCCGATTAATAATGTTGCCAAGTTTTTATCTCCTTATCTATTTGCTATTGCTTTATGAAATGAATAACCACATCTTTGCATGTTGATATTATACCTTTTGCCATCAATTACAATACCTTTGCTTATTTTCCTGATTTCTGATTGATGCCACCCTCCACTATGTAAAAGTATAATGTGAAGTATACGTTTCGGTTTGCTAACACAAATCTCCTGTAATATTCTCAAAGCCAATTTTGCTCCATTAATAAGTTGATTCATAGCTTTACGTGCCTTTGTTTCAACCTTCAATTCAATAGCACCAATAATTATGCCATCACTAGCCTTGAATATGATACAATCACACATGCTTTCTGGATTTTTACAAAGAAACTCGGATTTTAATGCTATATAATCGCTTACATTATCAAACCTCACAGTGCAACCATGATCGGTAAAACTTGAACCAGATATTGTTATGTGATTATATTTTTGTTCAATTTGCTTTATGACATCTCGTAATCCGCTTCCTCCCATTCCTCTAAATCCCCTCGTAATTTGCTAGTTTCATCAAATAGAGACTCAAGTATTTTTGTAAATTCCTCTTGTGAAATTCCGTCTTCCTCACTGATTTCTGATTTTCTTATCTTATATCCATTAACGTTTTCGTCATAATGGAATTCATAAACGCCGAGATCATCATAATTTAGGTAATCATCTTCATCATAATTGTATCTTTCTTTACGATCTTCTGGATCAATCTTGCTCATTAGATAAAAGTTATTTAACTGCTCAAGTAGATATTCGCTATGCGTTGTTATCAAAAGATTTACACCTTTTCTGACAAGCCTGACGAGGTATTTTGCCAATATCCTGATATTTGCGGGATGCAGATGTGCTTCTGGTTCTTCTATTATAAGGACGCTGTTTGGCTCTATAATATATTTGAGATAGAGGATTAATGGCGCAATTTCGGAGACGCTTGATGATGCTCTTTGTAGTGGTATTTCTTTATCCTGAAATTTATATTTGGCTTCTGGAAGCAGATTTGCATCGGCAGATTCAAAAACAATACTGCCTTTAAGTAATTCCTGTTCTAATTCTTCCGCAAACTGATAATAATGTCCTTTTTTCTCTGGTGAAATACTGATAATTGATGAAATAAAATTGGAAACAGCACCCAATAGATTCAAATTTCTCTGCTGTTCTTCTATATTAAAATACGTGGCATGTTTGAATGTTTCTCCCATGATTATTTTATAGAATTGGAGTTTATCTGATCTTGTGGCTGGAAGATAGTAACTTGGTGCAATTGAACCAAAAAATGCTTCTAATATATGTCTTAATGGCTTTACAAAAAAACCAATAGCATTACTTACGCCAAAATTTTGCTTTAAGTAGCCATATGTAATGCTATCGTCAAATATATCTGATTCAAAGATATAAGATTTGCCTTCAGATTTATCATCCAGAAAACCTGTTATAACTTCACTGAATAATTTTATTTTAACATCAAAATCAATATCAAATAATTGCAAATCTTCTATTATAATGCTTTCTTTTTGAGAATCTAACTGCGCGCCATTGGAGTTTCGCATAATATTTAGAGAGAAAAAATCTTCCCTAATTTTAATCAATTCAATTAGTCTACAGGCAAAGGAACTCTCAATTTCCTCTTTCAATTTCTCTTGGTATAAATAATAGATTAACTCCTTTATTATAGTTTTCCATATATCTTTTGGTATCTGCTGCACATCATCACTAAATTTCATAAGTGATAAATCAGAAGCCAATTTAAATAAAGATTGCTTAAGTCTCTCATTTTTCTCTATTATCTGAAGCAATAAACCTATAGATATATTTTTATATAACTTAAATATCGAATATATCAACATCGCCGCATAAGACTTGCCAGAATTATTAGGTCCAATAAACACAGTAAGCGGTTTAAGCTCAATCTCGCCTTCGGCAATGGGACCGAAATCCTTTATACCAATCTTCAAATCAGGTCGCTTTATTTCCTCTTTCTTTTTTCTTGCCTCTTTTGTTGTAGCCATTTTTAATCACCTTACTTTATATTTGAAAAAGCCCCAGAAGCCTCATCATAATTGCCTTTCCACAAAGCTGTTACACCCTGCCAATAGCTTTCGTTGCCCAAACAAGCCCAACTATGCTTTTGAAGAATCTGGCAATGAGTATCAGATGCTAATATGAACTTTGAACGCTCCCTTGCTGATGTTTCATTTACCAGCCTGTTTGCCACTAATGCTAATCTTTCTATTATAAGTTCCGCAGTCCTTTCGCCAAGTTCCTTTGATGCGTGTATGCGTGGGTCATCTCCATAAACGCCATCCATTAGTATATCAGAAGATTCCGCCTCATTCATGTCAACGAGATCTGGAAACAAGTATTGCGTCAATGAAGTTTCCCATTTTGCTGCATGGTCGCCACGATAACCCTCATCAACAACGACTTCATATTCGGGTAAAGCATATATTGACAATCCTGTTTGATACATGACTTCCAGTGCGGATTTTTTTATATGATAGACCTGCTCTATGCCATAATGCCCTGTTACAGCGATCACCACCTTGAAACCGACATGCGCCATCTGTTGAAATATCGTTACAGCAAGGTTATGGATAAGTTCCTCAGACATCCTGACAGTCCAAGGATGCGATAAGCCCCCGATAGGCCAGAATGTAGCAGGCGTTACAATTCCTCCGCTTTTCTCAGCAGAACGAAGACACAAAGCCCTTGCCTTTATAGTATCAAGCCCAAGCGGATTATGATAGCCATGCCATTCAAGGCTTCCAAAAGGCACATAGACTACTGGAAATTCGCTGACTCTTTTCTCCATATCGCGCGGTCTGAGTTTTTCCCATCTGACTTCTGACATAATCAGCTACTCCTTATTTTCAAAGCGTTCATAATGCACAAATTTTGATGGATCAAGCCTAACCGATTCTTTAGTTGGTTTATCAATATATCCTGCCCTGATAATACATACAGGCTCATAATTATCTGGAATTGAGAATATTCCCCTTAACCTATCCCTGTCTTTTTTTGTTTCAAGAGGGGCATTTATAAAATGAGTGCCTATATTTAATGCAGTTGCGGATAAAAGAACATGTTCTATAAATCCACCCATGCCAAGTAATTCCCATGTTTCCCTATTTTCCCCTGGAGATCTCTTTTTTGTATTCATCAAAACTATGATAATAAGAGGGGCTTGTTTTATGAGCTGTGCAAACTTTTTTGCACCGATTTTACCTAGACCTAGTTTTCCAAGAAAAGAAAAATGCCTTGCATTACTTAATAATGGTTTAAGCTTAGTTTTGTCTTTTATGAAACTTGGGACGTCAAGATGATCATCAATCATAACGCCCTCTTGGCGTGTTTGCCATTCTTCATGTGAAAGGCTCATCCATTTGCTAACGTCATCAAGGAAGCGTGGGTCGCCCATCTGCGCAGACATACTATCAAGCACAAGGTCTGCAAGCAAGTCTTTATTATTTTGCTGTGTAATTATGAGAATTTCCCAATGCTGGATATTAAAAGGCGAGGGAGCCCATCGGGCAGATTCGATTATATAATCAATATCTTCCCGGGAAATGGGCTTATCAATGAAAAGCTCTCTGTTCGTTCGCCGTCTTAAGACGGTTTCCATAAATTCTTTCTTCATCTATAAGTGTTGCGCCTGTGTTATTTGCACGAGTGAGGAAGCAATAACCACCGGGATTTCTATCTAAAAGAAATTCTTTTGTCTTTGATTCAAGCTGTCTAAGGTCTTCTCCAAAACAGAATATCGCAGGGCCCCAACTGCTCAATCCGACTCCATAGCCTCCATTTTTGTCAAGGAAAGTCATTGTCTCTCGGACTATTTCATCTTGTTCGTTTATTTCAACTTTTTTCCAACCGATACTTTGAATCTGCTTTATTGCATCACCGAAAGCTAAAAGGTCCTGTTGGATAATTGATGGCATTAATTTAAGCAGAACTATATGTGATATATACTGAACATCATTTAAGGATACTGGACATAAAGTCTTGAAAAGACGGACTTCTTCTTCACCAGAGATATGCCTACAATTAGGTATCGTGATTAGTATATCCCAATCAGGAAAATCATGTCTAAAAATAATTGGTGGAGGCTTTATGCCCTTTGATGCAGAAGATGGCAAAAAAGAATTCTTTTTGCCAATACAGACTTCATCCTTAGAAAATTCATGCCCGCCATCAATGATAAATCCACCATGAGAAAACGATGCAACTCCTATCCCTGATGTCCCCCCACGACTAACAATAAATGCCATCTCTTGTGGTGTGAGATTGAGATCAAAAAGGTAATTTATAACTTGCGCAATACCCAATGAAAGCTGAGTTCCAGAACCAAGACCGACATGAAATGGAATGTTTTCGTTGATCTCAATTCTGATACTACCTATATCAAATTTTTCCTGAAAATTCTGTAATATACTATTTGCACGCAAAACGACCTCATCTGTCCCAATTATTTCTGTATCGTCAGCGTATTGCGCAGTAATCTCAAATCCCGGATAAGATAAAGACAAACCTATACTTCCATCTACACGACCCAAACTCCCGTTTAGGTCTATCAATGCAAGGTGTATTCTTGATGGTGTTGTAATAGTAACTTTTCTCATCTGGATTTCACTTCTTCAAAATTAATTAAATCCATATATTCCCATTCCTTATATTCCATAACATATAAACCTTTTCTAGTTGCATATTTAACAACGTTCTCTGGGAAAATAATGCCTGCAAAAATTGGAATAAGCTCTTTATCTTCATATTCAGGAAAGAAACTTTTGAATAAAGTTGCTTTTTCGAGTATTTCCTCAACATGATCAGTTTTAGGGCTTGATTTTACTTCAATCATAAAAACTTTATCTTTACATGAAGCTAACACATCTATCTCAAATGTATCTCCGTCATTTCGCCTCAAATTTCTGATTGATCTTGATAATGGCTCACAGTCAAAATATTTGGTCAATACGGGTCTAACCGCAGGGGCAACAAGGTCTTCATCAAGCGTTCCCATCTTTTTGGCGAGATATGCCCATTGTTTATTCATTTCCTTACGATCTGCTTCCATATTTCTCTTAAAATCAGACATCTCATCTTTGAAATCTTTCATTTCATCTTTAAAGACACTCATCTCATCTTTGAAATCTTTCATCTCGTCTTTAAAGTCCTTCATCTCGTCTTTGAAATCTTTCATCTCGTCTTTAAAGACACTCATCTCGTCTTTAAAGTCTTTCATCTCGTCTTTAAAGTCCTTCATCTCGTCTTTGAAATCTTTCATCTCGTCTTTAAAGACACTCATCTCGTCTTTAAAGTCTTTCATCTCGTCTTTAAAGACACTCATCTCATCCTTTAGTTTCTCAACTTCTCTTTCGAGTCTGCTAAGAGAAACGTCAGTATGAATAATGAATTCTCCAAGAATACTCTCAAGTCTATCTACTTTTTCTTTGACTGCGTGCATATTTCACCCCAAGAACCCTAAACAAAAGCAATTACTCTAGCAGGTGCGCCAGAGCTTTTCCTTAGCTTCATTGGTGCTATTATTGTAAAGAATCCGTAAGTGGGAAGTTGATCTAAATTGCAAAGATTCTCTACATTAGGAATTCCATGCCTTAAAAATATATGATGGGCTGGAAATTCTATTTCTTTTCCTGAAACAGTATCTATATTTGGCGAATCACTTCCTATTACCTTTATTCCTTTTAAAGCGAGAAATTCTGCTGCCTCTGCATCTAAACCTATCCATTTTTCCATAAATATAGGTTGTCCAGCAAGATATTGCATACCTGTAAAGATAAAAACTATCATGCCCTTAACATCACCATGCTTGCGAATCCAGTCATCTATTTTATCTTTATGTATTTCATCTCCGGGCTTTAAATAAGAAAAATCCATAAGAACTGCTTTTCCTATAAGTTGTTCCATTTCCAGATCGGCAACTACCGCTCCATCTGCATACATCAATGCAGGGGCATCTATATGTGTAGAGTAGTGACCAGAAACATCAATTCGACTTTCAAAATATCCGTCTTTCTCCATTGTTGCTGTATCATATATACTAGCAGGATCAATTAATATTTCTCTTGGGCTATTTTCATCTATTGGATAAGAAAGGTCTATTATTTTTTCAAAAGCTAACTGCACATCTTCCTCCATTACGCATTACCTCCATGTCTTAATTAATATTATGAGTCAAACTTAAGCAAATCTCATACCAAAAATGGAGACAACGGCGTTACATATATCATAAGAGACGTACAATAATAATTTGTTGATACTCTTAAATACTATATTTAATTATTGCCCTAAAAAGAACTATTGTAACAAATTAAGCACTTTTTGGGGCATTATACATAAATTCAATAGCAGTATATCATGAAGAAATAACGTGGTCAAGGAATTTTTGGATTAGCTAAGTATAAATTTATCAAAGAGACAAAAAGCCTTGTTGTTATGGGATAAGATTAGATTCTATACGTGCCATATATAAAGCTCTCGATTTTCTAATGGCATGCTTACACGTTTACCCTGAATATGGCTATCTGCAACTGCAAGGCATATTTCAGTAGCATGATGCGCCACATCAATATTCCCAGAGGTTTGGCGACCTTGCTCAAAAGCTTCGATAAGATCAATCAGGCAATACATAGTTGAGCTTGGACCTTCTACTTCTGGAAATGGAATTTCATTATAAACTCTTTTTTTATCAGAGCTAGGTTTTTTTATAACCCAACCAACACCATTATCTGTAGATTTTATAGAGCCTGCAGAACCCCAAACCTCAAAATCCCAATTACCTGCGTTTATTGTCCATGCTTCTATACCATTTTCAAATTCTATCTGATAAATAGAAGATGGATCGTTATCAAGCCTATTATTTTCAATTTTTGTGCTTCTTGGAAACAATTCACCCCAGACAGTTTTGGCTTTTGGATCGCCTATCAGATACATTATTGTATCAATTGAATGAATATGACCATGTAGCAAATTCGTTGCCCCATAATGAACTATAGACCTGATATTACCAATTTCACCAGATTCAATCAGTTGTCGTGCTTTGCGATAGTTGCGATTGAATCGTCTGAGAACGCCTGTATTTAATAGGGTATTATTATCTTTACAAGCTTTTAAGAGCATATCTGCTTCCTTCATTGAGCAAGCGATAGCCTTTTCGAGATAGATCATCGGAACACCCTTTTCTGCGACACAAGTCCCCATTTCTGCATGAAGTTCCCCTTTTGTGCAGATAGCGACAATATCAGGCTTTTCGTTATCGATCATTTCGATATAATCTTCATAAAGAGCATTTACACCCCATCTCTGCTTAAATGCCTCTCGTTTTTCTGGTAATATATCAGCACCTGCAATCAGGTCAATAGATTCTATTTGTTTACATGCTGAAGCGATAGAATAAGGGATCCAATCAGAAAGCGAATCTTTAACTTCATCATCAATAGTGCTTGCCATACGACCTAGACCAACGATTGCAACACGATATTTTTTCATTATATAGCTCCTTGTATTGATTTATTAAATTTAAACTTATCTTTGAATCAAATTCAGAGGGGATCTTTAACATTCTTTCTTTGAGAAATGTGATGGGATTTATCATAAATAATTACTTCGATCAGGCGATTATATTTCTCCCTGTAGAAATGGATTATTTTTTTTCTCTTCACCAATTGTTGTCTTGGGTCCATGTCCAGAATAGACAATAATATCTTCATCCAATTCCATTATCATTTTCAGTGAAAGCATTATTTGATTGTATGAGCTACCGGGAAAATCATATCTCCCAATGCTACCAGCAAATAAAAGATCGCCTGTGAAAATTACTCCATCTGCAATAAGACATATACTTCCGGGGCTATGTCCCGGTGTATGCCTTACTTTAAGAGAAATCTCTCCGATGTCTATTTTATCACCATCATTAAGAAGGACATCTGCTGGAACTGAAATAAAAGGCTCTCCAATAAAAAATGATAAATTCTTTTGAGGAT
>Ga0067045_1031962_pt1 | contig 11111 bp, 9 predicted proteins | sample TerdegcTABiofilm_FD_59184 | JGI IMG/M metagenome (GOLD analysis project Ga0067045, IMG submission 59184) | Combined Assembly of (Gp0054472, Gp0054536) Wastewater bioreactor microbial communities from Singapore -Terephthalate degrading...
AACGTCTAACGGCAGACAAGACTGCTTGCGGGAGACGCGACAGGGACAATCCAGCACCACAATGTGGTCAGGATCTCGCAGAATTAAGTCACGGGCAAGAGAATAGGGAATAACTTTTTCTGAATAAGCGATACTGATTTCTTCTTGAACGGTAACCAGAGCTCTGGCTGTTTCGATCAGGATAACCTTGCCATGGTATGTGTCTGCGAACGCCTTGCCGCTCTCAGAATTTGGAAACAACCTGTTCAAAAACCTGGTGAGAGCCTTAAAAACCGGAGATAGCCAGTGTTCTCCTTTTCCAACCCCGATGTAGAGATAGGGAAAGCGCATGTAGAAATATCCATGCAGCTGTTCCAGGAGAGGAATCCCTGGCTTCTCGTTAGCTGTTTTAAGAAATTTACGTGTCGATGGCTTAAACAAAGGCGTGAATAGCCCTCCAGTTAATCGAGTTGGATACCTTCGTTAGCAATTTCATTTTCTTGGACGTACCGGCGTGGCATAGCCAGCGATGACCATCCGCCAGCCTCTTGTAAGACAAATGGATCTGTTCCATGCCTGGCAGCTGAAGTAGCCCAATAATGCCGGCAGTCATGAGCCGAAAGGCCGAAAAGACCAATAGCCGCACCCAAATCTTTGACGCGCTGCGTTATGGCTCTTTCTGTCATACCTTGTTTTCCCAATGAACCATCTTTGTGACTCCGTCGGAGGAGGGGGCCTTGTTGGGGCATATCTCCTAAGTTGTAATAAGCCTGCGCGACTCGGAGCGTGTCTCGGCTAAGGCGATGTGTCTGATCTTTGCCAACTTTGGGACGAAAAAAGTGTAGAATTCCGGTATTAAGATCTAAGTCCTCAACTGCCAATCCTGCCAATTCACCAACACGTAGCCCATGATCCAACAACAAACAAATTAAGAGAGCATCGCGTCTGCCTTGCGCTGTTTCGGGTTGGTTTTTTAACAGCACTGCTTGTTGCGGTGTAATTAGAACGGGCGACGCCTTTTTTAACCCAACCCGGCTTTGCACACGGCGGCTGTCGATTCGCCGCTTTTCTTGCTGGCTGAACCCTTGGATACTTCGGATGAGTGCATATTCCTGGGGTGGTATTGTCCCAGCCTGCATCGCAAGGCGGCTATAAGTTTTTAGCGTTGAAAGTCGAACATTGATCGTTGGGACGGCATACCCCTTGTCAACCTGCCACTTTACAAAAGCCTCGATGAGACCCCATGTGATCCCAGACCATGCAACCGGGTCGTTGAATAAATCGCCCGTTTCAAGGTTGAATGAGAGTAAAAATTCCTTGAATAGCCCAAGATCAGCTTTCTGCCGGCGCAGGGTTTCCTCTGCGCGTCGCTGCTGGTAGGATCGAAAGCGTTGTTTGGCAGCGGCGCGGCTGGCTGCCTGCCCGGCTCTTTGCAATTCACCCGGCAGCAACTGATTCTGAAAGCGTTGTTCAGGTGCAAGATGTTTATCGCTCATTGACTCGCGCTTTTCCATCGCTAAACTTTCAACCCATAGGGCTACCATGCTGTACTAGCATGTATATACTATAACACTTAATTCTGTGAGAAGAATGCTGTTAGTTGAGAATGTTCCGGTCTATGGGGTATCAATGATAGGTTTGATCGCTTCGCTGAAAAGAGTGGTAAATACTTCTTTGCCCTCATCACTTAGATGAATTTGGTCAACAAAATAGGCATCCTTAAGTCGCTTGTTGTCTGAAAAGGATAGGTAGAGAACGTTATGGGCGATTGCATATTGCTGGAGGTCGGCAAGGTACTTGTTTAGAAGAAACGGCCTGTTTCCAGAGCGAAAGCGAGTGGTTTTAACCTGAACGAGGACAAGCTGAACGTTTTTTTCTTGCAGTGTTCGAATGATCTCAGGTAAAAATGAGCGTGAGACCTGGTTATTAAAATCAAGGTTCTTATTTTCATAAAGATAGTCCTCTGCTTCAGAAACGGCTCTCTCCTTCAAAATAAATGCCATTTTTTCATCTGCAAACACATTCGCTATCGCCTGGTCTACACACACTTCACCGCAACGTAATAGCCGGAAGGGCAGAGTGTATTTCAGGCGGTATTCAATACTGTTGCGCAGGTCGGTTCTATTTCCATATAAAGGCACATATTGTTCTAATAATTTTTCGATCCAGTTCATTGAATTGATGTACGCATATTGGACAATCAAGGTGTCATCGGGGGAAGCAAATTCATCCAGCATGGTAAAGTATTTCCCAGTAACCCGATAATCTGGTGTTGTCAGCATCGTATCTCGAAAGAAAAGAAATAGGTAGCGAGGCTGATGTGTTGAAACTGCGATGTTATTTTTAATAATTGCATACCAAAGGGCGGAAGATGATCCTGGAATAGCTACATAGAGCGGCTCTTCCCCAGTTAAAGCCTTAAATTGAGATGGGTCTATCCCTTCACGGAGAACAGAATCGCCCATTAAAACAATTTCCGCTTTTTGTGTTTCAAGTTTTTCACGCCAATCCTGACGTACCTGGGGCTTGAACTCTGGCCCAAGCTCCCTGGGATAATGGGTCTGATATCTGGCTGGCAAGATCTTCCCACTGAGAAGGGTCATAGAGAAAAAAAATATGAGAAACAAAACGAATTTGCGCATAGGTATCAAAACTGGAAATAGATAAAGTCAGGGGTTGAGGAGTTTATATAAACCACGGTAGCAGTAAGCGCCACAGCATAAAAAAGTGGCTCTACCCAGTTGCGAATAGCGTCTTTTTTTATGGCATCCACGAAATGTTTAATCAACAAAGGGGCAATATATCCTGTAATCGTGGAAAGACTGGCGACTGCGACGAAAATTTCATTGCTACTTTGAACAAATTGAGAGTGACGTCCTATGTTCACCAGCCACTCGATGGAGGGGGAGCGGAAAATCAACCAGCCGAACATGATTAAACCAAACATGAGCATCCACGCTGCAGCAAGTTTGAAGCGATTGTTAGGCTTCCATGCGCCTCCAAAACCTGCGATCTGGTAAATCACGATCAGTAACCCGTAATAAACTCCCCAGACGATATAGGTCCAACCTGTTCCATGCCAAAACCCGCTGGCGAGCATGGTTATGAGCGGGGGAACAATGAGGGCAATTTGTTTGGATGCCCTCGATTTGATGCGCAGACACAATCTTCGAACTGGGAAGAAGATATAGTCTCGTAGCCATTCCGACAAAGTAATATGCCAGCGGTTCCAAAAATCGGTCGGGGTAATCGAAAGATAAGGGGACTTGAAATTTTCCGGGGTCCGAAACCCGAGTAAAAAGGAAATTCCGCGAGAAAGATCGGTGTAGGCCGAAAAATCAGTCAAAAGTTGAAAGGTAAAACCGAAAGCTCCAATGAGGACGAGTAAAATGGATGGCTGTTGAAGGGTAAAGATTTTATCCACAACCACTGCCAGGCTGTCTGCAATAACGAGTTTTTTAAAAAAACCCATCAATATAAGCGGCCAGGCATTATTAAAGAGAGATCTGCTCCACTTCCGTTCACTTTGGATCTGAGAAAGGAGGTTTTGGGCACGGTCAATGGGACCGGAGGTGATCTGGGGAAAAAACGCGACGAAAAGCGCAAAGTTGATAAAGTTTGTTTCAGGCACTATATTCTGGCGTGCAACATCCAGAATATAGGCAAATTTTTTCAAAGTGTAAAAAGATAGACCGAGAGGGAAAATAATGTGCAAAGTTGTAAGTTGGTAGTCAATGCCAAGCTGAATTAAAGCATTTTGAATTTCTAAGAGAAAGAAATCGTTGTATTTGAAAAATATCATTGTTCCAAAATTCACAATAAAACTGAGCAACATCAATGTTTTTTTGCTCAAAATTTTTCGACCAATGCCAAGCGCAATAAAATAGTCGAGCAGTGTCGTGAAAAACAATATCAAGCAATACCATGGATGAAACCAGCCATAGAATAAATAGCTTGCCACTAAGAACAACAAATTTTTGATGCCGCGTTTTGGAGATGCCCAATAAAGAACAAAAAAAGCAAGGAAGAACAGGATGAATACGAAGGATGTGAAATGCATAAAAGAAAAGTAAGGGCTAAAAGGATCAAAATGAATTTTATCATAATATCAACTCATATTTATAACTTCCGATTATTTATACAAATCGGAAGTTATATTGTTTTTTACCTTATATGCTATTCTTTTTCACGGCGCCTTTTATTATGGAAATAATTGATTGCGCTTCTGAAAACCTTCACAAACCCAAGCACTAAATGCCCAGGCTGTATTCCCAAAAACATAAGAGGAAGGCAATCATTTGAAAAGTTTCCTTCTCTTAAATTTTGCTGTGCCCCCTTTTTCAAAATTTATGCATCTAAAATTATTGAGCTGGCATGAAATTATCTCAGCAATATTAATCGACGTAATCTATGCGCATTAGCCTCTTGGAGTATAATTGTTAGAACTCTCGTACAAGGATGGTCTTACTTGAAGCATTTTATCGTTGATATACGCTACACTGCACCGATTGAAAAGATAGAGCAAATTGTTGCACAACATCGTCAGTATTTACAGTTTGGCTTCGATCAAGGATGGCTGCTCTTTTCAGGACCGAAAAATCCTCGCACAGGTGGTGTGGTTGTTGCTCGTTTTCCCTCCCACGAGGAAATGGAAGTATTTTTCAAACAGGACCCCTACTGTATCAACGGTTGTGCTGAATATACATTTACAGAGTTCAATCCGGTAAAGTATCAGGCATGGCTAAAAGATTGGATCACTGCTGAATAGCGGTTACAATCCAGAACCGCTGGATTAACTTTTTGGAGCTTTTTCCATGCCAGAAAACCTATTGGCCATTGACAATGGTACCCAGAGCATTCGGGCATTGTTGTTTTCCCCGCAAGGAAATTTGATTGCAAAACAACGAGTTCCAATCGAACCTTACTTTTCTACTGCACCCGGTTTGGCAGAACAACACCCAGCGGTTTTCTGGGATGCAATTTGTCAAGCATGCCAAGGTCTCTGGCGTCAGCCAGGCGTAGATAAAAGTAGCATCGCAGCAGTTTCCATTACAACACAACGAGCTACAATGGTCAACCTGGATGAAAACGGTCAGCCTTTGCGGCCTGCTATCTTGTGGCTGGATCAACGCAGGACCGAAGGCCTTAAACCTGTTGGCGGATTCTGGGGAGCGGCTTTTCTTCTTGCAGGAGCTGCCAATACTATTGCATATATTCAGGCTGAAGCCGAGGCAAACTGGCTACGTACTTTTGAGCCGCAGGTTTGGGAAAAAACGCGGCACTATCTTTTCCTTTCAGGATACCTGACATATCGTCTGACCAGCCAATTTTCAGATTCGATTGGGTGTCAGGTTGGCTATGTCCCGTTTGATTATAAAAAACAAAAGTGGGCTGGTAAACTGGATTGGAAATGGCAAGCAGTGCCTATGGAGAAGTCTATCCTGCCAAAATTGACCCCGCCCGGCGGAGTTTTGGGGATGATCACAAAGCAGGCGTCTCTTGAAACTGGCATCCCGGCTGGCCTTCCATTGATTGCTTCGGCTGCGGATAAGGCTTGTGAGGTTCTTGGCGCTGGAGCTTTGGAGCCTCACGTTGGATGTTTGAGTTATGGCACAACGGCCACGATAAATACTACACATTCGAAATACGTCGAGGTGATCCCCTTGATCCCCCCTTATCCGGCGGCCATTCCCAAATCTTATAACCTGGAGTTCCAGATCTACCGGGGTTACTGGATGGTAAGCTGGTTTAAAAATGAGTTCGGACTTAAGGAACAGAATCTCGCAGAACAGCAAGGGCTTGAACCAGAAACGCTTTTTGATGATTTGGTAAACTCCGTGCCTCCAGGATCACAGGGCTTGGTGCTTCAGCCTTATTGGTCGCCGGGTTTGCGGTACCCGGGACCTGAAGCAAAAGGCGCAATTGTAGGATTTGGCGCTGTCCACACCCGCGCCCATATCTACCGTGCGATTCTGGAGGGGATCGCTTATTCGCTTCGAGAAGGCGCAGAACGCACTTCACGCCGAAGCGGGACTCCTATCACTGAGCTGAGGGTGGCTGGTGGAGGAAGTCAAAGCAATGCCGCGATGCAATTGACTGCAGATATCTTTGGACTGCCCGTTTCGCGGCCTCATGTGTATGAAACATCCGGATTAGGGGCCGCAATTGACGCCGCCGTTGGTGCTGGAATTCATAAAGACTTCGGAACCGCTATCAGAGAAATGTGTCACCAGGGGGATGTCTTTACTCCTGATTATCAAGCTCATCGTATTTATGATGAACTATATCATCATGTTTACTTGAATCTTTATAAAAAGCTACGCCCGCTCTATCAATCGATCTGGCATATCACCCGCTGAACAATATTCACAATTTACTCAATATCGAAATTCATATGTTTAACAAACTGTTGCGTAAAATCAGGGTAGATCGTTAATTCAATATATTCCACTCGTTGGGTTATTTGAGTCGCCGCGCTTCTCTCATCAAGAGATAACAGCATTTGTTTTGCCCCTGTGCCCGCCGCGTTTCCTACCTGGTGAAAACGATCCAAGGGCACTTTTGGAAACATCCCTATCTGAATCGCGCTCTCCAGGTTAAGATAGGTCCCAAAAGCACCCGCAATAACCCATTCCTCAACTTCTTCAGAAGAAATGCCACCGTGGGACAACAAGATTTCGATCCCTGCCCGGATTGCCCCTTTGGCAAGTTGGATTTCATTGATATCTTTGCGCGTGATCACGATGTCACGACCATGCCCGGTTTGAGCGGCTGGAACCAGAAGATATTCACCCCCCCGCCCGTCTTGAAAGCGAACGCCTGGGCAATTTTTTCGTAAAGTTCCTTGTGGGGTGATTATTTCGTTTCGCAAAAGTTCCGATATCGCCTGCAAGACCCCTGTTCCACAAATACCCACTGGCGGGATCCCCCCTACCGTGACAACCTTGCACTGCTCTGAGGTAAGTTGTACTTTTTCGATGGCGCCAGGGGCAGCTCTCATGCCGTCATGAATATGAGCTCCCTCAAAAGCCGGGCCCGAAGCAGTTGAACACGAATAAATTTTTTCACCAATCCCAAGGCTAATTTCCGTATTGGTTCCGATATCAATGAGCACGCGTATCCTATTGCTTTGACTGAACCTTGTTGCCAGCAATGCGGAAGTATGATCCGCGCCAACATAACCGGCAATAATGGCAGGAAAATAAACCAAGGCTCCTGGCGCAATGTTCAGACCCAAATCCCGCGCCCGTAGTTCTAGTGGGTCGCTAATAGCAGCAACATAAGGAGCAGCGCCCAGTTGTTGAACAGGCAGAAAAGTGACAAGATGGTGAATAGCAGTATTGCCAACCAGGACTGCTTCCACAATTTGTTCCGGCGTGCAATTCGAGGACTGGCATAGTTCAATGATGGATTGGTTGAGTATTTCGATCAGGCGCTTTTGGAGTAGTTCCCTATTTTTTATACCTTTGTTTGCAAAGGCAATTCGGCTAATGACGTCTTCTCCAAAAGATATTTGCGGATTTGCTACCCCTTTTTGAGCAACAGTCGCTCCCGTCTCAAGGTTAACAAGATAAATGGCCAATTTTGTGGAGCCAATATCTACGGCAAGGCCAAAAATACCAGAGTTTGCTGGTAATATATTGACTATTTGACCGGTTTCTGTCGAAGAACGAATGGCAACGCGTAGACTCCAATTTTGATTTCGAATGCGTTCTGACATAGAAGTCAGAACCTGATAGTCCGCTGACAAATCTTTGAGTCCCAATTGCTTAAGGGCATCTTTCAATCTCGTATAATCAGATTTCAGATCGTGTAAAGTCGGCGGCGAGAGGAAAAGGTCAATTGCACTTATGGCGGGAACCAGTTTTATTTCTCCGCCCCAGCCTTCGAGCTGCAATTTTTGCCCAGCTGGTAAGGATTCTGGGGGAACTTCAACGCGCGTGTCGCTTAATGGAATGCATTGACAGGCCAACCGATAACCAGCCTTAATTTTCTCTGAATCGAGCAGATCGAGTTCAGAAAGAGTTGGCAGTGTTGTTTCTCCGCTCACAACTCGAACCAGGCATGTGCCACAGATCCCTATTCCGCTGCATGCAGCAACAAGATCGGTTCCAGCAAGTTGGGCGGTGTGAAGCAAGGTCTCCCCGTGCTCAATATCAATGCGACGACCGGTTGGCTGAAATTCCACAGTGATTGTGGGCATTTTTTTGTTCATCAGACCTAATCGCGATTTAGCCTATAGCGACATGTCTGGCGCGCTGCACAAAAATCGCAGGTCTGCCGATCATTGTGATTAAAACCGGTCCCGATCCCAATAATCATGGACATAGATTTTTTGGGAATCATTTGAAAGGAGGGCGTCAGTCTTACAACAAGAGGGTCTGGTTGAAGGATGGAAAAGATCTGATTTTGTCCTTTTTCCAAAGGCCATTCAATCATGCCGGGGCTGTATGGGATGCTTATGCACAGGTCTTCTTCCTTAGCCCTTATCCTAACGGTTTCACAAGCGAAGGCCGCAAGGGCTTCGATAGCTGCAGTCCCAAATCCATCAAAAGCCAGGCTTAACACCGGATCTGAGCGATATAATGCAGAGACTTTTTCCTCTATCGCGCTACCTATTGTGCAGATAATGAAACTTATCCTCCCGGCCGAAGACAATTCTCGGGTTATGAATCTGTTTTCAATCAGGAGGTTGTTCTCTAAATAAATGCGATCATGGCTGATCTTAATAACTTCAATTGTGCGTTCGATTATCTTTGGAGAAAGGAGCGCCATCCCTTCTTGTATAGCGCGTTCTGCGTTTTCTAGAAGAACGGGCTTGCGATTTGTAATGATGGCTGGATTGGCGCCTTGTCCTCGCAGCACCATTTCTGGCGTGATGTCTAAGGAGATGGCTGCTGCAAACATAAACAACCTTTACATGGAACTTAGCGTGAGGGGAAAAGCTGTGATTTGTGGACTTCTTTGGCTATGGCTGCCAGATGGTCGGGACTGGTTCCACAGCAACCGCCAATTAGTTTTGCGCCGATGGAGATCCACTCTGGGACCTTGGCTGCCATCGCCTCTGGCGAGATGTCGTACGTGGGGTTTCCACTCGCGTCCAGCTGGGGCAAACCAGCATTCGGTTTGAACCAGATCGGAAGTGAAGTAGAGTCGCGCAATTCGATCATTGCTTTTTGGTTGTCTTCAAGACTTCTTCCACAATTGATGCCAATTGCAGCAACCCCAAGTGGAGATATTTCATTGCCAACCTGGGCGGGTTTTACACCCATCATGGTCCGAGTCCCTCTGTCAAAGCTAAAGGAGCAAACAACTGGTAAGTTGGTTACCATTTGAATTCCAGTCAGTGCTGCTTTTGCCTCGGCAAGATCAAATTGAGTCTCAACTACCAATAAATCAACTCCCGCATCAGCCAGGTAGCGGGCCTGTTCTGCAAAACTCCTGATGGCGTCGGTTTCATCTAAAGGGCCGAGAGGTTTGAGCAATTGCCCTGTTGGACCGATGGACCCCGCAACCAATGCAGGCGTCCCCTCTACTGCCCGTTGAGCGAGTTCCGCAGCCCTGCGATTGACCATTTCTCCTTTTCCGTTAAGGCTGGTATGCTCCAAGCGGATGCTCGACGCGCCAAATGTGCAGGTGAGGATGATATCGGCGCCGGCAGCGACGAAATCTTGAGCAAGCCCGATGATCTTTTCGGGCTGCTCTAACACCCAAACCTCAGCGGGAAGTCCTTTTGTTAATCCCCTGGATTGCAGGTTCGTCCCTGTAGCTCCGTCGAGAACGAGTGTTCCTCGTTCACTCATCCGCTCAAGAAACGTTCTTTTTTCCATGCTGAATCCTCCTGCACAAAGACAAAACCATTTGGTGGGCTTCTTCCGTTCTAAGACCGCTATGCAGCGATTAGACTTTTGGCCGTTGCTACGGCACGGCTGGCGTCTGGAGCGTACCCATCCGCCCCGATTTCATTGGCGTATTGCTGGGTCAAGGGTGCTCCTCCAACTAAGACTTTCACTTTATCGCGCAAACCAGCTGCCTTTAATGCCTCAATAGTCACTTTCATATTGGGCATCGTCGTTGTAAGCAGCGCTGACATCGCGACGATATCAGCGTTTGTCTGGTGAACGGCTTCGACAAATTTGTCGGGATCTACATCAGAACCTAAGTCGATGACCTCGAAAGCTGAACCCTCCAGCATCATGCACACCAGATTCTTGCCGATATCATGGAGATCGCCTTTCACGGTCCCTGCTACTACCTTCCCCGAAGACTTTACATCTGCTTTGACCAGATACGGTTTTAGCATTGCCAATCCCGACTGCATGGCTCGGGCTGCCACTAACATTTCAGGCACAAAATATTCACCTTCTTCGAACAACTTTCCCACCTCGGCCATCGCGGCCACCATGCCTTCATTCAATATTGCAGAAGGTTCCGTGCCCTGATCCAGCGCCTCCTGAACCTTGGCAGTTGTTACCTTCTGCTCACCATCAATGATGCTTGAGTAAATAGCTCTTAATATCTCATTCATCGTTATCTAAGCTCCTTGTGGAATAATTAATTATAACCGTATCTACAAATTCGCCCGTGACCAACCTGTGAAATTCAAATGCTTGTTTCTGCTCTGGTGCGTACATATCGCAAAATTTGTTCACGGGATAACAACCCGATAACTGTATTCCCTGCTCCGCGAACCGGAACCTGGGCAACATTTTTGTCATCCATCTTCTGAAGCACCTCCATCAAAGACATTTCCGGAGTAACTTCCTCGACTTCGCTGCAGGATATCATGATCTCTCCTGCAGTCACTTCTCCCCATTTATCGGGTTGAATGGTATTAATTTCGTGAATGGTGACAATTCCACAATAATTATTATCATTGCTATCGACAATGATAAAAAACCGTTTGCCACCAAGTATAATTTTTTCGTTCACAAGTCTTTCTAGCGAGATATCAGCAGGAATAAGTGGAAGATCTCGACTCATCACTTGCCAGACACGTGTGTTTTGTAGAATTTGTCGGAGCCCAACTTGCGCAAAGGAACTTGCAGCGGCATTTTGTAGAAACCACCCAATGAAAATAAGCCAGATGCCAGAAAAAGATTGTCCCTGTAAAATGGTGAAAATACCCACAC
>Ga0067045_1031963_pt1 | contig 11110 bp, 8 predicted proteins | sample TerdegcTABiofilm_FD_59184 | JGI IMG/M metagenome (GOLD analysis project Ga0067045, IMG submission 59184) | Combined Assembly of (Gp0054472, Gp0054536) Wastewater bioreactor microbial communities from Singapore -Terephthalate degrading...
GAGCAGCGGCACTGTCTCGCCAAAAGACAGGCTGCCGCCTGTCTTGCCGCCCGCTTTGCCGCCAAGGAGGCCTTGGTCAAGGCATTGGGCACCGGCCTGCGGGAGGGCCTTTCATGGGTTGAGATGGAAGTAGCTCATGATCCGCTGGGTAAACCGGAGCTGCATCTCTTGGGTAGAACCGCAGAGCTGGTCGCTGCACGGGGGAGATCCGCAATACACCTTTCGCTGACCCACGACGGAGGTCATGCCGTTGCATTTGTCGTACTGGAGGCACTATGAAGATCGTCACCGCCCATACCATGCAGGAGCTGGACCGGCGCGCCATTGAGGAATACGGTATCCCCGGGCGTGATCTGATGGAGCAGGCCGGCAAGGGGTGCGCCGACCATATCCTGGCTGCCTACGGAACCAGGCAGAGCAAGCGGGTGGTGATCCTGGCCGGCAGGGGAAACAACGGCGGCGACGGATACGTGATTGCCCGCTACCTGCAGGAAAAGGGATGGCAGGTGCTGGTGATTGTTCTGGCCGACCGGAAGGCTATCCACGGCGATGCCTTGACCAACCTGGTACTGCTGCCGGAGGAAATCTTAAGTTTTTGTCCTGAAGAAGGGGAAATCACCGAAAAACACAGCGACGACCTGCTGAAGGCCGATGTTCTGGTGGATGCCCTGCTGGGAACCGGCCTGCGCGATGACCTGCAAGGGGTCTACCTTGAGGCGGTGGAACTGATCAACGCCTCTCCGGCCAAGGTGGTTGCCGTGGATATCCCCAGCGGAATCCACGGCACCACCGGCAGGATTCTGGGAACCGCGGTGCGGGCCAATCTGACCGTCACCTTCGGGGCAGCCAAGCTGGGCCATGTACTGTATCCGGCTGCTGACTACGTCGGCCGCCTGGTGATTGTGGACATCGGCATACCGCCGCAGCTGATGGAGGAGGCTGCCGGCTACGACTACCTCAACGAAAAGCTGATGGCACCGTTGGTCAAACGACGGGACCGTCAGGCACACAAGGGACACTTCGGTCACTGTCTGATCATCGCCGGTTCTACCGGCAAGACCGGGGCTGCAGCACTGGCTGCCAACAGCGCGGTCAGGACCGGCTCCGGCTTGGTAACGCTGGCAGTGCCGGAGAGTCTGAACCCGATCCTTGAGGTGAAGACCACCGAGGCGATGACCTTGCCGCTGCCCGATGCCGGCAGCGGCCACCTGACCACCCATGCACTGTCGCTACTGGAAAAGAGCCTGACGGGGAAGCATGCGCTGGCAATCGGCCCCGGCATTGACCGCAGACCGGCCGCCGTAACCGTTGTTCATACCCTGATAGAAACCGTCTCACTGCCGATGGTTATTGATGCAGACGGCCTGAACGCCCTGTCCGAAGATACTACCGTGCTGAACCGAAAACGCTCCAAGCAGATCATTCTGACGCCGCACCCCGGCGAGATGTCCCGCCTGTTGGGATCATCCATCCCGGATGTGGCAGCAATACGGATCTCGGTGGCCCAAGAGTTCGCCCGCACCTATGGGGTCTATGTGGTTCTGAAAGGGGCACGCACCATCATTGCCGCCCCCAACGGCATGGCCGCCATCAACGGCAGCGGCAACCCCGGCATGGCCAGCGGCGGCATGGGGGATGTCTTGACCGGGGTAATCGTCTCGCTGCTGGGACAGGGTTACTCAGCCTGGAACGCCTGCCGCCTCGGCGTCTTCCTGCACGGCCTGGCCGGGGATCTGACCGCTATGGAGCAGGGTGAGTTCGGCATGACCGCCACCGACTTGCAGGAGCGGATCCCGCTGGCCCTGCATCGACTGCTGAACCTGCCGATCTTACAATCAGCCGACTATTAGAAGAGGAGTTCTCCATGAAAACTGTAGCAGACATCATGACCAAAGAGGTGCTGACGGTCCGCCCCGAGACCTCGATCCGTGAACTGGCAGAACTGTTTGTGACCAATCGGATCAGCTCACTGCCGGTGGTAAATGCCGCAGGCAGTTTGATCGGTGTAGTTACCGAGTCCGAACTGGTAGAACAGAGCAAGTCTTTACATCTGCCCACCGTTATCAGTCTGTTTGATTGGGTGATTTACCTTGAGTCGGAAAAGACCCTGGAGAAGGAGCTCCAGAAGATGGGAGGGCGCACCGTTGCCGACATCTACCAGACCGACGTTGCAACCATCACCCCGGGAGCCTCACTCAGCGAGGCAGCAGACCTGATGAGCAGGCATCATGTCAATTCTCTGCCGGTGATGGAAAACGGTAATCTGGTGGGGATCGTGGCTCGAATCGACATCATCCGCACCCTGCTGACCTGACATGCAGCAGAACAATAACGCCGCAACACCTCCCCCCGCCCCGACCTTCTGCATGACGACTGCCTCACCTGCAGAGACCGAACACCTGGGGACGTTGCTGGGACAGCTGCTTAAACCCGGAGATGTCGTCACCTTGAGTGGGGAACTGGGTGGGGGCAAGACCTGTTTTGTACGCGGTATCGTTGCCGGTGCCGCCCCTGCCTGCCTGGGGCTGGTGGCCTCTCCCACCTTTGCCGTACTGAATGAGTACCCGGCCCCGGTTCCGCTCTACCACTACGACTGCTATCGGCTGCGCGGTGCCGAAGATGCCGTGGAACTTGGTCTGGAAGATCACCTGTTCGGCTCCGGCATCTGTCTGATTGAATGGCCGGACCGGATTGCCTCCCTGCTCCCCTCAGAACATCTGGAGGTTCGCTTTGAGATAGCTGCAGAGCATGAACGCCGCATCAGCCTGCAGCCCCGCGGCGTACGAATGGCGGCTCTCCTGGAGCTGCTTGCCAAGGCGCACACCACCGCCAAAAAATCCTTGTCTGCCCTGCAACCTTCTGCTATGTAATAATTTCTTTTATTTTGATCTGTTCTGCGAAGGAGCAACAGTATGGCACTGGTAGTCCAGAAATACGGCGGCACGTCGGTGGGTACCACCGACCGGATCAAGAACGTTGCCAAGCGGATCATCAAGACCTATGAGGCAGGCAATGAGGTGGTGGTGGTGGTTTCTGCCATGTCGGGCGAGACCAACAAGCTGGTTGCCCTTGCCAACGAGATGGTGGATATCCCGGACAACCGCGAATACGACGTGGTGGTGGCAACCGGTGAACAGGTCACCATCGGCCTTTTGTCCATGTATCTCAAATCCCTTGGCTACAAGGCAAAGTCGTACCAGGGGTGGCAGGTACCGATCATCACCGACAGCACCTTTGCCAAGGCCAGGATCGAGAGTATTGACGATACCAAGATGCGTGCTGACCTCAAGGAAGGCTGTATCGTGGTGGTGGCCGGTTTTCAGGGAGTGGACAAGGACGGCAACCTGACCACCCTGGGCCGCGGCGGTTCGGATACCTCGGCAGTGGCCCTGGCGGCAGCACTCAAGGCAGATGTCTGCGAGATTTACACCGATGTCGACGGCGTCTACACCACCGATCCCAATGTCTGCAAAGAGGCCCGCAAGGTAGAGAAGATCTCCTACGACGAGATGCTTGAACTGGCCAGCCTGGGGGCCAAGGTACTGCAGATCCGTTCCGTTGAATTTGCCAAGAAATATGATGTGGACATCCATGTTCGCTCAAGCCTGAATGAAAACACCGGTACCATGGTTACCAGGGAGGATAAAGATATGGAAGGAATTCTCGTTTCCGGCGTTGCCTACGACAAAAATGAAGCCAAGATTGCAGTTCTGGGGGTACCGGACAAGCCGGGCATCGCCGCAAAACTGCTGACTCCGCTCTCCGACGCCGCCATCTCGGTCGATATGATCGTGCAGAACGTCAGCCACGACGGCCTGACCGACTTCACCTTCACCGTCACCAAGGCTGACCTCAAAAAAGCCCTGCTGATTACCAACGAGGCCGCCAAAGAGGTTCAGGCCAAAGAGGTACAGTCGGATGAGAACATCAGCAAGATCTCGATTGTCGGTCTGGGGATGCGGAGCCACGCCGGTGTTGCCACCCGGATGTTTGCCGCCCTGGCCAAGAACAACATCAACATCGGCATGATCTCTACGTCTGAGATCAAGATCTCGGTGGTGATTGATGAAAAGTACACCGAATTGGCCGTACGGGTACTGCATGAGGAGTTCGGCCTGCAAGGCTGATCTGTTAGCTGACTGATGACACTCTGCGAGGGATGCCTACATAGGTATCCCTCGTTTTTTACTCAGAACCACCTTGCTCATTGCCGCAAGGAGGATACGCTGAAGTTGCCGACTCACCGGTAGACATCCCGCTGCTGAAGCGCCAGCGCCACCTCTCGCACCACCGATTCCCAGTCGCCCGTCCCCTGCTGCCTGAACAGCCGCATGGTCGGATACCAAGGGCAATCGCTCCGTTCCAATCCCCAGCGCCAATCCGGTGCAAACGGCACCAGCAGCCAGGTTTCCTTACCCAGGGCGCCAGCCAGATGGGCCACTGCGGTATCGATGGTGATCACCAGATCAAGCTGCGCCATCAATGCCGCAGTGTCGGCAAAATCCTGCACCAGCATGGTCAGATCCAGCAGGGGAAAAGGCGGTTTCCCCCCCTCTGCCCCGACCTGCAGCGACAGATACTCAACGCCGGGCACTGTAGCCAGCGGATGCAGCAGTTCCGGCTGACAACTCCTGCCGGGATCGGGATATCGTTTGCCCGACCAGCAGAGCCCTACCCGGCAGCCGGCACGGGGTGGCAGTACACTCTGCCAGAACGGCAACCGGTCCGGCGGCGCTGAGAGGTAAGGGGTATGGACGGGGATGGTTTCATGGGTGCTGCCGAACAGATACGGTAGCGACAGCAGTGGGACCTGATAATCTGTTGACGGCAACAGCTGCCCAGCCGGCAGCACGGTGATACCGTTCCCTAAGGTTTTCAGAAGCGCCGTCAAAGGGCGATGGCACTCAAGCACCACCTCCGCTCCCCGCTCCACCAGCAGCGGCAGGTAGCGGCAGAACTGGATCGTATCCCCCAGTCCCTGTTCGGCGTATACCAGGATAGTCTTACCGGCCGGGTCACCGCCATGCCAACGCGGCTGTTCAAAGTTCCGCACCGGTGAGGTAAAGCGACGTTTTTTCCAACGCCATTCATATTCGCGGAAACCTGAGGCGTAGTTCCCCTGCAGCAAGAGCAGCAGACTGTAGTTCCAGTGGGCCTCGGCATGATCAGGGGCTGCCTTGAGCACCCTAGCGCACTCCACCAACGCCTCCTGGACCTTTCCTTCGGCCTGCAGACAGGTAGCCAGCGCCACACGGCTGTCATGCAGAGAGGGGGCAAGTTGCAGCGCCTTTTGATAACTTTTGGCTGCCTGATCAAAGAACCCCATCTCCAGCAGGGTGTTGCCGCGGTTGTTCCAGAGCAGTGCCAGAGTCGGCCAGCGCCCCACCGCCTCATCGTACAGGGCCAGGGCTTCGTCGTACTTCCCTGCATCGTGCAAGGCCGCCCCTTCCTGCAGTGTCCGCTCCAGCTCCCCCATAGCGCGCCCCATACCCTACGCTACATCAGATTTCTGATCTTCTGCAGGCTCTCCTCAAGTACCGCTTTCTTGCCGGTCACATCGGCCAGCTTGGCCCTTTCCTTAGCAACGATCTCTGCCGGAGCCCGATCCACAAAGCCGGGGTTTTCCAGTTTTTTGCTGAAAAGCTCGATCTCCTTGTCCAGCTTGGCGATCTCTTTCAGCAGACGTTTCTGTTCCTCTGCCACATCCACCAAGCCTTTGAGCGGCACAAAGACCTGATATCTTCCGGCAGGCTGTACCGCCGCATCCTCCGGCCTGGGCAGGTTCCGACCGATGATCAGCTCAGAGGTCCTGGCAAGGGCCTTGATCTTGTCGCTAAACAGCCGTGCCAATTCCTCCGCCTTCTGTGAGGGGCACGAGATAACGGCACCGATCTCACGGGAGGGAGGTACTTCCATCTCGCCGCGGATGGTGCGAATGGCGGATATGATCTCCATCACCTGCTCCATCCGGCTCGCCGCATCTTCAAACTGCCAGTCTTCACGGGGTTGGGGATAGGGGGCCGTCATAATACTGGGGGCCCAGTCGCCGCCTGAGCCGCGGATGGCGCAGCGGCTGCCCTTGGGCAGGGCCTGCCAGATCTCTTCGGTGATGAACGGCATCAAAGGATGCAGGAGACGCAGCAGGTGCTCCAACACCGCCCAGAGGACATATTGTGTCGTACGGCGGCGGAGCGGATCGTCGCCGTGCAACTCCTGCTTGGAAAATTCCAAGTACCAGTCGCAGAATTCACTCCAGGTAAACTGATACAACCCCATGGCTGCCTCATTGAAACGATACTCCTCCAACGACCGGTTGGTCTCGCGGGATGTCTCGTTCAAGCGGTGCAGGATCCATTCATCGGCCTCGGTCAGTCGAAGATCCTCAAAGGCAAGGGTGTCGGGATCAAACCCTTCCAGGTTCATCAGGGTGAAGCGGGCCGCATTCCAGACCTTGTTGCAGAAGTTGCGGTAGCCGGAGATCCGCTCTTCCGCCAGCTTGATATCCCTGCCCTGGGCGGCAAAGGCGGCCAGGGTAAAACGGAAGGCATCGGTGCCGTACTGATCGATCACGGTCAACGGATCGATCACGTTGCCTTTTGACTTCGACATCTTCTGGCCGTGGGCATCCCGCACCAAGGCATGGATATAGACATCCTTGAACGGCACCTCACCCATAAAGTGCAGACCCATCATCATCATCCGGGCCACCCAGAAGAACAGGATATCAAAACCGGTCACCAGGCAGGAGGTGGGATAAAAGGTCTTCAGCTCAACGGTCTGATCAGGCCAGCCCATGGTGGAAAAGGGCCAGAGCGCTGAGGAGAACCAGGTATCCAGCACATCGGTTTCCTGACGTATCTCGTCGCTTTCACAGTGGCTGCAGCGGGTCGGATCTTCCATCGCCACCGTCACCTTGCCGCAGTGATCGCAGAACCAGGCCGGAATCCGATGCCCCCACCAGATCTGACGGGAGATGCACCAGTCACGGATATTCTCCATCCAGTCAAAATAGGTATTCTCCCACTGCTTGGGTAGAATCCGGGTACGACCGTCTCTTACCGCCTGCATGGCCGCTTGCGCCAGCGGCCCCACCTTGACGTACCACTGCAGCGAGAGATACGGTTCCACCACGGTCTTGCAGCGGTAGCAGCCCCCCACCGACAGACCGTGATCGTCGATCTTCTCCAGCAGACCGGCAGCCTCAAGGTCCTCCACGATCATGGCGCGGGCCTTGAAGCGATCCATCCCCTCGTACTGATGCCCGGCGGCATTGATGACACCTGATTCGTCAAAGATATTGATCTTATCCAGGCCATGCCGCGTTCCGACCTCAAAATCGTTGAAGTCGTGGGCCGGTGTGATCTTGACCACACCGGTGCCGAACTCGCGGTCAACGTAGTCATCGGCCACCACCGGTATCTCCCGATTGACCAGCGGCAGCAGCACCTTAGCGCCGTGCAGGTCTGCGTAGCGCTCATCCTCGGGATGTACTGCCACCGCCGTATCACCCAGCATGGTCTCCGGCCGGGTAGTGGCCACCGTCACAAACCGCCCCGGCTGCCCCACCACCGGATAGCGGATATGCCAGAGGTGTCCCTTCTTCTCTTCATGTTCCACCTCAATATCCGAGAGGGCGGTATGGCAACGGGGGCACCAGTTGATCAGTCGGTTGTCACGGTAGATCAGTCCCTCGTTGTACAGACGGACAAAGACCGTACGCACTGCCTTTGAGAGCCCTTCGTCCATGGTGAACCGTTCCCGCTCCCAGTCGCAGGAGGCCCCCAGACGTTTCAACTGGCCGATGATCTGACCGCCGGACTCTGCCTTCCACTGCCAGACCCGTTCAATAAACGCCTCACGGCCCAGGTCGTGGCGATCCGCGCCTTCAGCTGCCAGCTGCCGCTCTACAACGTTCTGGGTGGCGATACCGGCATGGTCGGTACCGGGCATCCAGAGCACATTGTACCCCTGCATCCGTTTCCAGCGACAGAGGATATCCTGCAGGGTATTGTTTAAGGCATGCCCCATATGGAGGGCGCCGGTGACGTTCGGGGGGGGGATAACAATACTGTAGGGTCTGCGGGGAGAGGTCTCATCAGCATGAAAGTAGCCTTTTGCAAGCCACTCGCCATACCACCTTTTTTCAACATCATGGGGTTCGTACCCCTTAGCCAGTTCTTTGTTCGACATTACGGATAACCTGCCTTCTGATGATAAGATAAGGGTTTGTTATACCCTGTGCACTGTCGTCGGTCAAGGTTCTGAACCTGCACACTGGCGACAGTGCCGGGTTCAGGGTATACTGCCTGACAAAAGGAATCATCAGGGTAAGGAGCAGGGATGTTTCCCACCACACGCAAACTTTTGGGACAAATCACCTGGGAACGTTTGATCGGTCGATCGCAGCAGGAGCTTGATCCGTCCGCAGTACCGGCGGCACTGGAACAGGTCGCAGGCCTGACCCAGCCGGAGTGGCTGCCGGAACTGGCCCGGCTTGAGCTCGCCTGCCATCAGGCCCTGCAGGTGTCGCAGCCCCGGCCCGATCAACTGGAGCGCCTCACCATCAACCCGTCGCTGCAACGGATCAAGGTGGCGTGGCGCAACCTGCTGCCCCTTTTGACCTTCGGCAAACAACGGGACAGGGATCGGATCGAACCGGGTGATGAGCAGATCCTGATCTGGGTTGAACCGGCAACCGGCAATCTCCGTTTTGAAACAGCGCTGCCGGAGCATCTGGCGGCCCTTGAGCTGGCCGACAACCCGTCCGCCAGCGCAGAGATGAGCATTGCCCAGCAGGACGCCCTGCTCTGGAACGGGGTACGCAAAGGTCTGGTGCTGGCGCCGCGCCCTCGACTGTACAGCCGCACGGCAGCATCACCCACCACCGCAGGCGAGCTTTTCACCCTCTACTGGCTGATTGCCGATGCAGATACAAGCCGAACGGAGGTATTCCCGACGAAGCGCTCAACCGAGCTGTTAGAAGAGCTGCAGCGATTCGGGCGCGATCATTTTGTACAGCCGCGCCTGGCCTTCTCGGTCAACAGCAGACCTGCAGCGGAACAGCTGACCAGGCTCTACCACACGGCAGCAGGGCTTGGGCTTGACATCATCATCACCGGTGCCCCCCTTGACCGGCCGTATCTCGAACACTTGCTCACGATCAAGCGCCCGCTTTTTTATCAGCTGATCTGCTGTGCTGCTGGAATATCCCGCCAACAGACCCTGCGGTTTCTCGGTGTATTACGTCAGCTGGGGATCCCCAGTCAGGTGGTGCTATTGCTTGAGGCGAGCACACTGCCTGAGATGCTGCTGCAGACAGAGCAGGTAGAAATCGTTGCCGCCAGCCTGCTTTTCAGGCCTGCACCGCGTTTGGGAAGAAAGGAACGGGAACAGCTGCGGATGGAACTGCACGCATTGGAACAGCAGGCAACCGGGCTGCCGCCGTCGCTCCGGGAAGGGATTGAACAAGCCCTGACGGAACCGGCTCCCGGCACGGTCTGCTGTGCCTGCGGCTCTCCAGACTGCGGCGCAGCCTGCACCGAACTGACCCTCCACCCGGACGGCACACTTCACGCCTGCCGGGAGGTCGCCTCACCCCTCGGCTCAGTACTGGTTGCAGGATTGGAGGCGCTGTACCACGGAGAAGCAGCCACCGCCTTTCGCTCCGGCGGCCTGACACTCGCTAACGTTTTTTAATGAACTGATCCACCACCCAGGCGGCAAAAGGGAAGCTGCAGGTAAAGGCAGGAGAAACCGCATTCAGCACATGGATGCCCTGCTCGTCCCCTTCCACCACAAAATCCTGCACCAGCTCTTTGGTGACGGTATTCAACAGCTGGGCCCGGATACCCGGCCTGCTCCACTGGTTGAAACCGGCGGTACTGATCTGGTGCACCATTTTCGCAGCCAGACCGGTAAAATAACGGCGATCATACTTCTTCAGTTCAGACAGTGCCAGAGAACGGAAACCGAAGTTATCCCCCAGAAACAGCCGTGACTCCCATCCCACAATCTCAAGCAGCTCCTTAAGACTGAAGTTTTCAAGGCCGGTGTAGTTCTCCCGCCAGAAGGCAGGGATGGCTGTCGGTCCTATCTTGACGGTACCGTCAACCGTAACGGTGTAATGTACCCCCAGAAATGGGTTCTTCAGGTTCGGCACCGGGTAGATGTTGGTGCGTACCGGCTTGTCGCTACCGGTGTATTTGAGGTAGATCCCCTTGAACGGGATAATGGTGTAGTTCTGTGAAAAACCGTAGTCACGGGCAATCCGGTCGGCATAGAGCCCGGCTGCATTGATCACTAAACCGGCCTCCAGCACCATGCCGCCGGTAGTCACGACGGCATCCCTTCCCTGTCGCCGTGCATACCCCTGGCTAAACAGAAAACGGACTCCAGCTGCCTCCAGGTCCTGCTTCAGACTCCGGCAGACCAGGGAGGGGTCCACCGTGGCGGTGGTGGTGGAGTAGAGGGCGATCCTGGTAGTACGGGCATTGGGATCGATCTCGGCCAACTCCTTTTCATCAATGATCCGCACATCAACGCCGTTCCGCTCGCCCCGGCGCTGCAGTTCCTGCACCCCTTCAACTTCATGCTCGTCCGAGGCCACCACCACCTTGCCGCACTGATTGATGGCCAATCCCCGGCTCCGGACATACTCCTTCATCAGGCGATTGCCGTCACGGGTAAAACGGGCCTTCAGCGAATCGGCGGTATAGTAAAAACCGGCATGCAGCACCCCGCTGTTGCGACCGCTGCCGTGACAGGCCACATCAGCCTCCTTTTCGATAACTAGAATGGAGGCGTGGGGAAAGCGTGACGTCAGTTCGCGGGCCAGGGCCAGACCGATGATACCGGCACCGATAATCAGGTAATCACACTGGAGCGCACTCATGGCTGCACCGGATACTGACGGGACAGCTTCAGGAAGTTGTCCAGCAGCGTCATCCCTCCCTCGGTCAGGATCGATTCAGGATGGAACTGCACCCCCCATACCGGCAGGTCACGATGCCGCAGCCCCATGATCTCACCGTTTTCTACCCAGGCGGTCACCTCAAGACAGTCCGGCAGGCTTGCCCGCTCCACCACCAGCGAGTGGTAGCGGGTGGCGTTG
>Ga0067045_1031965_pt1 | contig 11109 bp, 9 predicted proteins | sample TerdegcTABiofilm_FD_59184 | JGI IMG/M metagenome (GOLD analysis project Ga0067045, IMG submission 59184) | Combined Assembly of (Gp0054472, Gp0054536) Wastewater bioreactor microbial communities from Singapore -Terephthalate degrading...
CTCAAATTCGAGGAAACCGGCATGAACCCGTCATCCTGAATCCTGAAACCAGTTCAGGACAGGCTTTGTTTCAGGATCTTTGGGAATCGGCATAAAATCTGGATTTTGGCAATAAAAGGCGTAACTCCTCTATTTCCTAAATTCTCATCTCTTCTTTTGCCGATTCGCTGAAATCGGATACCAGAGCCAACTCATCACTGGAAAAGACCCGATCAATATCCAGTATGATAATAAACTGTTCATCCAGTTTGCCCATTCCCTGAATAAACTCGGTTCTCAGCCGGGTTCCTATACGGGGGGCGGGTTCGATCTGTTCCGGTGAGAGTTCCAGCACTTCCTGCACTGCATCCGCTATGGCTCCCAGAACTGTGGTTTCGCCGTCAATCATAACCTCCACGATAACAATACAGGTGTTAACGGTCTTTTCCGTGGAAGGCATTCCGAATTTCAATCTCATATCAATTACCGGAACCACACTGCCTCTAAGATTTATAACTCCCCGCATAAATTCCGGCGTCCGGGGAACCCTGGTTATGGTGGTAAAATCCAGAACTTCTCGCACCTTGGAAATATCCAGGGCGAAAAGTTCCTCTTCCAGAGTAAAGGTAAGATATTGTTTGGTTTCGCTGATGGTTGCTAATGCCATGGGGGGACTCCTTTCCTGTTCCCATCCTGGGATTTTTGTTTCTCTGGTTTATATATCGTCCTATTTTGCGCAAATTTTAGAACTTTATCCGCTATTATTAAAAGGCGTTGATAAAAACAAAAATCCGGGGATCGGATGGTTTTTTTTACTCTTTCATCACTTTTTTTATGTAGGAATCCATGTCGAATTTTCTCCTGAGTCCCTCTTGATTCATGTAACGGATGGTTCCGAATATCTCCCGCTCTTTCCAGGGACGGTCATGGAGACCCAGACACCACAAAACCCCTGTAAAACCGTTGGGATCCCGTCCGTCCAGATTGTATTTATTGTTAAGATAAAGAGCTATTTTGTGGGCTTCTTCTGGTTTTTTCGTCCATTCCAGAATCTTTTTACCCCAATACATGCGCATATAGTTATTCATCTTGCCGGTTTTCATCATTTCAATCTGGGCGGTATTCCAGTAAATATCGTGGGTTTTAGCCTGTTCCAGATCATATGTGGAATATATATATTCTCTTTTATCTTTTTCATGTTCTTTCAGGGTCTTTTTACACCACTCAGGCAGTCCTTCGAAACTGTCGTAGCGGGGGTTGTAATGAACAAAATTCATACTTAACTCCCTCCGGACAATCAACTCCTCCAGATACTTCTCCTTGCCGGGGCTTTGGGTTTTCGACACCATAAGGGCGATCTCCAGGGGCGATATCTGTCCGAAATGAAGATAGGGACTCATATTTGACAAGCAATCAAGATAAGGCTCGTTCCTCAATTCCGGGTATCTATCCAGCTTGTTTTGTATGAAATTCTTTAAATGCTGTTCTGCATGGCTTCTACCACCGCGAAGAAGGACGCCGGAAACCAACGGTTGGGTATCGGATTCCGTCTTGAAGTCCGGGATAGGGACAAGAGGAGGAATATCAAGGCTCTTAATTATTTTATGTGGGTCTTCTATATCAAGGAAGTCCCCGTCTCTTGCCAATGACAGGGATTCTCTCTTCACTTCTTCCTGGGGAAGGGGTTTCATGTAGTAGTCCAGCAGTTTGTGGATTTTGGGTCTTACGGTTCTGGCGGCGAATTCCTGTTTGGGTGATACGGTCTCAATAGGAATAATTACGTCGGATTCCACCTGAATCAGGGGACAGTTTATTTCCTCCGCTACTTTTTTTCTCCACTGTTTCTGAAACCGGGTATATCCCCTGTCGGTTACCGTCAGCGATGCCTTTTCAACCAAATCCAAAGGAAGAGAGAGGAAATCCCCGTTGTTATGACTTCTGCCTGAGGGGTTTTCTCCAAGTCTTTCCTGACCTCCGGCCTCCGATTTCCGACTTCCAAACCCGATTCCTCTTTCTGATAGAGTGGCTTTGACTTCTTTTAGTCCTTCCAGCATAAACAGATAGTGTCGGCGGTTGGCGTCGGGGTAGGGAATAAAATGAAAATAGACCAATAAAGGTTGATTGCGTTCGTTGGCTCTCATTAGGGCGTATTCCAGGGCATGGTTATATTCGGCTCTTTGGGATGATTGCATCCAGTAAAGAACCCATTCTCCTTTAGTTCTTATTTTTTTATCATTAAGATATTTTATTCTGTCTCTGTGAATTTCAGAGTAGTTCAATATATTCACCTCAAATTTAATTGGGTTTGTTATAATTAAATCCCCATAATCTCATGGCGTTGAGGATTACAAGAACCGAGGTTCCCGTGTCGGCGAAGACCGCCATCCAGAGAGAGGACAAGCCCATAATCGTCAAAAGAAGAAACAGCAATTTTATGGAGAGGGCGATGAATATATTTTGTCTCACCACTCTCAGAGTTTGTCGGCTGAGGCTCAACAGAAACGGGAGTTTGGACAGATCGTCGGACATCAGGGCGACAGGGGCGGTCTCCAGGGCGGTATCGGAACCTATAGTCCCCATGGCGATTCCCACTCTGGCGGTGGCGATGGCGGGAGCGTCGTTGATACCGTCTCCCACAAAAACCACATCATTATATTCGGATATAAGATTATTTAGTTCCTGAACCTTATTTTGAGGGAGGAGTTCCGCTTTATAGTCTATATCCAGTTTGTCGGCTATAAACCGGGCGGTTTTACTATTATCCCCGGTAAGCATGATTATTTTTTCAATTCCCTGGTTTTTGAGAGAGGAGAGGGTTTCCTTCATATTCTCTCTCAGACTATCGGCGATTTCCATAACCCCTATCGGTTCTCCGCCGGCATAAACCAGGACAGAACTTAATCCTCTTGATTGAATTTCAGTCATAATATTATTTATTTCTTCTTTATTTTCTTTTACTTCAATCTCTTCCGCTATTCTATGACTGCCGATCCGGATTTGAAGGGTATCTCCCTTCTTTTCATTAACTCCAATCCCGACCGCCTCCGGGACTTCGGTTTTGATGATATCCGACCTTCGAGCTCCGATTTCCAGGCTGATGTTGGCAGTAACTCCCTTGCCGGTAACGGAATTGAAATTTGTTACATCCAGTCGGGGGATATTCTGAGAGAGGGCTTTCTCCACAATGGCTTTCGCCAGGGGGTGTTCTGAGAAGTATTCCACCGAGTAGGCATATTGCAGTATTTTATCTTCCGTATATCCATTGAGAGGAAATATATTGGAAACCGATAATTCACCTTTTGTTACGGTTCCCGTCTTGTCAAGGGCTATTGCCCGGATTCCCGCCAGGGCTTCCAGATATTTGCCCCCTTTTATCAGTATGCCGTGCCGGGCGGCGGAGGTCAACGCCGATATAAACGAAACCGGTGTGGATATTACAAAGGCGCAGGGACAGGAGATCAGGAGAAGTGTCAATGCCCGGTATAGCCAGTGGTGAAAAGGCTGATTAAATATAATAACCGGGATCAGAAATACCATGAGGGATATAATAACCACCAGGGGGGTATAATATTTTGCAAAACGATCCACCGTAAGTTTGAAGGAAGCCTGCCTCGATTGAGCCTGCTCCGTCATTTCCACTATGCGGGCGAGAGTGGAATCCTTAAAGCCGTGAGTAACTCTGACCCGGAGGAAACCCTTTTGGTTGATACTGCCGGCATAAACGGGGTCTCCCGGCTTTTTATTTACAGGATAGGATTCTCCCGTGATGGGTGACTGGTTCATATAAGATTCCCCTTCGATCACCACGCCGTCCAGAGGAACACCCTCACCAGGTCGAATCAGGATGGTATCGCCTATATTGACTTCCTCCGGGGGAACCGCTACAGAATTGCCCTCTTTTTCCAGGGTGGCGGTGGGAGGAGCGAGATTCATGAGATTCCTGACGGCTTTTTTCACCTTCTCCATACTCATGGATTCCAGTCCATCCGCAACAGAGAAAAGAAGTACCACCGTTCCGGCTTCAAACCATTCTCCGATTGCCATAGCTCCTATAACCGCGATACTCATCAGCAGGTTGGTGTCCGCCTCTCTTCGCAGAAGGGATTTCAAGGCTTTTGCAAAGGTGGGGTATCCCGCCGTGATCACCGACAGAGAAACCAGAACAGCAATTCCCACAGGCAAACCTTTTATATCGGCTGGGATAAAAAATTTACTCCATATAAATGCCGACATTAAAAGAATTCCGCCTATAACCACCCTGCCGTTGGAGGACAGGAAGTCGTTTATGGTTTTTAACCCGAATCTCTGGGGTTGGTTATCCGGGTTAAGGGTTTGGGTAAGGGAATTTTTATTGGAATTAATTTCTTTTATTGATGTTCTTTCTTCAACGGGGCAGGTCTGACGGGATAAGTTCTGTCCCTGTAAAGCCGAACAACAGCAACATGTTTTACTCATATATCTCCCTCCAATGTCAAAAACATTTAATAGCAATATTGTATTAGTTCGAATTTTGCGCTGATGAAGGAGGGCAAAGTCCCCGCTGCTACGCTGAAATATTAGGGCTAACACCCTCCTTCGGATTTAATCTCTTTCCTTTAGGTGTTCTGTGGCATATTGTAATAGAGTTTCGATATGGTAATCTTTGATGGAGTAGAATATCATCCTGCCTTCCCGTCGAAAGGAAACCAGTCGGTTTGCTCTTAGAAGCCGTAGTTGGTGGGATACCGCAGAATGACTCATACCTGTCAACCGGGCTATATCGCAGACTGATATTTCTCCGGACATGAGGCATATCAGGATTTTCAATCGGGTGGGATCCGCCATGATCTTGAAAAACTCCGATATATCCAGGATTTCCTGTCCCCTGCCCAGATTTTCTATGATTTTGTTTTCCACTTCTCCTTGAAGAAAGGAATCTCTGCAGATGTGTCCCGGTTCGGAAAGAGAAGATGAAAGCAAAATCTCGCCTTCATTTTGGTGGTGGGGTTTGTGATTTGGGGATTCCAATAGATTACCTCCGTTAAAAACCATATATGAACAAATGCTCATATATTCATTATAACATCCTCTCCCCTCCCTGTCAACAGGTAACAGAGATTCAGTAACCCCTCAAGTCTGGAACTTGTATATATTCAGTCCTCTGGCGGAGAACCACGTCATCCTGAACTCGTTTCAGGGTCTATACAATATCTTGTGCATCAGATTCCGAAACAAGTTCGGAATGACGGGGGGACTGAATGAATACTGGAACTTTTTGTCGTCGGCTTCGGTTTATATAAAGACTCTATGCGGATATGGAAGGAGGTGAAAGAGATATAATGGAAAAAAATGCAAAAATTGCAAACGGCAATGAAATCGGTGAAAAAACAAAAACCGGACGCATAGCCCTGGTTCACAATGAGGAATCGGCGATAATGGTACTTCATTCGGGTTATTACGACCGGGATCGGTATAATCTGGAAGGGAGTCAGCCGGTGGAGGTCATGGCGGGTCATTATGATATGGCGGACATCCGGTTTTTCAGGAAGGACGATAAAGGCGATAAATGGTCCACCCGTTCCATGATATTCGACCGACTTACGGTTCAGCCCGGCGAAACCCTGGAAATCAAAAATATGAGCGGTCCTCATAAAGCCTATGTCCGGGGAACTCTCATAGGAAGAGATTATTTCAGTTTTTCGTTCTATATGGAGGATGCCCATGGTAACCGCTATTCTTACTTCCGGAGGAATGACAGGGATCTTCCCTCACCGGGGTTTGTCATAGAAAACGAAGAAGGGGAGACCCTCTATTCGGGCCGTTTCTACCCCGGTTGAGGAGGCAGACTCTCGTATTCCGGCGGAATACGGAACTTACCCTCGTTGGTTTATGTAAAGCCCGTCATCGAAAGCGGCGCCTTTAAAGTGGAATCGGTCAGAACTCCGGTTAAAACCGATTAGAACCGAAAAAGAATACAACAGGAATAGATCCTGAAACAAGTTCAGGATGACCTTCTACTTTCTGTCCTGTTTGAATTTAGCCTGGAAGTAGGATTTTTTGAAAAACAGAAAACAAGTTCAGGATGACCTTCTACTTCCTGTGCTATTTGAATTTAGCCTGGAAGTAGGATTTTTTGAAAAACAGAAAACAAGTTCAGGATGACCTTCTAATTCCTGTCCTGTTTGAATTTAGCCTGGAAGTAGGATTTTTTGAAAAACAGAAGATGAGGTTCCGAGACGAAGGGTTCGAGAAATTTCTTGACTCTATCGTCTCTTTTAAATCGGGAGAGTAAGATGGTAAGGGCTTTGTCCGGCAAGCTTACAGGGGATTTGTATGAGAAAGTCAGAGAAAGATCCTTGTCCTTTTCCTCCCGATATTCCTCGATGCCGTATTCCCCGGGATTTGCGAAAATAGGGGAATTACGGGTTAAAACGAACTTTCCTCCCGCAATCATATCGATATATTTTCTGTAGTTGAGGAGAAAGTCCAGGGTCTCCTCCGCGTCGGACACCGATTCTCCCGGAAATCCCAGGAAAAAGAACACCCAGGTTATGATTTCCGCATCGGAGGCGTATTTTAATGCCTTGCTGAAGGTTTCCTTTTCCCAACCTTTTTTCATTTTGTCCAGGGTTTTCTGGCAGTAGGATTCCATGCCGAAAAGGAGCATCCGGCATCCTCCCAGATAGAGAGTTTTGAAATACTCCTCATCCATATTTTTTTCCATGCGGATTTCCCCTGCCCATCGGAAGGGTTCTCCCGATGCCGAGATAAGTTGAGAAAGTTTCTGAATCATGGCGGGGGGCAGGGCGTCGTCAACAAAATAGAAGTTTTTGCATCCGTATTTCTGCCGATATTCCTTCATCTGCTCAAAGATTCTTTCCGCCTTATCCTGTCTGAAAGAAAATCCGCTGTAGTGATGACTGCAGAAGGCGCATTTACCCCAGTAACACCCTCGTGAAGCCGATATGGGCAGGTAGGTCTGAGGGGAGTAATATTTGTCCAGGGGGAATCCGTCAAAATCCGGTGTGGGAATTTCTTCCAGGGATTCCACCGGCTGAGGCGGATTGAACAGAACCTTCTTTCCCCGGTGATATACCATGCCCGGCACATTCTCGAAGGTTTTCTCCTTCAGATTTTTTACCAGGGCGACTATGGATTTCTCTCCTTCAAAGGCGATGAGGGAATCTATTATGGCAAAAATCTTTCTTTTATATTGCAATATATTTGCCAAATGAGAGATCATACTCCCTCCCAGGCAGACATGGACGTCCGGCATATAAGCCCTGAGCATTGCCGAAAGCACAAAAGCGGGAATCAACTGATTATGCCATGATACCGAAATTCCTACTATATCCGGCTTATATTCTTTTATTTCCTTTATCTTTTCTTCGAAGAAGGGATAGAAGAGGTTGTTTTTATAGTCCAGGGCGGCTTTTAAAATTTCCTCGGTGGATTCGAAGGAGTAGGGAGAGGTATAAGTCTTGAGACTCCAGTGGGAACCGGAATAATGAGAGGATATTTGCGAGAGGGATTCCTCTATGATCCCCACCGCGTTGTAATAGTCGAGAGGATACAGATAATCCCGACCGGATCGGATGAATTTTTTCTGGTAGTCTATCTGGTTTGCCACAAACTCCGGAATACCGTGTTCCTTGAGTTTCTCCGGTGCCAGAAAATATTCGTAAGACTCCAGATTGTAATCCCTCTGTTGAACCTCCACTCCTTCTTTCTTCAAAACGGCGGTCAGCAAAGGAATCGCCGGGTGGGGAATAAAAGGCTGTCCCTGGGGAGGGAATATCAAAAGAACCTTCATTATTAACTCCTGCATAAAATAGTCCTGCATAAAATAGTCATCCTAAACTTGTTTCAGGATCTAAGTCAATCTCCCATGCGATAGACTCCTGAACTTGTTTCAGGATCTAAGTCAATCTCCCATGCGATAGACTTCCTCTTCACCGTCGGAATCCCGTCTTCCCTCTCCTTCGGGTATCTGTCGGGCGATCAAAACTCCCAGATTCAAAAGGTGTTCAACGGCGGATATATCGGCATTTCTGGAACCCAGAAGGACTATTCCGTCCCGGTATATTACCAGTCTTGATTCATACCGCATGTCCTCGGCAAAGGGATATTTGCCGTGATAATTTAAAAGGAAGGACTGGAAATCCTGATTCAGGATCGACTGTTCCACCGAGGAATCCGCCATTCGGGGCGGGGGAGGGGAAACTGTCGGAGAGGAAGCTCCCGTCAGCCCCTTTAGTACCGCTTTACCCAGTTCTTCCATTGACCCCTTGGAGGCGGTTATTCTGGGGACTATTTTGGCAACAAATTTAGAGGGAAAATCCTTTACCGTATCCCGGGGCGGTTCACCCGAATCCAGCATGGCTCCCGCCAGACTTTCCGCAAAGTCGGGCATTTTCATACGGATGACGATCTTGTTGTTAAGAGGAAACGCCCCCGGAATTATCACCCCGTTATAAAGGGTGTTGGTACTGCTCTTGCCTCCCGGCATGGTAACCGATACCAGGGAAACGAAACATTTCCTGCCGTCCCATTCTCCCTCCCCCGTTTCGCTGATCAGCACCCTGCCTCCCTGCAGTGGCAGAGAAGTTTCCACCATACTTCTGAGAACCGACCGTTGAGCCGTTTCGTTGTCGGGCAGGATTTTGAATCCCTTTTTATCGAGATTTTTCATCAATATTTTAATTTTTTTACCTTCAGTAATAAACTTCACTATCACGATTACCAGAATCAGGGACACAAATCCCGATAGCGCCATAAATAATATGAGTTCTCTGTTCAACACGGGTATCACCTCTTTCCGCCGGATATTGATATTCCCCCTGACGAAGGGTTGTAAGGACTGTAGTGAAAAAGAAGTTGTTCCTGTTTTAAAGGCGTGCCATAGCGAAGAGATTCAGTTCCGACATGAAGATGAAGGACTAAAGCCCTTCGCTACGGTTTGTCGGTATTTTATTTTAGGCCATTCACGGTTTATCGATATTTTATTTTGTGCTATTCGGTTTTTTGACTATAATCATCGGTTTTTCGTTTTTATTCCTCCGGGGGGTATGCAGGAGGGCGTTTTTCATCCAGCAGTATCGAGTAAGCCCATACTGTAGCCCCGATGAGGATTCCCCAGAAGGTAAGCATAAAGATATATCCCTGAGTGGTCATATTTGATTTCACTCCTTTTTAAACGAATTGAGGATACTCGGCGGGTTCTTTCCTCTCATGGTGTTCCCCACCGGGTTAATCAGAGACTGTGTAAAAGGAATTCCGCCGGTTTCCGGTTATTCCTGAGTGGGTGCATCTTCCTGCTGTCGGGGTTTCATCTCGGACATATCCCTGGTGGCAAGGTAGCCGAAGAGACCGAATACCGCCAGCATAAGTATGCGCACAGCCCAGCGGGGACCGATTTCATCGGCGGCGACTCCTTCCATCAAGAGGACTGCCTTTCCGTTCTGGGCGATCCATCCGATGAGAATTATAGTCAGATATACGGGAGATATAAAGGCGGTTACCCATTTGATGGCATCCCACAGGCGGATCCGGCTTCCGCGAATCAGTTCCTTCCATGATTTATCAATGCCGAAAACGTGTACCCACAGAATCAGTTCTATAAGAGCAAAGACCGATATACCCACGGTTCCCGCCCAGTCATCCATTTCAGCCAGGGCGCCCTTGCCGAAGATAGCCAGGTGAGCCATAACGAAAACCAGTCCCATGGTGATTAGAACCGACTTGGTGCGGGAGAGTCCCACCATTTCTTCCAGGAAAGCCACCACGATCTGAGCCATGGCCAGGGATGAGGTTATACCTGCGAAGAAAAGTAAAAGAAACCATAGACACCCCAGAACATTTCCTAAAGGAAGTTTGGCGAAAAGCAGGGGCATGGAAACGAATCCCAATCCGAAACCGCTGGTGAGGGCTACTTCCTTGGCCTGACTGATGCCGTAAAAAGCCACTGCCAGGGGGATAGCGATGGAACCGCCCAGAATCACCTCGCAGAATTCGTTGGTAAACGCTGTGGCCAGTCCGGGAACCACTATATCATCGTCTTTCTTCACGTATGACGCGTAACAGGCCACTGCTCCCATACCCAGAGAAAGGGTGAAGAAGATCTGCCCCGCCGCAGCTACCCAGACCTTGAAGTCTCCTATCCTGCTGAGATCCGGGTTCCAGATATATCCGAAGCCGTTGGAAACATTGGCGCCGGGAACATCGGGGTTCAGGGTTCCCAGGGTGGCTACCCTTATTGCCAGAATAATTCCGAATACGAACAGGAGAGGCATCAGAATTTTCGCCGCTTTCTCGATTCCCTGGGATACTCCCTTGTATAAAATGTATCCGTTGCAGCATATCGTAAGCAGGAAGAAGCCGTATGCCAGGGGACTTCCCGCACTGTAGTCGGAGAAAAATTTATGGGAATCGCTGACATCTATCCGATTAAACAGGGACAGATAAGAATAACCCAGAGTCCAGGATTCTATAAAACAATAATAAGAGGTAATGAAGAAAGGAATACAGATACCTATAACTCCCAATAAACGGAAAACCTTGCTATTTTTTATGAGGGCGAAAATACCCGGAGGCGTTCCCTGCCCTTTACTGCCTCCGAATCTTCCCAGTCCCCATTCCACGAACATCAGGGGAATTCCCAGAAAGATGAGGGCGATAATATAGGGGATCATAAAGGCTCCCCCTCCGTTTTGTGCCGCCTGCATGGGGAACCGCAGGAAGTTGCCCAGTCCCACTGCGTTGCCCGCCATAGCCAGCACCAGACCGATCTTGGATGCCCATTCTTCTCTTTTCTGATTGCCCGCCATATACATCTCCTTTCAGATGAATAATTAACAAATAATTTAAATTTTATTCCTTTTCTTTCTCCGCTTCAATTTGTTTCAACTTTGTTATTTTCTACGAAATTGTTAGTAATCCTGCGTTTTTTCACCTCTTCTTCCAGGGATAAAAAAACTAAGGCGTATTTATTTTCATTTAATTTAAGAGCCTATTCGGAAAGTCTGTAGGGTATTCATTCAGTCCCCCCGTCATTCCGAACCCGTGAAACAAGTTCAGGGCAGGCTTGTTTCGGAATCTGAGGCACAAGATATTGTATAGATCCTGAAACAAGTTCAGGATGACGTGGTTTTC
>Ga0067045_1031966_pt1 | contig 11106 bp, 10 predicted proteins | sample TerdegcTABiofilm_FD_59184 | JGI IMG/M metagenome (GOLD analysis project Ga0067045, IMG submission 59184) | Combined Assembly of (Gp0054472, Gp0054536) Wastewater bioreactor microbial communities from Singapore -Terephthalate degrading...
TTAGGTTATCCTGTTTAAGCAGTAATATACGATAAAAATGAATTGTTCTAATTATTGTCTAAAATATTGAAAAAAATCGATTTTCTAAATATATTATGCTATAATACTTTTTGGATATAAGGAAGGGATAAAATATTTTGCGTGTCATTGCTGGTGCTGCTAAAAAACGGCGGTTGAAAGCTCCCCGGGGACTCAAGGTCAGGCCTACGTCCGACCGGGTTAAAGAAGCGCTTTTTAATATCCTGGGGCCCCTGGTCGAGGGCAGTAACTTTCTGGATTTATTTGCTGGTACCGGCAGTGTTGGTATTGAAGCACTGAGCAGGGGGGCAAGAAGAGCGGTTTTTGTAGAAAAAAATATTGAAAATATCAACGTGATCAAAGAAAACCTGAGTATTACCGGGCTTGGAAACGGCGCGCGTCTGGTATGCCTGAGTGTAGCTCAGGCGCTTCCTCTATTGGGAAGAGAAGGGGTAAAGTACGAACTTATCTTTATTGATCCACCCTACTTTAAGGGTTTGGTATCCGGTACGTTGAGTGGTATAGCAAGGAACGGCCTGTTAAAACCGGGAGGAACGGTTGTTGTTGAAAGCAGTAATAAAGACCTCCTACCCCGGGAAGCGTTTTTTTTAAGGTTGTTTCGCCAGGAAAAATACGGAGATACGTTACTTTCTTTTTATCAAGAATTTACTACCGGGGAGGGAAAGTAATTTGCGGATTGCGATTTGCCCGGGCAGTTTTGATCCCGTAACCTTAGGTCACATGGATATCATTGCAAGAACTTCTGTAATTTTTGACCAGGTTATCGTAGCGGTCTCCCGGAACCCGATTAAAAACCCCATGTTTTCCATACAGGAAAGGGTTGAAATGCTGAAAGAGGTTTTATCGCCTTACCCCAATGTAACGGTGGATTCTTTTGAAGGGCTGACGATTGATTACGCGGCAAAGCGTAATGCGGTGGCCATAGTTCGCGGTTTGCGGGTTATCTCCGACTTTGAAAATGAGTTCCGGATGGCTCTGGTTAACAAAAATCTGGCCTGCAACATAGAGACGCTTTTCTTAATGACCAGGGCCGAGTACTCCTTTATTAGTTCCAGTGCTATAAAAGAGGTGGCAATTTTTGGCGGGCCGGTTGAGCGGCTTGTCCCACCGCTGGTAAATAAGAGGCTTAAAGAAAAGTTAAGCGGCAGGCTTGCAGGTAATTGCTTTGATAATAAGGAGGGATAGAAAAGTTTGGATTTGCTGAACGCTCTTAACGAATTGGAAGAGCTTGTTGAAACGAGCAGTAAGATACCGCTGACCAGAAAAGTACTGGTGGACGAGGAGCGGATGCTCGACCTCCTTGATCGCATTAGAACAACTATTCCCGAGGAGATCCGCCAGGCCAGGTGGATTATCCAGGAGCGGGAAAAGGTGTTGAGCGATTCCCAAAGAGAGGCAATGCGGATTATTGAGGATGCTCAAAAGCAGGTGGAAAAACAGGCGGACGACAGTGAAATTACCCGGCAGGCTAAAATAATGGCCGAAGAGATCGTCCGTAAGGCTGAATCGGTAGCCCGGGAGATCAAGGAAGGAGCACGAAGTTATGCTGATGATATTTTAGCAAATCTTGAAGATAATCTGAGCAAGATATTAAGCCAGATCGACAAAGGCCGGTCAGAATTAAGGGCTGTTAAATAGAAAGGCCGTGTTTTGGCAGTGCCCCGCCCATGCTGTTTTTACTTGCTTTAAGTTTATTGCAGAGCCCTGATGATATCGCGCCAGTCGCAATGTTTTTCTATATTTTCCACCGCCAGATGAATGGCTTGCTGATCGGTGGGTTTGATCCGTCTACTGACTTCAGACATCTTCTCGATAGTGGTGTAAGTATCATAGTGAACCAGTATTACCGGAGTGCCTTTTTCATCAGCCCTAGCGATTACTTTTACATTGGGGTACAGGCCTCCGGTGAGAATAATAGCTGAGGTACTGGTTTCCAATGCTGCCAAGGCTATTTCCGAGCGGTCCCCGCCAGTGATCACGGCCTTATTGGCAGTCCGCCTCAGGTAGCCCAGGGCGCTTTCAATGGTCATGGCACCGATTACTACGTCTTCAACCACGCGATCCAGGTTTTCTTTTCCGGTCAGGATTTCACCGCCCAGCACCTCAACATATTCCTTTACTGTTGGAGAAGTTATTTCCGGGTTTTGGGGGATAATTCCAAGAATGCGGTAGCCGCGCTCTTCCAGGATGGGCCGGTAAATTCCCTCAGTTTTTGCCATCAGAGAATGAGGAACGTTGTGGAAAATATTACCCAAGGTGGAAATACCCTTGCATTCCAGGTAGCTGTTGAAAAAGATTGCCATATCCAGGCTGTAATCATTTTCGATTTTTATTGTAAAAAGGGGAACTGCCTGCAGTTCTATTGCCAGGCTGACCGCATCGAGCCCAACGCACCCCATGATGTGGGGAAAGCTGGCGCCGCCGATGATTACCAGATCCATACCGGATGCAACGGTTTCATACGCTTGCCGGATGGTTTTCACCGATACACAAGAGTGTTTATAACCTGAAAGATAAGCGGGCCCTGCTATGTAAGGGACTACTGTTTCAAGAGGGTGTTCCATTTGCAGGATCTGTTTCATTAACATGGCGTCCTCGTCCCCATGCGAGGCAATGCCGGAAGTGCTTCCCACAGGTTTAAAATAAGCTACCCGGTAACCCTCCTGGCGTAATTTCAAGGCCAGCCCTACTGCCACGCTGGTTTTGCCGCTGCCTGCTGTTCCCATGATATATAGGTTTTTCAATTAAAGCACCTCACGATATAGTTATTTTAACGTCAACGGCTGAAACTCCCCGGTTATATGCAAAAATGGGGTTAATATCCACCTCGGTTATCTCTGGAAAGTCAGTAACCAGCTTCGCAAACCTGCCGGTAGCTTCGACTATTGCTTCTATATCAGCAGGCTGTTCTCCCCTGTAGCCGCGAAGCAAGGTGTAGGCTTTGGTTTCTGCCAGCATTTTTTTTATCTCCCTTACGGTAAGACCGTGTGCCAGCCGGAACGAAACATCTTTGATCAGGTTAACATAAATACCGCCAAGGCCGAAGGCAATTAACGGCCCGAACTGAACGTCCCTGGTCATACCGATGATCAATTCCGTGCCTTTGGGCATCATTTTCTGAACTTCGATTCCGTATATAGCCACCCGTGGCATATACCGCTGCATTTTTTCCATGATTTCGATAAAGCCCAACCGCACTTCTTCATAAGATTTAAGGCCGGCTTTTACCCCGCCGATATCAGTTTTATGCGTTATTTTCGGCGACGCCACCTTCAGCACTACTGGGTAGCCCATCCTGTCGGCAAGTTCGGCGGCTTCTTCCGGCTGGGTGGCCAGGATGGTAGTTGCTGCCGGGATACCGTAGGCGGCAATCACTCTGGCGGCTTCACTGCCCAGGAGGACAAGGCGCTTATCTTTTTTTACGTCATTAAACACTGACTCAACTGTCTTTGAATCTATATCTTCATATGACGGCGGCTCTTCATCTTCAGGTAAATCTCTTATCCTGGCGTATCCAACCATGCCGCTGATGGATGAGATGGCCGGCTCCGGGAAGGTAAAACAGGGTATTTGGGCTGCGGAGAGGACTCTGGCGCCTTCCGCTATCTGTTTACCGCCCATGTAAGCGGCAAGCAGGGGCTTTTCCGGATAAGTTTTACTTACCTCAATCATTGCCCTGGCTGTTTCCACCGGTTCCGTTACTCCTCCTGCGCAGAGCAGGACAACGGCGCTGTCAACCCCCCGGTCGGCCATGACTTTATTCAAGGCAAAGCGGTAGCGGTCGGCTTTTGCATCCCCCAGCACGTCCACCGGGTTATAAATGTTTGCTTCGGCAGGAAGGTTTTTGCGCAGCTCCTCCACCGTTTCCCTGGTAAAACGGGCCATTTTCAAGTTTTTTAGTTCAACGTTATCTGTGGCCACAATACCAGGGCCGCCGGAGTTGGTGATGATAGCTACCCGTTCCCCACGGGGTACTGGCTGGCTGGCGAAAGCCACGGCCAGGTCAAAAAGTTCCGGCATGCTCCTGGCCCGGACCACCCCGCATTGGCGGAAAGCTGCCTCGTAAGCCAGGTCGCTGCCTGCCAGCGCCCCGGTGTGGGAAGATGCCGCCCGGGCACCGGCCTGGCTGGTTCCGGACTTGAGAACGATAACCGGTTTTTTACGGCTTGCCCGGCGGGCTGTATCAAGGAAAAGCGGGCCGTTTTCCACATCTTCGATATAACAAAGAATTACTTTGGTATTGGGGTCGTCTGCTGCGTTTTCAATAAAGTGCGATTCAGTCAGGTCGGCTTTGTTGCCTAGGCTGACAAACTTGCTGAAGCCCAGGCCGATAGAGTGACTCCAGTCCAGAATGGACAACACCATTGCTCCGCTTTGCGAGATGAAGGCGATCTCGCCTTTTAAAGGAAAGCCGGCAGCAAAAGAGGCGTTAATCGGGGTGTGTGTATCCATAAAACCCACGCAGTTTGGTCCCAGCATTTGCATTTTATACCGCCGGCAGGTTTCAACCAGTTTATGTTCCAAGCTGAGACCCTTTTTACCTGTTTCCTTGAATCCAGCTGTTATCACCACCAGGTTTTTTACGCCGCTTTTGCCGCATGCTCCTGCTATATCCAGCACCAGGGCTGCCGGGACTGCTATAACCGCCAGTTCCACCGGCTCAGGGATTGCGCCGATCGATGGGTAACAGGCCAGTCCTTCGATTTCTTTTTCCTTTGGATTGACCGGGAATATTTTACCGGGATAGTTGCTGGAGATTATATTCTTGACAATAACATTTCCAATTTTACCTGGCGACTTTGAAGCGCCAATAACTGCTACTGACCTGGGGTTAAAAAAACTGGTCAGACCGGCCAAATTTCTTCACCTACTTATATGCAGTGCGCCAATAGCCAGATAATAAAAAGGCGCTCCGGCAATATCTGTGTTTATGTTTTGCCGGAGGTACGGATAGTATTCATTTACTTTATGTATCCTGAAAATAGAATTTAACCGGGAAGGGTGTTATCCCTGTTCACTCCAATGCTCCGCACCGACAGCACCAGGGCTCGCTTCGGGCTGAATCGGGCCGCCTTCAACTCGCCGTCCTGGCTCGGTGAAGGCTGGCGCGAACATCCTGTCCGCGCCCCCGATTCCGCTTCCTTGCTTCGCCGGGTGCTGTTACCGGCGCTGCGCTAGTCGTTCACCCGGGATAACACCCTTCCCCAGCTTATTTTCATCATTCTGCTGGTGCTGCACAAGCGGCATGGGGGTCTATGCAAATATCACATTCTGGTGAATGAAGGCAGGCAAAACGACCTTGCCTGCCCCCGCCCTGCATCACCTCAGTTTTACCAGGCGCTGTTACCGGCCGGTATGGAGCAGTTAGTCTCCGTCATTTTCCTCTTCCTGGAATATAGTGCAGTTGTCATAGCGGCAGGCAGTCCCATAATATAAACACTTGATTGTATCAATACATGCAGCATATTCGGCGTACTTGCATGCCAGAAATCGCACTGGATAACCTCCTTTTTTTGTAGCATTGTCAAGATAATTCGCAGGCTTATTATAAAATTCCTTTCAGCGGGCGATTTTTTCTTTGCGCTGAGAATTATGTGGTATGATTAGATAAGTAAGTCACATATAACTGCTTTTGGGAGCAGGTTAAGGTATAAAATCCGGGGAGGCGGCAATGGACAGTTTTCTTAGTGCGGTCATATTGGGAATAGTCGAAGGGGTAACAGAGTTTTTGCCGATTTCTTCTACCGGCCACTTGATTTTAGTAAACAGGATGGTCGGCTTTACAGGCAGTTTCGCAAATATGTTTGATGTGGTGATACAATTGGGGGCTATCCTGTCGGTTGTAGTATATTTTTGGCGCAGGGTATGTCCTTTTGGCCGCAATAAAACAATTGCAGAAAGAAAGGCGGTCTGGGATTTATGGCGTAAGACATTGATAGGGGTTACGCCTGCCTTGCTCATCGGTGGTACCCTGGGGAAACATGTAGAGGAACTGCTTTTCAACCCGTTGACCGTAGCGCTTGCCCTGGTAATTGGCGGCATTGTTTTAATCATGATTGAGACGCGCAACAGATTCAGCAGGTTTCATTCCATTGCGAACCTGGATTATAAGACGGCGTTCATGATCGGCTTGATTCAATGCCTGGCCATGATTCCCGGCACCTCAAGGTCTGCGGCGACAATCATCGGAGCGATGCTGCTAGGGGCATCGAGGAGTGTTGCTGCGGAGTTTTCCTTCTTTTTAGCCATACCGACCATGATGGCTGCTTCTGCCTATTCTTTACTCAAGACCGGTGCAATTTTGAGTTATACCGAGTGGCAGTTGCTCGCCACCGGGTTTACCGTTTCCTTTTTAGTTGCATGGGCGGTAATCGCAGCTTTTATGAAATATATTCAAAGGAGAGACTTTAGACTATTCGGGTACTACCGCATAGTTATCGGTATTGCTGTGTTATGTTTAGGCCTGAACAGGTAACTTTCTTTCAGCGTGGCTAAACTGCCTTCAACTCACATCCTGTTGCGGTTCAGGCTTTCGCGAACATCCTGTCCGCTCATCCAATTTCGAGTCCTCAGCATCGCCTGGTTCACTAGCGACGCTCCGTAACGGAGCAACTGGTTTCAATACCAATTGTTTTACGATATTGCGATATATAGTGTGTCAACAGTCTGGAAGGACTGGATCCCAGTCCTTCTTTTTTAATTATTTATCAAAATTAGTTAGGATAATCCATTTTTAACAGTTTTGTACCATTTTTAAGGTGGATAATGCAGTTATTGCACTCGAACTGGCGGTAGTAACACATATGAATACCAGGTCATAGTATAGAAAAAGATTTTCTCGCGGCTAACTTGTGATATGTGCCATAAAAAATGCAACTTTATATGAGGAGGTTGGCATGGAAAGTTTAATTCCACTGCATCTTCTATCACCTGGTAGTTTAGGAAAAGTAAAGAAGTTAACTGCTGAAGGTAAAAGCAGGAGAAGGTTGCTTGATTTGGGGCTTATTTATGATACAAAGGTAGAAGCTCTTAGAAGAAGCCTGTCAGGAGATCCGGTAGCTTATGAAATCCGGGGGGCGGTAATCGCTCTGCGTGCCGAAGAGGCATCCAAAGTACTGGTTGAGTGGCTTGGACCGGGTAGATAGGGGGTATCTTGGGTGGGTTTAACGCATTGTTCCACCGGTCTTGGTGTAATGAAAGAAATGTTTCAGGTGCGTGTGAATTCACCGAATGATCTGGTAGTTGCTTTGGGAGGAAACCCGAATACGGGGAAAAGCACAGTCTTTAACAGCCTTACGGGGTTGAACCAGCATACCGGTAACTGGCCCGGGAAGACAGTAACAAATGCCCGCGGGAAATATACCCACAAAGGTGATAACTTTATCCTGGTTGATTTACCGGGTACCTATTCTTTACTGGCAAATTCGGCGGAAGAAGAGGTGGCAAGAAATTTTATTTGCTTTGGCAGGCCGGATGCAACGGTGATCGTAACCGATGCAACTTGTCTTGAGCGAAATCTATACATAGTCCTGCAGGTTATAGAAATCACTGACAATGTTGTTGTTTGCGTGAATCTTCTTGATGAAGCAGAAAAGAAGAAAATCCGCGTTGACTTGCCCAGGCTTTCCACACTCCTTGGGGTACCTGTGATAGGTACGAACGCAAGAAGCGGGATAGGTTTGAAAGAGTTAAAAGATGTGGTATATAAGGTAGCAACCAATGAGTTGAAGGTAAATCCGGTCAGGATTTGTTACGATGAGGTCGTGGAAGGCGCTGTCCGGCTGCTTGAACCTCATATTGAGGAAAAAGTAAAAAATAAACTCAACAGTAGATGGGTGGCTTTAAGGCTGCTTGAGGGAGAGGACACAATTCTTGATTCCCTTAGAGATTACCTGGGGGTTGACATACGGGAAGATGATGCTGTCTCCAGCGCGTTATCAGAGGCTAAACAGTACTTGAGGCAAAAGCAGGTTGGAAAGGATGAACTCTGTGACAGGCTGGCGGCTGGTATTGTTAAGCTGGCGGAAGATATCCGGGAAAAGACGGTTGTTTTTGAAAACGGACAGTACAAACAGTGGGAACGAAAAATTGATAATATCTTAACTTCTAAAGTTTTCGGCATTCCCATCATGCTTGCTTTGCTGGGAGTGGTGTTTTGGCTCACCATTGAGGGGGCCAATTACCCTTCTCAGGTTTTGAATACCATACTATTTTGGGTTGAGGATCGCTTAACGGATCTCTGTATGTGGGCAGGTCTGCCGGATTGGCTCCGTGGGGCGGTAGTGATGGGAATGTATCGTACACTGGCCTGGGTGGTATCAGTAATGCTCCCGCCTATGGCTATTTTCTTTCCGTTGCTTACTCTGCTGGAGGATTCGGGCTACCTGCCGCGGATAGCTTTTAATCTGGATAACTTTTTCAAAAAAGTTTGTGCTCATGGGAAACAGGCATTGACCATGTGCATGGGATTTGGGTGCAACGCAGCCGGGGTGATTGCCTGCAGGATCATTGACTCTCCCAGAGAGCGGCTGATTGCAGCCATTACCAACAACTTTGTCCCTTGCAACGGGCGGTTTCCCACTTTGATTGCCCTCGCCGTGATGTTTGTTGCAGGATCGGCGGGCAAATACCGGTCCATTCTTGCCTCATTGTTTATTCTTGGGGTGATTGTTTCAGGTGTGGCAATAACACTGTTTATCTCAAGCATCTTGTCCAGGACTATCCTGAGGGGGCTGCCTTCATCTTTTACTTTGGAACTGCCGCCCTACCGAAAACCTCAGATCGGTAGAATCATTATTCGCTCCATCCATGACCGAACCCTGTTTGTCCTGGCAAGGGCGATGATGGTGGCGGCCCCCGCGGGCCTGCTTATCTGGCTATTGGCAAACTTGCAGGTGGGGAGTACGAGCATTTTACGGCATTGCGCGCTGTTTTTGGACCCTTTTGCGCGTTGGATCGGCCTGGACGGATATATTTTGCTTGCTTTTATTCTGGGGTTTCCGGCTAATGAAATTGTGATACCGGTTGTAATTATGAGTTATACGGCAACCGGGTACATGATTGAACTGGATAGCCTGGAGGCTTTGAGGGAACTGCTTGTGGCCAACGGGTGGACCTGGTTGACAGGGGTATGTGCCATGCTGTTTTGTCTCAACCACTTTCCCTGCGGTACAACAATGCTGACCATCTATAAAGAAACTCAAAGTATGAAGTGGTCTCTGGTTGCCTTTTTCGTTCCGGTTATCACGGGTATTGTGCTGTGTTTTGTGGTGGCGCAGGCAGCGCGCCTGCTGGGGTTGATGTGCTGAGGTTGTTGCCGGCGCTTAAGCTGCGTCGTTCGCGAAAAGCACACGCCGTTCCTGCAGCGGGCTTAATAAACATTTACGTTTACCTGCTCTTAAAGATTAACAGTCTGAGGCTGCCGGCAAGGTGAAGGATTAACGCCAGTAATATTGTTGCGACCAGGAGAGCTGTGCAAAGTCCAAATAGCTTGAGATTTTGAATGGCAAAGCTTATGCCTTGCCATTCCGCGGCAGCAGGCATTGTTGTTGTAACCGCCTCAAGCGGGGGGCACCACTGGAAAATAATATAGGTGTAAAGACCGGCAAGAAAACTATGGATCACGCGTGAAATAACAAAAGGATACATCCGGATATCAGTTTCGCTGACCATGCCGGCCGCCTGCGCGTGTACGGACAGGCCGCTCCAGGCCAGGATCATCCCCACGGCGATCACTTGCTGGATCAGCGGGGCTGCTGCTTCGCTGGCCAGTTTCGAGCCGATGGTCATTTCAATAAAACCACTGGCTAGGGCGGGAAGTATTTCGGGAGAAAAACCCAGCGGGAGGAGGAATACTCCCAGGCAGTCGGCCATGGTGTTGATAAAGCCGGCGACGGTCAGCAGTTTGATGATCACGGCGAAAAGAATAATGAAACCACCGATGTTAAGCAGATTTGTTACGGCGTTGCGCACTGCATCACCCATAATTTTACCCAGTGGGCGATTATCCTGCCGCTGTCGCTGGAGCATCTGCTGAAACGCCCGGCTTACCAGTCTGCTGCTTCTGGCCGGCGGTTCTGGTATGTATTCGGTGTCATTGCGGGCGTAGAAGCGCAGGGCAAGGCCTATTGTAATGTTGGACAGGTAGTGTGCACCGGCAATGATCCAGCCGAGCGAAGGGTTGTTGAACATACCTACTGCGACAGCAACCAGCATGAAGAGGGGGCTGGAATTATTTGTAAAAGACATCAGGCGCTCAGCCTCTACACGGGTGCACATCCCTTGCGAGCGGAGCTTGGCCGTGACCATGGACCCGATTGGGTAGCCGCTGCTAAAACCAATGGCCATAACAAAAGACCCGGCACCGGGTACGTTGAAAAGCGGGCGCATTACCGGTTCCAGCAGCACTCCCATAAAATGCACCACGCCGAAATTCATCAGCAGCTCGGATGCGATGAAAAAAGGGAGCAGAGAGGGAAAGACGATGTTCCACCAGGCCTTTAAGCCGGTTTGTGCGCCTTCGAATACTGTTTTGGGGTGAGTGATCATACCGGCCAGGAAAAACAGGGCGCAGGCCGTCCAGAAGAGGCGTCTTAAGTCATTACGCCGGTTGTTGTTTGTTTTTTTCAGTAAATATAAAGCCGCCAGGATGAGAATAATGAGGATAGCAGTAATCATGTTCCACCAACCAGTTTTTTACTATATATACTGCAGAAAGAGGTAGTTTTAGAATTTTTATTAAAACTTGCTTTCGGATAAAGCAGGACAGGCTGTCGACAAACCTGTTTATGGTAAAATCCATGGGTGTTAGAGCCAGTTGCTCTGTTATGGAGCGCTGCCGGTAGACCAGGCGGGTTCAACGCCCATGGACTTTGTCTGACCTGAAAATAGAATTTACCCGGGAAGGGTGTTATCCCAGTTCACTCCAATGCTCCGCACCGACAGCACCAGGGCTCGCGTCGGGCGAAATTGGTCCGCCTTCAACTCGCCGTCCTGGCTCGCTGAAGGCTGGCGCGAACGTCCTGTCCGCGCCCCCAATTTCGCTTCCTCGCTTCGCCAGGTGCTGTT
>Ga0067045_1031967_pt1 | contig 11106 bp, 8 predicted proteins | sample TerdegcTABiofilm_FD_59184 | JGI IMG/M metagenome (GOLD analysis project Ga0067045, IMG submission 59184) | Combined Assembly of (Gp0054472, Gp0054536) Wastewater bioreactor microbial communities from Singapore -Terephthalate degrading...
TGCATTTCAAATGTGGGAGCGAGCTTGCTCGCGATGGGGTCGGCAGGGCTGCATCAATATTCAGGTTGTACACGCGAGGTTGAAGATGTCCCAGGCTGAAAAAATCGTTATCACCGAAGCGCAGGTAACTTGGCAGGACGTCGTCGCTGTCGCCCGTGATGGTGCACAGCTCGAGCTGTCGGCGTCGATCTGGGCGCGCATCGAAAACGCGCAGGCCATCGTCCAGCGCATCGTCACCAGCGGCGAACGTGCCTACGGTATCAACACCGGCCTGGGCGCGCTGTGCAACGTCTCGCTGCAAGACGAACAGCTCAGCCAGTTGTCGCGCAACACCTTGCTCAGCCACGCTTGCGGCGTGGGTGCGCCGCTGACGAACGAGCAGACCCGCTCGATCATGTGCGCGGCCATCGTCAACTACAGCCACGGCAAATCCGGCCTGCACCGTCAGGTCGTCGAAGCGCTGCTGGCGCTGCTCAACCGGGGCATTACCCCGCAAGTGCCGTCACAAGGTTCCGTGGGCTACCTGACGCACATGGCACACATCGGCATCGCGCTGCTGGGCGTGGGCAATGTCAGCTATCGCGGGCAGATCGTTTCCGCGCAGCAAGCGCTGGCCGAAGAAGGCCTGCAACCCGTCAAGCTCGGGGCCAAGGACGGCTTGTGCCTGGTCAACGGCACGCCGTGCATGAGCGGCCTGAGCTGCCTGGCGATTGCCGATGCCACGCGCCTGCTGGAATGGGCCGACGTGATCGGCGCCATGAGCTTCGAAGCCCAGCGCGGGCAGATCGATGCATTCGACGCAGAAATCATCGCGCTCAAGTCGCACCCGGGCATGCAGCAAGTCGGGATCAACTTGCGGGCCTTGCTCGACGGCAGCGAAGTGATCGCCCAGAGCAAAGGCATTCGCACCCAGGATGCCCTGAGTATTCGCTCGATCCCGCAGGTGCACGGTGCTGCGCGCGATCAACTGGTGCACGCGATCAAACAGATCGAAACCGAACTCAACGGCGCCACCGACAACCCGCTGGTGCTGGGCACCGCGGACAATTACCGCGTGGTTTCCCAGGCCAACCCCCACGGCCAGTCGGTGGCCCTGGCGGCCGACCTGCTGGCGATTGCCATGGCGGAGATCGGCTCGATTGCCGAGCGCCGTCTCGACCGCCTGATCAACCCGCACGTCAGTGGCCTGCCGGCGTTCCTGGTGGCCAACCCCGGGGTGAACTCGGGGATGATGATAGTGCAGTACGTAGCGGCTTCGCTCTGTGCGCAAAACCGTCAGTTGGCGCAACCGGCGGTACTGGACAACTACGTGACTTCGGGCCTGCAGGAAGACCACCTGAGCCTGGGCACCAACGCTGCGCTGAAACTGCACGGGGTGCTGGAGAACTGCACACAGATCCTGGCCATCGAGTACCTGCTGGCGGCCCAGGCGTTTGAATTCCTCAAGGACCAGGGCTTCGGCGTTGGCACCGACACCGCCTGGCGCCTGTTGCGCGAGCGGGTTGCCGCCTACGACCAGGATCGTTGGTTGGCGCCGGACATCGCCAGTGCCGCCGCGCTGTTGAAAGACCCGGATTTACTGCAAAAGACATTTGCCGATTTGTACTGATTTCTAACAAAGCCAGCGTGCCAAGGCGCCACCCCTCAAAAGCGGGAAGCGACGGACAACGGAGACTTCCGGAGCGTCTGGTTAATAAAACTCTCAAAAGGAGAATGAATGTGACTGCGCTGAACCTTATCCCAGGCCAACTGAGCCTTGCCCAACTGCGTGCCGTGTATCAACAGCCGGTGCGTGTGACCCTGGACGACAGTGCCTCGGCACAGATCGACGCCAGCGTGGCCTGCGTGGAACAGATCCTCGCGGAAAACCGCACCGCCTACGGCATCAACACCGGTTTCGGCCTGCTGGCCTCGACCCGTATTGCCAGCGAAGACCTGGAAAACCTGCAGCGCTCCCTGGTGCTGTCCCACGCCGCCGGTGTCGGCGAGCCGATCAGCGATGCGCTGGTGCGCCTGATCATGGTGCTCAAGGTCAACAGCCTGAGCCGTGGTTTCTCTGGCATTCGCCGGGTGGTGATCGACGCCTTGATCGCCCTGATCAATGCCGAGGTGTACCCGCACATCCCGCTCAAAGGTTCGGTTGGTGCATCCGGTGACCTCGCGCCCCTGGCCCACATGTCGCTGGTCCTGCTGGGCGAAGGCAAGGCCCGCTACAAAGGTGAATGGCTGGAAGCCACCGAGGCGTTGAAAGTCGCCGGCCTGGCGCCGCTGACCCTGGCCGCCAAAGAAGGCCTGGCGCTGCTGAACGGCACCCAGGTCTCGACGGCCTACGCCCTGCGTGGCCTGTTTGAAGGTGAAGACCTGTTCGCCGGTGCCCTGGCCCTGGGCGGCCTGACCGTGGAAGCGGTGCTGGGTTCGCGTTCGCCGTTCGACGCGCGCATCCACGCAGCCCGTGGCCAGAAAGGCCAGATCGACGCGGCCGCGGCCTACCGCGACCTGCTGGGCGAGCGCAGTGAAGTGTCTGATTCGCACCAGAACTGCGACAAGGTCCAGGACCCGTACTCCCTGCGCTGCCAGCCACAAGTCATGGGCGCCTGCCTGACTCAGTTCCGTCAGGCCGCAGAAGTGCTGGCCGTCGAAGCCAACGCCGTGTCCGATAACCCGCTGGTTTTCGCCAGCGAAGGCGATGTGATCTCCGGCGGTAACTTCCACGCCGAGCCAGTGGCCATGGCCGCCGACAACATGGCCCTGGCCATCGCGGAAATCGGCTCCCTGAGCGAGCGCCGCATTTCGTTGATGATGGACAAGCACATGTCGCAGCTGCCGCCGTTCCTGGTGGCCAACGGTGGCGTCAACTCCGGCTTCATGATTGCCCAGGTGACGGCAGCGGCCCTGGCCAGCGAGAACAAGGCCTTGGCCCACCCGCACTCGGTAGACAGCCTGCCGACGTCGGCCAACCAGGAAGACCACGTGTCCATGGCCCCAGCGGCAGGTAAGCGCCTGTGGGAAATGGCTGAAAACACCCGTGGTGTTCTCGCAGTCGAGTGGCTGGCTGCCTGCCAGGGCCTGGACCTGCGCGACGGCCTGAAAACCTCGTCGAAGCTGGAACAAGCCCGCACCATCCTGCGCGCCAAAGTGCCGTTCTACGAGAAGGACCGCTTCTTCGCGCCGGACATCAACGCGGCCAGCGAGCTGCTGGCTTCGCGCTGCCTGAATGAACTGGTGACGGCCAAGTTGCTGCCAAGTCTGTAAGGGACCCATCACGGGCAAATCGAATCGTCGCACCGCCACTCCCACAAGGATTGCGCTGAACCTGTGGGAGTGGGTTTGTTGGCGATGCGATTATTGCGTCGATAAGAATAATTAGGGACGAGCAATGCAACAGCCAGACAAAGGGTTGAAACGCGGGCTATCCGCCCGACATATTCGCTTCATGGCACTGGGGTCGGCGATCGGCACCGGGCTTTTCTACGGTTCCGCCTCGGCCATCCAGATGGCCGGCCCCGCCGTGCTGCTGGCCTACCTGATTGGTGGTGCCGCCGTCTTCATGGTCATGCGCGCCCTCGGCGAGATGGCCGTCCACAACCCGGTCTCGGGCTCCTTTGGCCATTACGCCAGCACCTACCTGGGCCCCATGTCCGGCTTCATCCTCGGCTGGACCTACGCCTTCGAGATGATCATCGTCTGCCTGGCCGACGTCACCGCCTTCGGCATCTACATGGGCTTCTGGTTCCCGGAAGTCGCACGCTGGATCTGGGTGCTGGGCATCGTGCTGCTGATCGGCGGGCTGAACCTGTGCAACGTCAAGGTCTTCGGCGAAATGGAGTTCTGGCTGTCGCTGCTGAAAGTCGCCGCCATCGTGGCGATGATCCTCGGCGGTTTTGGCATCATGCTCTTCGGCATCGGCACGGCCGGCACTGAACAGGCTCCCGGCCTGAGCAATCTGTGGGCCCACGGTGGTTTCATGCCCAATGGCGTCGGCGGTTTGATCGCCTCCCTGGCGGTGGTGATGTTCGCGTTCGGCGGCATCGAGATCATCGGCATCACCGCCGGTGAAGCCAAGGACCCACAACGGGTGATTCCACGGGCGATCAATGCGGTGCCCCTGCGGATCCTGCTGTTCTACGTGCTGACCCTGTTTGTGCTGATGGCGATCTACCCATGGCCACAGATTGGCAGCCAGGGCAGCCCGTTCGTGCAGATCTTCGACAGCCTGGGCATCGGCGCGGCGGCGACCGTGCTCAACATCGTGGTGATCTCGGCGGCCGTGTCGGCGATCAACAGCGACATCTTCGGTGCCGGGCGCATGATGTACGGCCTGGCGCAGCAGGGCCACGCACCCAAGGGGTTTGCGCGGCTGTCGAAACAGGGTGTGCCGTGGATGACCGTGGTGGTCATGGGCGCAGCGTTGCTGGGCGGCGTGGTGTTGAACTACCTGATTCCCAAGGATGTGTTCCTGGTGATCGCCTCGATCGCGACCTTCGCCACCGTCTGGGTGTGGTTGATGATCCTGGTTACCCAGGTGGCCATGCGCCGTTCGATGACCCGCGAGCAAGTCGCCGAGCTGAAATTCCCGGTACCATTCTGGCCTTATGCGCCGGCGGCCGCGATTGTGTTCATGCTGTTTGTCTTTGGTGTGCTGGGTTACTTCCCGGACACCCAGGCAGCGCTGGTGGTCGGTGCGGTGTGGATCGTCCTGCTGGTGATTGCCTATAAATTGTGGGTCAAGCCCGCTGCCCCAACGGCGGTCGAGGTCACCTGCGAACCTTCCATGTCCCATCGATAACCTAACGGAGGCCTGGGATGAAAACGCTCTGGCAACACTGCCACGTTGCAAGCATGGCCCAAGGCACGTACTCGATCATCGAGGACGCCGCCATCGTGACGTCTGGTGCGCACATTGAGTGGATCGGCCCACGTGGCGAGCTGCCGTCCGATTATTACCCCGAGGTCCATGACCTCGCGGGGGCCTGGGTGACCCCGGGCCTGATCGACTGCCACACGCACACCGTGTTCGGCGGCAACCGCAGCGGCGAATTCGAACAGCGCCTGCAAGGGGTCAGCTATGCCGAGATCGCTGCCGCCGGCGGTGGCATCGCCAGCACCGTGCGCGCCACCCGTGCCGCAACGGAGGACGAACTGTTCGCCAGTGCCGCCAAACGCCTGAAAAGCCTGCTGCGCGACGGCGTCACCAGCATCGAGATCAAGTCTGGCTATGGTCTGGACCTGGCCAGCGAGCGCAAGATGCTGCGGGTCGCCCGGCGCCTCGGTGAGGCGTTTGCGGTCAGCGTGCGCACCACCTGCCTGGCGGCCCACGCCTTGCCACCGGAGTACGCCGATCGCAGCGATGACTACATCGAACACATCTGCAGCGAGATGCTCCCGGCCCTGGCGGCTGAAGGGCTGGTGGATGCGGTGGATGCGTTCTGCGAATACCTGGCGTTTTCGCCAGCGCAGGTGGAGCGGGTGTTCATCACCGCGCAGAAGCTGGGCCTGCCCGTGAAGCTGCACGCCGAGCAGTTGTCGTCGTTGCACGGCGCAAGCCTGGCGGCGCGGTATCAGGCGTTGTCGGCCGACCACCTGGAGTTCATGACCGAAGACGACGCCATCGCCATGGCCAAGTCCGGTACTGTCGCGGTGCTGTTGCCCGGCGCCTTTTACTTCCTGCGCGAAACCCAGTTGCCGCCGATGGATGCCCTGCGCAAGCACGGGGTGAAAATCGCCATCGCCAGCGACCTCAACCCCGGCACTTCGCCGGCCCTGTCGGTGCGCCTGATGCTGAACATGGCCTGCACCTGCTTTCGCATGACGCCAGAGGAAGCCTTGGCCGGCGCGACCATCCACGCCGCCACGGCGCTGGGCATGGCCGACACCCACGGTTCGCTGGAAGTGGGCAAAATGGCCGACTTCGTTGCCTGGCAGATCGAACGTCCGGCCGACCTGTCGTACTGGTTGGGTGGTGACCTGGAAAAACGCGTCGTGCGTCACGGCGTTGAAGTCGAGATTTAGGAGAACAGCTGTGGATAAGGTTCTGAACTTCCAACAAGGCCGGGTGCCGCTGCTGATCAGCATGCCCCATGCCGGTTTGCGCCTGACGCCGGCTGTCGAGGCCGGGTTGATCCCCGCCGCGCAAAGCCTGCCGGACACCGACTGGCACATTCCGACACTTTACGAGTTCGCCCAGGAGCTGGGCGCCAGCACCCTGGCGGCGGAGTATTCGCGGTTCGTCATCGACCTCAACCGTCCGTCCGACGACAAGCCGTTGTACGTCGGCGCCACCACCGGCCTGTACCCGGCAACGTTGTTTGATGGCGTGCCGTTGTTCCGCGAAGGCCTGGAGCCGTCTGCCGAGGAGCGCGCACGCTATCTGGAGCAGGTCTGGACCCCGTATCACCGCACGCTGCAACAGGAGCTGGCGCGGCTCAAGGCCGAATTTGGCTACGCCATGCTGTTCGATGCGCACTCGATCCGCTCGGTGATCCCGCACCTGTTCGAGGGCAAGCTGCCGGACTTCAACCTCGGCACCTTCAATGGCGCCAGTTGCGATCCGACGCTGGCCACCGAGCTGGAAGCGATCTGTGCGCGTCACAGCGATTACAGTCACGTGTTGAACGGGCGCTTCAAGGGCGGCCACATCACCCGTCATTACGGCAACCCGGGCGAAAACATCCATGCGGTGCAACTGGAGCTGGGGCAGTGCACCTATATGGAAGAGTTCGAGCCGTTCCGCTACCGCCCCGACCTGGCGGCCCCGACCCAGGTGGTGCTCAAGCAACTGCTGCAAGGGATGTTGGCCTGGGGTCGGCAGCGATACGGTTGAGGAGAAGCTCTCAAGATCTTTTGATCCTGGGTTTGTGGGTTTATCCGTTGTTTACCCCTGACGTACGGCCCCTCGTTCAGGCTCGGGGTACCTTCGCTACGGTATCGATCCGGGGGCATCGCCTCCGGTTTGCTGCGCTGCACTTCCTCTCGATGTAGGCGGCTTCGCCGCACGGCGCTACGCGCCTCCCCCCGGATGCATGCCTTCGCTCAGCCTGCCGATGGGGCGGGTGGATCAAGATCAAGAGCCAGGGCACGGCGAGGCGGTCTACCGGCCGGCCTGCTTTCCCACAGTGACTCGGGGTGTTTGCAGATTGTGCATGCGCCCTGCAAGTTTGCGTGGGAAAGGACCCTCGCCGGCGCCGCAAAACCGTATTTTCTTCAGGGACATGCTCATTGCGCTATTCGGGTTTATGATGCCCAACGGCAGAATAATAGAAGTCCCCCCAGGGATGACCTCGACCCCTTACGGAGCGCGCAATGCAGACTTTGTACCCGCAGATCAAACCCTACGCCCGGCATGATCTGGCCGTCGATGAAACCCATACCCTGTATGTCGACGAAAGCGGATCACCGGAAGGTTTGCCGGTAGTGTTCATTCATGGTGGCCCCGGGGCGGGCTGCGACGCGATGAGCCGACGTTACTTCGATCCGAACCTGTACCGCATTGTCACCTTCGACCAGCGCGGTTGTGGCCGCTCCACGCCCCACGCCAGCCTGGAAAACAACACCACCTGGGACCTGGTCGCCGACCTTGAGCGGATTCGCCAGCACCTGGGCATCGACAAATGGGTGCTGTTCGGGGGCTCCTGGGGTTCGACCCTGGCCCTGGCCTACGCGCAAACCCACCCTGAGCGCGTGCACGGCCTGATCGTGCGCGGGATTTTTCTCTGCCGCCCGCAGGAAATCGAATGGTTCTACCAGGCGGGCGCCAGCCGTCTGTTCCCCGACTACTGGCAGGACTACATCGCGCCTATCCCACAGGACGAGCGCGACGACCTGCTCAAGGCCTTCCACAAGCGCCTGACCGGCAACGACCAGATTGCCCAGATGCACGCGGCCAAGGCCTGGTCGCTGTGGGAAGGGCGCACCGCGACCCTGCGTCCGAATCCGCTGGTGGTCGATCGCTTCTGCGAGCCACAGCGTGCGCTGTCGATTGCCCGCATCGAATGCCACTATTTCACCAACAATGCTTTCCTCGAGCCTAACCAGCTGATTCGCGACATGGGCAAGATCGCCCACCTGCCTGGCGTCATCGTGCATGGTCGCTACGACGTGATCTGCCCGCTGGACAATGCCTGGGAATTGCATCAGAACTGGCCCAACAGTGAGCTGCAGGTGATCCGCGACGCCGGGCACGCTGCCTCCGAGCCGGGTATTACCGATGCCCTGGTACGGGCGGCCAGTCAGATGGCGCGGCGTTTGCTCGATCTGCCGCCTGAAGAAGCATGAAGGGCCTGTTGCAGCGCGTGCGTGGCGCGCGCGTCGAGGTGGCGGGGGAGGTTGTCGGCTCGATCGACCAGGGCTTGCTGGTGCTAGTGGCCGTGGAACCCGACGATACCCGGGCCAGCGCCGACAAACTTTTGCATAAGCTGCTTAACTATCGGGTATTCAGCGACGCTGAGGGCAAGATGAATCTGTCCTTGGCCGATGTCGGTGGGGGGTTGCTGCTGGTCTCGCAGTTCACCCTGGCCGCCGACACCAAAAATGGCCTGCGCCCGAGCTTTTCGACCGCTGCCCCTCCGGCACTGGGCGAAGAGCTTTTTGACTATCTATTAGGCAAGGCGCAACAGTTGCATGGCAATGTGGCATCAGGCAGATTTGGCGCGGATATGCAGGTGCATCTGGTCAATGATGGCCCGGTGACCTTCCTGTTGCAGACCTGAAAGTGTTTGAAACATCTTTTCAGGGCTGTTTCGGGGCGAAACAGGGGTTTTTCGCAATAAATACTTTGTTACCCCTGATGCGTTGTAACGCGGGCTACTAGATAATCCCGCGCTACGGGGATCAGCGTTCGTTGGCCCATTTTTGACTTAGGTAGAGACTTGTTCGCGACCGTTTGGGGAATCATTTTGCCCCATCGGAGTCGGAACAATGCTCGCCAACCTGGCATATAGATAGCTGGCCGTTGGTTTTTTGATCTGTTTTCGGCGAGGGTTGCTCGTGATTGTTAGTCCCTGTACTGCACCAAAATTGTCTGCCAAACGGTTACGAAACGCACTGGCGACAGGCTCTGCCCTGTTTTGCCTGCTCAGCGCCGGCCAGCTTTGGGCATTCAATCTGAACGATGTGTCGGCCAAGGCAAAAGAGCTGGCGGGGCAGAAATACGAAGCTCCGCGCAGCAATCTGCCGAACGAATTCCGCGAAATGAAATTCGCGGACTACCAGAAAATTCGTTTCCTGACCGAAAAAGCCGAATGGGCCGATAAAAAGACCCCGTTCAAGCTGTCGTTCTATCACCAGGGCATGCATTTCGACACGCCGGTGAAAATCAACGAAATCACGGCCAACACCGTCGAAGAGATCAAGTACGACCCAAGTCGTTTCGATTTCGGCGACGTCAAGTTTGATCCCAAGGCCACCGAACAACTGGGTTACGCCGGTTTCCGCGTGCTTTACCCGATCAACAAGGCCGACAAGCAAGACGAAATCATGACCATGCTGGGCGCGAGCTATTTCCGCGTCGTCGGCAAGGGCCACACCTATGGCCTGTCGGCCCGCGGCCTGGCGATCGATACCGCGCTGCCGTCGGGTGAAGAGTTCCCGCGTTTCACCGAGTTCTGGATCGAGCAGCCGAAGCCAGGCGACAAGCACCTGGTGATTTTCGCCCTGCTGGATTCGCCACGTGCCACCGGTGCCTACCGCCTGACCCTGCGTCCTGGCAGCGACACCATTGTCGACGTCAAGGCGCAGATGTTCCTGCGTGACAAGGTCAGCAAGCTGGGCATCGCCCCGCTGACCAGCATGTTCCTGTTCGGCGCCAACCAGCCATCGAAGGTCCTCAACTACCGTCGCGAGCTGCACGACTCCAGCGGCCTGGCGATCCATGCCGGCAATGGCGAGTGGATCTGGCGTCCGCTGAACAACCCGAAACACCTGGCCGTGAGCAACTTCTCGGTTGAGAACCCGCGTGGTTTTGGTCTGCTGCAACGTGGCCGCGACTTCAGCCACTATGAAGACCTCGACGACCGCTACGACAAGCGCCCAAGCGCCTGGATCGAGCCAAAAGGCGATTGGGGCAAGGGTTCGGTCGACCTGGTGGAAATTCCTACCGCCGATGAAACCAACGACAACATCGTGGCTTTCTGGAGCCCGGAAAAACTGCCGGAACCTGGCCAGCCGCTGGATGTAGCCTACCGCCTGCACTGGACCATCGACGAAGCAGCCCTGCACGCCCCGGACAGCGCCTGGGTCAGCCAGACCCTGCGTTCCACCGGCGACGTCAAGCAGTCCAACCTGATTCGTCAACCAGACGGCAGTGTCGCCTACCTGATCGACTTCGAAGGTCCATCCCTGGCAGCCCTGCCGCCGGAGGCCGACGTTCGTAGCCAGGTCAGCGTGGGTGACAATGCCGAGCTGGTCGAGAACAGCGTGCGCTACAACCCTGAAACCAAGGGCTGGCGCCTGACGCTGCGGATGAAGATCAAGGACCCGAGCAAGTCGACCGAGATGCGTGCCGCCCTGGTGCAGCCCATCGTGCCGGCGGACCTGACCAAGACTTCGCTGCCAAGCTCCAATTCCTCGGTGGCCAAGGCCGACAAAGTGGCCGCCAAGCAGCAAGAGAAAGCGGACAAGGAAGCCAAGCAGGCAGAAGCCAAGCAAGCGGACGCCAAACAGGCTGACGCCAAGAAGCCCGCTGCCGAGAGCAAGACCAAGGACAACAAAGACGCCAAGCAGCCCGTTGCTGCCGACGCGGCCCCAGCCACACCGGAATCGGCGCCGACTGAAGAAGTCTTGACCGAGACCTGGAGCTATCAGTTGCCTGCCGATGAGTAATTCCCACGTACAGCCAGAGTCGCTCAGCGAGTACCTGGCGCATTTGCCGATGACCGATGAGCAGCGCGCCGAACTGGCGGGCTGCAAATCCTTCAGCGAACTGCATGAACGCTTGTCCTCGTCGACCTTCGACGCACCGACGGAGGCCGCGCAGGCCTCGGTCGGCCGCCGCCTGACCCTCAACTCCGCCGAGGAGTTGGAAGAGGCCGAGATGCTGGTGCTCGACGCCAGCGGCCGGGTGTGCCTGAAAGCCACCCCACCGATCCGTCGGACCAAGGTCGTGCCCGAGCC
>Ga0067045_1031968_pt1 | contig 11105 bp, 11 predicted proteins | sample TerdegcTABiofilm_FD_59184 | JGI IMG/M metagenome (GOLD analysis project Ga0067045, IMG submission 59184) | Combined Assembly of (Gp0054472, Gp0054536) Wastewater bioreactor microbial communities from Singapore -Terephthalate degrading...
AATAACATGACAGTAGTTATCCATTGTACGGATTGTATCCTCAATGGTTTCGCCCTTCCAAGCAGAGGATGTCTTTAGCGCATCGGCTACGGATATTACACCGCCTCCAAGCTGAATCATGGCAGATTCAAAGGACAACCGCGTTCTTGTACTAGGTTCGTAGAACAGGGTTGCAAGAACTTTTCCTTCCAGGGGTAGGATTCTTCTTTTTCCTGTGTAAACCGGCTCCAACTTCTCTGCTATATCAAGGATTTCCAGCAGATCCTTTTTTGTATAATTTTTCAAACTTGTAAGATGCTTAAAATGAACCATGGCTTCCTCCTGGTTTATTGTCTTTTCCAAGACCTCACCTAATATTCTTGATTGTTGATCTGATAATCGCTAAAGCAGAACCTATATTCTCACGGGTAACATCCTTATGTGTTACCATTCTTATGTTGTACGGACCTATCGCCTTTACCTTTACCCCCTTTTCAGATAATCTCCTTCCGAACTCTTCTGACGTTCCTAATTCTCTAGTTAATTCAATGTTTACAATATTTGTCTGGACCTGTTCCAAATTCACCTTCAATCCCAAGTCCTTTAATTCCCTGGCCAGGTATTCTGCATTACCGTGATCTTCCTCTAAACGGTCAATCATTTCCTCCATAGCCACAAGACCAGCCGCTGCCAATATCCCTGCCTGCCGCCACCCCCCGCCGAGTCGCTGCCGCATTCTGCGGGCTTGGGCTATAAATTCCTTTGATCCCAAAAGTATGGAACCCACGGGACAAGCGAGTCCTTTACTAAGGCAGAATGCTATACCATCTACCGACTGGCAAATTCTGGAAACAGGTATTCCGGTTTTTACAGAGGCATTGAAGATTCTTGCTCCATCTAAAAATACTCTTAAATTCTTTTCCTTTGCCAGTTGACCTATTTTATCTATGTACTCAGGATCTAGAATTAAACCCCTATTCAGATCAAAGGTATTCTCAAGACAGATCATTACCACCGGAGCCTGCTGAATGGATGCCTTGTGTATCTCGTTCAAAAGAAGATCAAAATCAAACTCGCCTTTAGGGGCCGGAAGCGCTCTGGGCTGTACTCCGCTGGTCGCAGATATCCCCGCCACCTCCAGGTTATATATATGAGACCTATCATGGACGATGATCTGATCCCCCCTTTGGCAAAAGGTCATAACGGCAATCTGATTTGCCATGGTCCCGGAAACGGTAAAAAGTGCATCCTCCTTATTAAAGAGATCCGCACACTTAATCTCCAGGTTTCTTACTGTTTTATCCTCCCCCATCACATCATCGCCAACCTCAGCATCATACATGGCTTTACGCATCTTTTCGGTTGGTTTTGTAACTGTATCGCTTCTGAAATCGTATATCCTATCCAATCCTCTTTCCCCTTTCTTTGGTATTTATAAAGCCCATAATCTTTCCTGTTTTAGGGTATTATTTGCAATAAGCCTTCCCCTTTTAAATACATGAGTAACCGTGGCCTCCCGAGCTAGCAGTTCTTCGATTCCCGTACAATCCAGAACGACAAAATCTGCTAAGCATCCTTCCTTAAGTCCATATTTTTCCAGTCTTAAGGTTTTTGCCGCATCAACAGTGCACATATCCATAACCTTCTGCATATCCTCTTCCGAGGACATGTGGCTGGCATAGGAGGTCAGGACCGCGTTATGCACCATGTTAGGATTGCCTAAGGGATTAAAGGGATCATGCAGATTATCAGGACCGAATATCACCTCCACGCCTCCCTTTAAGAGTTTTTTTACAGGAGTCACACCTCTTCTAATCCTGTATCCATCCGACCTGCCGTGCATGTATATGTTATTGGGAGGCAGGGCTATTACCGTTGCCTTTGACTTTTTTAATAATTCAATCACATTCTTCGCAATATCCGGAACCACAGAATCCAATCCGCAAAGATGGCTTATGGATATCTTATTCCTGAATTCTCTTCTTAATCCTTCCTCGCACAATACTACACTGCTTAGTTCGTCAGGATACGCAAGTCCATCTCCATGGGTCGAAACTCTTTCGTAATCTCTGTCGATGTCGTAATCCGCATGAACATCTATATCCTTATCGTATTTTTCTGCCAGGTCATATATTTTACGGGTATGCTCAAGGTAATCCTTTACTACACTGAGATGGCCGCCGACCAGATCGCACCCCATCTCCATCGCCTCCTGCATTAAGGCATAGGTTCCAGGCACCTCGCTTATTCCTTCCTGCGGGAAGGTGACTATCTGCAGATCAAGAAAATCTTTGTACCGATCTTTAAGCTCAAGAAGGGCCTCCACTCCCTTTAATCCGAGGATTGGATCAATATCCACATGGGTTCTGATTATTGTAACTCCCCATTGAAGAGAATCCTGTATAATTTTTTCTGCCCGTTCTGAGATTTCATTTTTACTGATCCCTTTTTTTGCTTCCAGTACCTTTTTTCTTGCCTCGTTAATAGTGCCGGAAAGGTTTCTTACCTTTCCGGCTAGCCCGGCTTTATCCAGATGAGTATGACAATTAATAAAACTAGGGAGCAGCATTTTACCCTGGACGTCGATAATCTGTTTCGGGCGGTATTTCTCCAGATTAAAATCCGCTGTTATTGTATCTATATATCGACCCAGGATTACAACATTAACAAGCTCCCTAGTATTTCCAATTCTGGCGTTCCTGATAACTGAAATCTCGTCCATAGGTTTTCCTGCTACCGGTCAAGAAATAATTTTCCGCCCCTGGCTAGATCTTCTTTCTTAACATTTATAAACCTTATATTTACAACCTCCGGATCTACCTTGAGCACTTCCACCACGGAGTTTGTTATTGATTTTGCAAGGTTTCTCTTGTCCTCGACCGTTCGGCCTTCTATCATCTGAATAAAGATATTTGGCATAATCTTCTCCTAAATCATGTATTTTTCCGAAAAAGCAATGACTGCTTTTTTAAATAACTCTATTGGTGCAGTCCATTTTCCGGCGCCTATCTGTCCTATACCTTCGATTTTATGAGCTACCCCCGTGTGTCCGAAGGGACAGATATTTGTTTCCACAACTTTGAGTATGTCAATTCCAGTAGGTATACCTCGGAAATTAAAAACCGGAATTGTAAAGGCGGGATTCTCTTCCACCACAATTTCATACATAAGCCGGTTTTGTTCTGCCTCTTCCTCGGGAGTTCCTCCAACAAACTGAACAACCACAGGAGATGCAGCAGTGGCAAAACCTCCAAAACCCACTGTTTCCGTAATGGAGCTATCCCCCATATCTGGATTTGCATCCTCCAGGCCATAACCCGGAAAATATAAAGCCTTTACCTCCGGCGCCGGAGCAGTAAACCATTGGCCGGGCAATCCGCTTACCTGAATTCCAAAGTCTGTTCCGTTTCTCGCCATTGCGGTTACCACAGTACTGTAGTCCACATTACTCCCTGCATCAGCCATTGTTTTCATGGCTGGCATGGCAATATTCAGAAAGGTATAGTCATTGGAGGCGATAAAGATACTTACCTCTTTGGCTATCTTTTTATCTTCCACTGCAGAGAATAGATGGGGTATGAATCGGCTTACAAAAAGAGCCGAGGCAGCCTTATACCGATTATGGAGGTCATCCCCCATATGAAGCGCTTCGGATAATATGGTTTTTACATTGATGCTTCCAGCTTCCCTGATTCCCTTATCCAAGGCTGGCCCCAGAACTTCGTTTATCCATTTAAGCCGGTCAAGCACCTCTTTTCCAAGGCCTCCATATCTAAGAACCTTTCCCCTTCCCTCATTCATGCAGCAGTAACCCATATTGTTGTGTTTCGTATTCTTAATTACAAAAACAGGCATGGAGGAACTGATTACCCCAGCCATAGGACCTACAGAACTGTGATTATGGCAGGCATCAAAAGTGATTTCACCCGAGGCCGCTAATTCAAAAGCTTCCGTTTCATTTTTAGCAAGCCCTTCCAGCATAAGAGCCCCGGCTACTGCACCCTTCATCGGTCTGCACATTCTTTTCCAGTCTATAGGAGGAGCAGCATGGAGAATGGTCTTCTTGGTCATACCCGGAATAACCTCAGAGGCAGGCTTAACACCCACCAATACAGGTTCCGCCTCCATCATTGCCTTAACTGCCTTTTTATTGGCTGCCGTTATTTTTTCTAAATCCATATGTATTTCTCCTTACCTGTTTTTATCCAATCCTATTTATAATCTTCAAAGCCAGCATCGCCATAAGGGCATTGCTTTCGCAAACAACAGCCCCGGCGTCAACCAGCAATTTTTCACTTACGGAGAGACTTTGGGCATCCCTTTCGGTTCCGCACACATGCACTAAAAAGACAGGACTTTTACTTTTCTCTCCTTTAAGGGATTTAATAAGCTTGGAGAGATCCTCCACCGCTGTTTTGTTTGAACCGTACCCGAGGATAAGATCAAGCATAATAACCGCTACAGAGGAATCCCCGCTTTCTTTTCGGATAAACCGGTGTCTGATTTCCGGATCAATTATCGGGTGAGGCCTCCCCTGTGTAAGCAGATCATCCCCCAGATCCAGAATGGTATGCCCTTCAGATCTTCTAAGATCCTTTACCGGTTTTATTCCAGGAAGGGGAATGTTGGAAAAGAGGCTATCTTCTGTTCCTTTTTTTAGGATCAGCTGAGCTTCATAGGCCAGGGTGCCACCGGTAAAAAGCCCACGCAGATATTTCTGTTCTGGACCCAGGCGACTCAACTGTGGCTTTAGATCGGCAAGAAGGTTTTTTATTTTTTCATTTTTTCCCTCTTCCTCCCCTGCTATTTTTATTCCCGATAGTTTAATCCCGAGGTAAGCCGCTTCCTCCAAGGTTGCGGCGGTATTCCCGCAGTTCTTCTGCAGTTTTAAAATATCCCCGCCTAATATATTTATCACTACCGGCTTTTGGCACTGGTTTATTCTTTGAATAATAAGATCTTCTACAATTGGATCAGGTGGTTTGGAAATAACTATTATTACTTCTGTGGAATCATCCTTTTCCAGAAGATCAATGCACCTTAACATGGAAATGCCGCCGACCTCCCTGCGCAGATCCCTGCTGCCCGTTCCAAGGGCATGGGAGATTCCTCCTCCAAAGCGATCGATCAAAACGGATAGTTCCTGAATTCCTGTGCCGGAAGCTCCTGCTATACCAATTGTACCTTTACGGACTTTGTTTGCAAAACCATAACCTTGTACTCATCTACAAAATGAATGTTATTTATATATATCTCATTACAACCAAGATCTTCTGTAGCCAAGGCAATCTCTACCTTGTCTTTTATAGTTAGACGAACGCCGGGAGTCGATTCAAGCTTCCTGATGGTGGAATCAATAACTTTTACCTCCTTTTCATCCGCTAAACAGTAGGAGTTTAAGAGCTCCGGATCGTAGTTAATCTCGCCTACCTGATACTTACCCTTCTGATACCATGGTTTCTGCATCGAAAATACCTCCTGCATCTAATCTCTAGTATTTTTTAACCCGCATCACTAAATTAGTCTATAATATATTACATACTTTATACTACCAATATTCAGTTGTCAACTTTTTCTTGGTATTTTTAATAAAAAACTTTTTAAATCTTGATCTGATAAGTAGAATAGTTCTAATCATATTTTTTTTAACAGGAACTACTCCGCCCAAGTTAGATATTGAAATTCTTGAGAATTTATTATATTCAGATCCCTTATAATATGGTTTTTTATAATTTATAATAGTTTTTTTTATTTTTGTAAAATAATCGAACCAATATTTTTTTATATTCATGATTCCAATATAGGCTGGTTTGCATTTATAACCTAAAATTTATGCCGGAATAATAGACGTAATGTGAAAAATACTATATATTTTAATAATCTTTTATTGTTCTTTGCTATAAAGAAAATATTTTAACTTTTTATTAAATTTCTATTTATCTACATCAAACAACTTGGAGAAACAAATATATTAATAGAAAAAGATTTTCCTTATTAATAAATTTATTTGAAAAAATTGGAAAGGAGCAAACAGATGATGATGGAAAGACCAAAAGATCTAAAAACCTGGGCCTACGAAAGAATAAAGCATATGATTATTCATAATTCTTTTAACACTGGTACACCCTTAAAGATAGAAGAATTAAGCAGCCAGCTTGGCATAAGCAGGACACCAATAAGGGAAGCGCTTCTTCGATTAAACTGTGAAGGCTTTGTTATTGTAAGAGATAAAATTGGCTTTTTTGTAAAGACTCTATCGGAAAGGGATTTTGAAGAACTTTTTGAAATGCGAGAGCTGCTTGAAGTTTTTGCTGTTAAACAACTGATTAAAAATATAAGTGACGAAGAAATTAAAAAGTTCGTAGAGTTTGATAAAAATTCCAGAGCCGCTTTAGCCACAAAATCCTTAACAGATTTCGCCTCCAGGGAAAGGGAATTCCAATTGCTTATAAAAACCAATGCGGAGAATATCCTTCTTTCCAATTTTATAGAGACACTAAACGAACTGATTCACAGAGAAAAAAAGGTCTTCAGTGAATCCGCGGAGGATGTAATAATATCCGTACAGGAACATTCAAATATTATACAAGCTATAAAGGAAAAAAATACAACAAAGGCAGCAAAGGCAATGAAATACCATGTTCAGAGTGTAAAAGAAAGAATGAGGAAGATATTCGATTTTAACTCGAATGACAAATCTGCAAGCTTTTGTAATTAATTATTTTAAATAATATTTCTAATACAATAATCTAATCCATAGATCAAACCAACCAGGAGATCCATTCCGGAGGTGCTGCCGATCTTTAATAGCCTTTTGGCTAAAGAAAGCATCTTCTTTTTATTAGATCCATAAACACTACAATGCAGATCCTGGAGGGTAGATAAAAATAGTCCCTGACAGGCGTCTAAAAGCATCCCTAGACTTAGGTCGGTTGTTTTCCCTGGAGCAATGGCTTTAACTATCAAAGTAAGTTCCTCAACAATTTCGGCATTTTCATAAATGAAACCGGGAAACATATAACAGGAACTAAGGAATCCTACAATAAAATCATCACCAGAAGGAGTCAACCCGCTGCCAAAACCAATTAAAGAGTTAAAACCATCTATTATATCTCTATTGTTTTTTATATCTCCTTTAGATTTGTAATTTATAGCATTTACAAAAATCGCTATTCTTTTATCTACCTCTTCCCTAAAGGGATCGGGAAAAACCAATTCTTCTGATGCTGTTAAGAAGTGTTTTAGTTCTTCGATATTTTCTAAGAATATTTCCTTTCGAAAATCTTTTTTAAAAATATCCCTTTTTTTTGGATCCCACTGAATAGAAGAGGCGTAATTAATTACTATCTCTTTTTCTGGCATAATCAAGGCTTGGTTTTCAATTATTATATTGTCTGATTTACTGAACGAATTTAATTTGTACAAATGCCAATCCTTGGAAAATATCTGGATTGACCTTGCATTAATTGGCTGCAGATCCTTAAGAATATTAAAAATAAAACCATTCTCCAGGAGGATGTTTACAGAGTTCTTATATGTTGAATGAGCTGTTCCTTTAAAGAAATTGCTATTTAGATATTCTACCAAGTATTTACTTATAATCTTTGGAATAATGATCTTCATACTATCTTTCTTTATAAATAGTATACTTCCAAGGTTAATCATCAAAGTCAAGTGAGCCAGTACTCCCGGCTTCACCTATTTAATTATATCATGGCTTATCTATCATAAAGATTTTATTCCCCCACACCCCGGTCGTATAAAATCAGGTTCCTGCAAAATAAGATTAGGCAGGAACCTCAATATATACAGTCTATAGGCTTAGGACTTCTTCACCCACGCCTTTCCCATGGGAAGCACCTGCTTGCCTGCGGTTTCTGCAAGGACTATCCCTGCCATCATATAGAGAGCACAGGCGGCGCAGATAATCAGATCAATTGCTGTAATCTGGAGGAACTGCTTAAGTCCCGCCAGGAAAACCAGGTCAAGTCCGATAAAACCCAGAAGAAGGGTTAAAAAAGTAAGAGCCATTGCTCCATGGATTCGGAGGGAAGCTGCAAACATGATCCCTGTATAAATCGTGTAACCTAAAAGAAAAAATCCGATATCCTTTGTGGTTATGGAAAGGTGGGATCCGACGAAGGCTGCCCCTGCAGCCTGCAGATCGGAAATCAGCCAGATCATCCCCAAGCCCAGCCAGAAGGATCCATAGGCCACAAAAGCGCTGAAACCGAAATTGTTGCCATTTTTAAACTCCAGGAACCCGGCAATCATCTGTGCCAGGCCGCCGAACATGATTGCCGAACAGAATACCACTCCTGTACCGGCCAGACCAAGATTATGAAACTGAAGCAAAAGGGTTGTTATGCCAAAACCGGCAAGACCCACCACCGCCGGATTCCCGAGTTTATTCTCTGTCATAGATACTCCTAGGTAAGAAAAATTAAAAGAAAGGGGATTAAAGGCTCCTTCTTTTTTATAAATATCAGGTTTTTATACTTAATTCCAAGGCCTAGTGTCAAGACTCCCAAGGATCCCGGATTTCTTTTTATGCCTTTCAATTTATTTTCTTCCGTGCTACACTCCCCTTTAATTTTAAAGGATCAGAGGAGCCTAAGGAAATGAAACTGATCAATCCTAGAACCAAGGAACTGGAAGCAGACATTGTCCATTTCTTAAGTCTTGTGGATGAAAGTGCCCATCTTTTTCAGCAGGCAGTGCAAAGCTATTTCGACGGCAGGGTGGAGGATTTTGAAAGAGACACAAAATCCATTTCAGACAAGGAGCATATTGCGGATGATCTGCGCAGGGACATCAAGTTCAGGATCTACGCTCACATGCTTATTCCGGATTTCCGGGGAGATGTCCTTGGACTCCTTGAAAGTGTTGATAATGTAATAGATACCATGAAAAAGGTTTCCCGAAGCTTTTCCATAGAAACCCCCGTGGTGTATTCCTTTCTTAAGGAGGATTTCATCAATCTATCCTGCGTATGTGTTGAAACAGTGCTTGAGGTAACCAAGGCAGCCAGAGCCTATTTTACCGATTTTCGGAAAATAAATGAGCATTTGAACCGGGTAATTGCAATGGAAAGGGATGCGGATGCCATAGAGGAACGGCTTAAAAGAAAAGCCTTTGCCTCCGAGGAGATAACTGTTTTCAGCAGGAAGGTACACATGCGGTATTTCGCCCAGAGGATTGCCCTGATATCCGACAATGCCCAGGAACTGGCCGAACGGCTGGCCATTATAGCTATAAAAAGGTCCTTGTAAGGTAAAACAGATGCTTGATCCATTGTTCTTATCCAGCGGGCTTTTCTTCGGCTGGTCCCTGGGGGCTAATGATGCAGCAAATGTCTGGGGACCTGCGGTGGGCGCCCGGATGGTAAAATTCATAAAAGCTGCCCTGCTTTGCGGGCTTTTCGTTACCCTCGGTTCGGTTTTAAGCGGCAGCGGCGGCTCCCATACCATAGGAGCCTTTGCCTCTATAAAGACCCTCTCCGGGGCTTTTATTATCGCCTTTTCCGCAGCTCTCACCGTCTTCTGGATGACCCGGATGAGAATGCCGGTTTCCAATACCCATGCCGTGGCAGGATCAATAATCGCTTGGAACCTCTTCTCTGCCACCCCAGTAGACTATCAGACCCTTTACAAGATTGTAGGAAGTTGGTTTTTCTCCCCCCTGCTTACCGGTATCTTTGCTGCTCTGCTTTATAAACTGATTTCCGGTTTTCTCCGCCGGCGACCTCTTCATATCCTGCTTCTGGATTCCCTGAATCGTAAAGCCTTAATTATTGCCGGTATCCTCGGTTCCTACAGCTTGGGTGCCAATAATATCGGAAACGTGATCGGGGTTTTTGTTCCCGTATCCCCCTTCCAGGATATTGTCTTAGGTCCAGGGATACTCTTTTCCAGCACCCAGCAGCTTGCCCTGATCGGCGGTCTTTCCATTGGCCTGGGAGTGCTAACCTACTCAAAAAAGGTTATGCTAACCGTGGGAAAGGATATCTACAAGCTCTCTCCCCTTATGTCCTTTGTGGTTATCCTTTCCAGCTCTTTGGTTCTATTTCTCTTTGCCTCCAAGGAGCTTCAGAATTTAATGATCTCTATGGGTCTACCGACCTTCCCCCTGGTACCGATCTCCAGCTCTCAGTCCATTGTCGGCGGAGTCTTGGGAATAGGTCTTTCGGAGAATTTATACAATATTAATTACGGAATTCTTAAACGCATCTTTCTTGCCTGGATTACAACTCCTGTCGCAGCAGGGCTATTATCCTTCCTTCTGTTTTCTCTGAGGGGAATTCTAGGGGCTGTATAAAACCCATACCAACAAGCTTTAGAGAACTAAGAAAGATTAACTCTGTTTTTAAGACTCGGGATCTTCTCCCTCACTCTTGTAATAAAATCCAGATCCAGGGCTGCCACCGTGCATCCCACCTCCTCCCTAGCCCTCGCGATTACGGTGCCCCAGGGGTCGACCACCAGGCTGTTGCCGTAGGTCTGGCTTTTCTGGTCAAAGGTACCGGTCTGATTCACCGCCACCAGGTAGATCTGGTTCTCTATTGCCCGGGCGCGAAGGAGGGGTTCCCAGTGGTCCTTGCCGGTGTAAAGGGTAAAGGCTGCAGGCAGGAAGACAACCTCTGCCCCTGCATCGGTAAGACGGCGGAAGAGTTCCGGAAACCGCAGATCGTAACAGATGGAAAATCCGAAATTGGCAAGGCTGGTTTTACAGGTCACTACCTCTTTCCCCGGCTCCACAGTATCTGACTCCCTGTTGCTTACGGAACCGGGAATCTCCACATCAAAGAGATGGATCTTTCTGTAGGTTGTGAGGATCTCCCCCTGGGGATCGATAAAAACAGAGGTATTATGAACCTTGTTCCCCGTCTTTGCCCTTTCCAGGAAACTGCCGTTGTGTAGATAAACCTTATTCTTCCTGGCAATCTCCCGCAGCTGGTTCACAATTTTTCCCTCCAGGGATTCGGAATTTTCCAGAACTCCTTTGGCAGAAAGATAGGTGGACTGTTCGGGGAAGAGAACTACCTCGGCCCCCTCCCCAGCGCAGTATTCTGTCATCTCCTCGATCTTGCAGAAATTCTCCTCTCTGTTATCCCGGGAGTTCATCTG
>Ga0067045_1031969_pt1 | contig 11105 bp, 6 predicted proteins | sample TerdegcTABiofilm_FD_59184 | JGI IMG/M metagenome (GOLD analysis project Ga0067045, IMG submission 59184) | Combined Assembly of (Gp0054472, Gp0054536) Wastewater bioreactor microbial communities from Singapore -Terephthalate degrading...
ATTTTTTGAAAAATAAAAAAATCAATTTATAATAAAACTAAATAAAGAATCAATTGAATCGTAATTAAAAAATTAAATAAAAAGTAGATAAAAAATAAAAGGAAAATAAAAATAAAATTAAATAGAAAATTAAATAGAAAATAAATATAGAGTTAAATGGAGAATATATAAAATTAAATCAATGGTGGATAAAAACTTAAATAAAATTTAAATAAAAATTAAATAAAAATAAATGGATAAAGAAGGTATAGAAAAATATATATACAAAAAATAAAATATAGAAAATAAAATATAGAAAATAAAATGTTTAATGAATAAAATAAAGTAAAAAGAATAATAATTTTTGTAAATATTAAAAGGTCAATATGAGTAATTGTATGAAAAAAAAATATTACAGCATTATTATTTTAGCGATTTTGTTTATTTTATTGGTTTTAAGTATAGAACTTATTTTTTCAAAAAACTTTTACATAAATAAAAACAATAGATTTTTGTTTTCAGACAAATTTAGTAGTTTTGAGATACGCCAATTTATAAAATTTTATAGTATATATATAAATGGCTTTTTTAAGAACAATAATTTTGCTTTTAGTAAAATTGAAGAACAAAACCTTTATTTAATAATAAGTAAAGAAAGTTTTGATGATTTTCAAAAAGATAATCTATTTTTAAAAGCTTTTATCTTACAATTAGGAAAAAATAAAAAATATTTAAAAAGAATCATTGATATTTCAAAGATTGAAAATATTGAATATAGATATATCTTTGGATTAAATTCAGTTTTAATTAATGGCAAAGGTTCATTTAGTGATAAAAATTCAAAGATTGCTGTGGTTAACAAAAATAATAATAATGATGATAATTTATTTATTGAAAATCTTTATAAATACTTGATTTTAACTTATCATAAGCATCTTATATACTCTAACCTTTCAGATGAGTTAAAAACTTTATTCAATATAAAATCTGGAATAATTCCATATAAAAATGAAAAATATAATGAAATGGTTGTAGAGTTTAATTATCTTAATTTTTTAATAAATTCTATCGAGTCTTTTTATAGATTTATTTTGTCAAATAAAAATTTAGTAGATAATACGGATTATCACAATTTTAAGATTTTTATTTCAAAAGATAAAACTATTAAAGATAAAAATCTAATGATAACTGATGATATAATAAAAAAGTTTATTTTTCTATATGATAACAAGAAGATTTCATATAATAGCTTCGATGATTTTTATGTCGATTTAATAACCGAAAATTTCGAATTAAATGAAGAGATTAAAATTATTGTTCAGAATAAATTCATAGTAAATATTATAAGAGAATATGGCTTCGTTAAATTCAAAAAGTTTATTTACATCTTGTACAATAATAAAATAGATGGTATTACTAAAATTTTTGAAATAAGTTTTGGGCTAACTTTTAAGGATTTTCTTAATACTCTATTTTAAACTGACATTCATATTAAAAAATTAATTAGTATATTTATAATTTTTATATTTTTTGTTTTCTTGAAAAGTTTAATTTTTAATAATACATTGTATTTCTTAGCATATTATATTTTTTTTTATTTTCTAAATAATCTTGATTTTAATCTAAAAGAGTATAATATTTTATTGAGTTAATCTTCCATATAATCCTGAAAATTGGTTCGGGAGTTTCTACCAGTAGACCATAATCTACTGACTATGGAAGCATTAGATTTTCTCTATTTTTTATCCTTTCTTCTTCATAGAAGAAGTAAAATTTTCCTCCTTCGCATATAAAATTTAATGCTTCGACTATTATAAAACTCCCGATTCCAATTTATAAAATTAAAAATTATTTAATTTTTTCTTTTAATCCTTTTTTATATTAATGGAGGCTCTATTTGAATATCAAACTTTTTATTGAAAAGAAAAAAGAAGTCAGTGTTGAAGCAGAAAGTTTAAAACATCAGCTTAAAGAATTTTTACATATTAAAAATGTTGAAGATCTAAGGATATTTACACTTTATCATATGACTTTCCCTTATCAAATAGATATCAAAGAAGCAAAAAATTATCTTATTTCTTCACTTACAGAAAAAATGGCTGAGGATTATTATTTCGATAAACTTCCAGAAAAGATCAATAACTTTGCAGTATTTTCAGTTTCTCTTTTGCCAGGACAATATGATCAGAAAGCAGATTCTGCAGCAAGTTGTATAACCTTAGTTAGCCAAATTGAAAATGTCACTGTAAAAACAGCAAAGGTCTATTGTGTCTTTGGAAAATTAAATGAATCAGAAAAAGATACAATTAAAAATTACCTTGTTAATCCTGTTGATTCTTATCTTATAGATATTGAAGAGTTTGGTAAAGATGATTTTATCGACTTTTCTATAAATCAAATGAATTGCGAAAATAAAAAAACTTTTGAACTAAAAAAAGAAAAAGAAAATAAAAAAGAAGATAAAAAAGAAAATCTGTCTGAATATCCTATTTTAAAAGTTGAAAGGGATTCAGATTTTTCTAGTATAATACTAAATTACAATCTTACAATAAATGAGCAGGATTTAAGGTTTATTTATGATGAATATAAAAAAGAGAAAAGATTCCCCAATCTTGTAGAATTAAAAATTTTAGATACCTATTGGTCTGATCATTGTAGACATACTACCTTTAATACACTGTTAGAAATTGAAAATATTAATAGTAAAAACTGCGAAGAATTAAAACTTAATGATCCAAGATACAGCACATATAAAAATTATATTAAATTGAGATTTGATGAAGAAGCTAAATTTAGAGAATCAGAAAATACGAACAATAAATTTACATTAATGGAACTTGCGACATTTTATGCCAAATACTTAAAAAGAATTGGAAATCTTAGTGATGTTGAGGATTCTGATGAGAATAATGCATGCAGTATTGAAATTACTGATAAAAAAAATCAAAAATGGTTAATCGAATTTAAAAACGAAACTCATAATCATCCAACTGAAATTGAACCTTTTGGCGGAGCTTCTACATGCATAGGTGGTTGCATAAGAGATCCTCTATCTTCAAGAGCTTATGTATTTGGGGCTATGAGGGTTAGTGGTAGTGCAGATCCAAATCAATCCGTCGAGCAAACCATAAAGGGAAAACTTCCCCAAAGGAAGATAACCACATTCGCAGCCAAAGGTTTTTCATCTTACGGAAATCAGATAGGTCTTGCAACAGCTTCTGTCATTGAACTATATCATGAAAGATATGTAGCTAAAAGACTCGAAGCTGGTGCTGTTATTGGAGCTACGCTTAAAGAAAATGTCATTCGAAAAAGACCAAAACCAGGCAATATAGTTATGCTTGTAGGAGGAAGGACTGGAAGAGATGGTATTGGTGGTGCGACTGGTTCTTCAAAGGATCATAATGAAACATCTATTAACTTTGCTTCAAGTGAAGTTCAAAAAGGAAATCCAGTTATTGAAAGAAAATTGCAAAGATTTTTATCAAATCCAAAAGTTAGTAAGCTTATCTTGAAATGCAATGATTTTGGGGCTGGTGGAGTTGCTGTAGCTGTTGGAGAACTTGCAAAAGGTTTATACATTTATCTTGATAGGATTCCATTGAAGTATAGAGGATTAAAACCAGATGAAATTATCTTATCTGAATCTCAGGAAAGAATGGCATGTGTTATAGATAAAGACAATTTAAATAAATTTATTGAATACGCTATTGAAGAAGATTTAGAAGCAACATATATTGCAGATGTTGTTGATGAAGACTATGTCACTTTTTACTACAAAGATAAAGTTATATCGAAGATTTCACGGGATTTACTTGATTCCAAAGGTGCTGCAAGATACGCTAGTGTTAGTTTTGAAAAATTTTCTATTGAAAATGTAAAAAAATATTTTGAAAGCTATAATAGTATTAATACAAAAGATTTACTTAAAAAGTTGAATATTGCTCTTCAAATTGGTATGAATCAGATGTTTGATAGTACAATTGGTGGGTTTACTTTAATTTTGCCTATGGGAGGCAAATATCAGCTTTCACCTGCAGAAGGCGTTGCTTATGCCCTTCCAGAAATGTATAATGCCGAAAGTGGCAAAGCGGTTTTAATGACTATGGGTTTTGATCCCTATTTATTAGAAGCGAATCCTTATGTCGGAGCATATTATTCAATAATAGAGTCTGTTACAAAAATTGCAGCACTTGGAGGAGATTTTTCAAAAGTTAGACTTTCACTTCAAGAATATTTTGGTAAAACTACTTCACCTAAAAAATGGGGGGTAGTAACTTCTGCAATGCTTGGAGCTTTGCAGGCAGAAATGGATCTTGGAATACCAGCTATAGGTGGTAAAGATAGCATGTCTGGAACATTTAAAGATATAGATGTGCCTCCAACTTTAATCTCCTTTGCAGTTACAGTTGAAGATGAAGAAAAAGTCGTCCCTTCTTGTTTTATAAAACCAGGTAATTTGGTTTATCTCCTTTGTGCTCCATTAAAAGAAGATATGCTACTTGATATTGAAATATTAAAAGAAAATCTTAGTTTTTTTAAATTCCTTGTTGATGAAAAATGTGTAATTTCAGCAAGAACAGTGAGAAGTTATTCGATTAATGAGACTTTAATTAAAAGCAGTTTTGGTAATAAAATAGGCTTTGCTTTTGACCAAAATTTGAATCTTGAAAATGCTTCTGACAATATTTTAACTACTGAAGATAAAAAAAATCTTGGAGATAAAATTAATAGAATAATAAATGCAAGATATGGCTCAATAATTTTTGAAACTGAATTAAAAGAAGATCAGTTATTCTTAAAATATACAGAGTTTAAGAAGAATTTTTATAATAAAGATAAAACTAACAAAGAAGATAAAATTAATTTTGAAGAATATTTAAAAACTAATTTTGATTTAAAAGTTTTATATCTTGGTAAAACATTAGAAAATAAAGAAATAGAAGTAATTGAAACATACAATGAAAAGCAGTATGCAAAAGATGAATTTGAAAGATTTACAATTCAAAAATATTCTATAGATGAATTAGTAGAAACAGCAAATGAGCCTCTTAAAGATGTCTTTCCTATAAAACCAGAAATATCATATGATTATAATATTGATGAACTGAAAAAGTTTATAAAAAATGAAAGTTCAATTGAAAAAATTTTAAGTAATGAAATTACAAAAAATGAAAGTGCAATAAAAGATATTTTAAGCGCAGAAAGTATAGCTAAGGAAAATGTAAAATACCTAAATAAAAATATAAATCTTAAAAAAGGACCAAAAGCTTTAATTTTAGTTTTTAGTGGAACAAACTGTGAATTTGATACATCAAGAGCATTTAATAAGGCTGGAGCTAATACAGAGATATTCATAATAAAAACACTAAATAAAGATTTGCTAAACGAATCAATTGAGAGTTGTTCAAAGAAGATATTACAGAGTCAAATAATATGTTTGCCTGGTGGATTTTCAATGGGTGATGAACCAGATGGTAGTGGTAAATTTATTGCATCTTTTCTAAGAACAAATAAAATTAAAGATTCAATCGAAAAGCATCTTGAAAAGAAAAATCTGATACTTGGTATTTGCAATGGTTTTCAAGCACTTTTAAAATCAGGACTTCTTCCATATGGTAAAATTGCGGAAAGTAAGGAAGATGATCCGACTTTGGTTCAGAATCTTATTGGATCACATGTTTCAAGATTTGTTTATTGTAAAGTATTACCCAATAAATCACCTTGGCATATTTTAACTGATTTTGATAAAACTTATTTTATACCTGTTTCACATGGAGAGGGAAGATTCTACGCTTCTAAAGAGGTTTGTAAAAATCTTTTTTATAACAATCAGGTTTCTTCGATATATGTTACAGAAGATGGAAACCCAGCAATAGATTTTCCATATAATCCAAATGGTTCTAGTTATTCTATCGAATCAATTATTAGTACTGATGGACTAGTACTTGGTAAAATGGGGCATAGTGAAAGAGTTGTAGAGGGGAGGATAAAAAACTGTCCAGGTGTGGCTAGGGAACCTATATTTGAATCGGCAATGAACTATTTTAGTTAGATAATTTTTTTGACTTTTATTATTAAAAAAACTTCATAATTTTTGAAAAGATTAAAATAAAAAAAAATCAAAAAAAGAAGGAGTAAATGTGGAAAAAGATTTAAAAATGCTATATGAAGGTAAGGCAAAGAAGGTATATGAATATGATAAGGATAAGGTTGTTATCTATTATAAGGATGATGCGACTGCTTTTGATGGTTTAAAAAAAGCACAGATTGAAAGTAAAGGAATTTTAAATAATCTTATCAGTAGTGCATTATTTGAAGATTTAAACAAAAAAAACATCCCCACACATTTTATTAAAAGACTAGATGAAAGAAGTCAGCTTTGTTATAAGACAAAGATAATTCCTCTTGAAGTCATAGTAAGGAATGTTGCAGCAGGCAGTATGGCTAAAAGGTATGGAATTGAAGAAGGTACAGCTCTAAAAGAGGTTGTTTATGAACTTTCATATAAAAATGATGAGCTTCATGATCCTTTGATAAATGATTATCATGTTCTTGCATTAGGAATTGCGACAAGGGATCAGCTTGATATAATTTACTCTATTGCAAAAAAGGTAAATGAGATTTTGTTAGATAATTTCAAAAAGGTTGGTATTAAAATTATAGATTTTAAGCTTGAATTTGGGATTTATAATGAAAAAATCTTACTTTCTGATGAAATTTCTCCAGATACATGTAGATTATGGGATGCAAAAACCAATGAGAAGTTAGATAAAGATAGGTTTAGAAGAGATCTTGGAAATGTTGTTGAAGCTTATGAGGAAATCTTAAAAAGGTTGGGGATAAATAGAGAATGAACGAAAGGATTAAAAAGGGAAAATTATTTTATTCAAGAAGATTTTACAATAATAAATTTTGCAATAATAAAATTAGATTAAACTTATATGATGACAAATTTAAAGAAGAATGCGGGATTTTCGGAATATATTCACCGCATGAAAAAAATCAGTATGAGGCAAATGATGAAATTGCCGTTAAAAAGGTTGGGGCGATTACTTACTACGGACTTTGTGCCTTGCAACATAGAGGGGAAGAATCAGCTGGGATTGTAGTTAGTGATGGTAATGATCTAGTTTTTCATAAAGGAATGGGTCTTGTAAGTGATGTTTTTGATAAGCAGATTCTTGAAAAAATGGTTGGTTTTTCTGCAATAGGTCATGTTAGATACTCGACAACTGGTGTTTCCACCATCAATAATGCACAACCAATAGTTGCTGAATCCAAAGTTGGAAAGATAGCTATTGCTCATAATGGAAATCTTATAAATGCTTCAATATTAAAAGAATTGATGGAAGATAGTGGTGTTATTTTTCAAACAGATAGTGATAGTGAAGTTTTACTTAACCTTATAGCTAAAAACCTTTCAAGAGGATTGGAGAAAGCCGTTTTAGATGCTATTTTAGCTGTAAAAGGTTCTTTTGCAATTGTTGTTCTTACTAAAGATAAACTTATTGCAGCAAGAGATCCGAATGGGATTCGACCTCTATGTCTTGGAAAAGTTAGAGGGAGTTATGTTGTAGCATCGGAAACTTGTGCACTTGATGCTATTGGAGGTGAATTTATAAGAGATATTTTGCCTTCTGAGATAGTTATAATAGATGAGAATGGATTAAAAAGTATTTCATTGTATGAAAAAACAAATCTTATGACCTGTGCTTTTGAATATATTTACTTTGCAAGACCAGATAGTTTCTTAGATGGAATATCTGTGTATAAAACAAGGATAGAAGCCGGAAAACAGCTTTATAGAGAAAATAAAGTAGATGCCGATATAGTTGTTGGAATACCAGATTCTGGGATAGCAGCAGCAATTGGTTATTCTGAAGAATCTGGGATATCAAATTCAATAGGATTTATTAAGAGTAAATATGTTGGAAGAACATTTATCAATCCTCAACAGCAGATAAGAGAAGAAAAGGTATCTGTAAAGTTAAATCCATTAAAAGTCAATGTTGAAAATAAAAGAGTACTATTGATAGATGATTCTATAGTTAGGGGGACTACTAGTAAAAGACTCGTAGAGATGATGCGAAATTCTGGTGCAAAAGAAGTCCATCTTGCAATCGCATCACCTGTTGTAAAGTTCCCATGCTATTTTGGAATAGATACACCTTTAAGAAGTGAACTTATAGGAGCTACAAAAACAATTTCACAGATAAGAGAAGAAATTGGTTGCGATAGCCTTTCATACCTTTCAATAGATGGATTATTAAAATCTCTAGGGAAAGATAAAGGTTTTTGTCTTGGCTGCTTTGAAGGGATATATCCACAATCGGCTACTTATAATGATTTAGTTTTATTTGAAAATATCGATTCATAAATTTAATTAAAAATATGAATATTTTTTTTGAATTATAAGATTTGAATTAAGGGAGTGGTATGGATTATAAAGAAGCTGGAGTTGACATAGAAGAAGGTTACAAGGCAGTAAGTTTAATTAAAAAGCATGCGGCAAAAACATTTGATTCGAAAGTATTAAATGGAATAGGTAGCTTTGCTGCACTTTTCGATATTTCAAAACTTAAGGAAGAAGGGATAGAAAATCCCGTACTTGTAAGCGGGGCAGATGGAGTTGGAACGAAGATCGATATAGCTATGAAGTTGAAAATATATGATACTATCGGAATAGATTGTGTGGCAATGTGTGTTAATGATATCTTATGTCATGGTGCTAAGCCTCTTTTTTTTCTTGATTATCTTGCATGTGGAAAATTAAATGCTCAGATAGCTGGATTATTAGTCAAAGGAGTTTCTGATGGATGTCTTGAAGCTGGATGTTCTTTGGTAGGGGGCGAAACTGCTGAAATGCCTGGTTTTTATCCTGAAGGAGAGTACGATTTGGCTGGGTTCGCAGTTGGAGTAGTAGATAAAAACAAGATTATAGACGGTTCTAAGATAGAAAAAGATGATATAATTATAGGAATTGAATCAAGTGGACTCCATTCAAATGGTTTTTCACTCATAAGAAAGATTATAAGACATTTTGATGCTGAATTTGAAGGGAAACCTATTGGTGAAATACTACTAACCCCAACTTCTATATATGTAAAACCAATATTGGCTTTGTCGAATGTTGTCCAGATTAAAGCAATGGCTCATATAACTGGAGGCGGTTTTATTGAAAATATTCCAAGAATTTTTAGTAAAGATTTTACTGCAGTTATTAAAAAGAATAGTTATCCAATTCCAAGAATTTTTCAATATATAAAAAGTTTCGGTATTGATGAAAATAAAATGTACAATACATTTAATATGGGTATAGGGTTTGTTCTTGTTGTTTCAAAAGAGGATTCAAAAAAAACCATCAATTTTTTAGATAGTCTTGGTTTTAAGTCTTATGAGATTGGTTTTATAAAGGAAGAAAAGGGGGGGATTTGTTTAGAATAGCAGTTCTTGTTTCTGGTAACGGATCAAACCTTCAAGCAATAATAGATGCAAAAAAAGAGGGATACTTAAATGTTAAAATAGCAGCAGTGATTGCTGATAGAGATTGCTTCGCCTTGCAAAGGGCAAAGGATAATGGGATTAGTACCTATTTACTCAGCAAAAAAGATCCAAATTTTCAAAATTATTTATATGATATCTTAACCAAAAATGCTGATTTAGTTGTTTGTGCAGGGTTTCTTTCAATAATAGAAAAAAAGATAATAGATAGATTTCGAAATAAAATCATAAATATTCATCCAGCTCTTCTTCCTTCTTTTGGCGGGAAAGGTATGTATGGTGAAAAAGTCCATAGAAAAGTTCTTGAATATGGCGTTAAGATATCTGGTTGCACTGTTCATTTTATCGATGAAAATGTTGACTGTGGTCCAATAATCTTTCAATATGCACTGCCAGTTCTTGATGATGATGATGTAAATAGCCTATCTCAAAGAATTTTAGTTTTCGAACATCAATTAATAGTAGAAGCAATAAAACTTATTTCATTAAATAAAATAAAGGTAGAAGGAAGAAAAGTAACAATTTTAAGCTAAAAATAGGTAATTCGAAAATGTTGAATTTATGGAGCCTAATATTGTAATAAAATACTAAAAGAATAGCTAAAAAAACAGGTAAGTACGAAATATTAAAAATATGGGGACTTATGAAAAAAGAAAAAAGAGCATTAATTTCTGTTTATGATAAGACTGATATTTTAGAATTTAGTAAAAAGTTAAATCAACTTGGATATGAAATTATCTCTACTGGTGGAACATATAAAATATTGAAAGAAAATAGTATTGATGTAATAGAGGTTAGTCAAATTACTGGTTTTGAAGAGGTAATGGATGGTAGAGTAAAAACTCTTCATCCCAGTATTCATGCTGCGATACTGGCAAGAAGAGATAATCAATCTGATTTGTTGACTTTAGAAAAGATGCAGGTGATTCCTATTGATATAGTAGTTGTGAATCTTTATCCTTTTTTTGAAAAACAAAAGATAGGTTTAAGTGATTATGAACTTACTGAATTTATAGATATCGGTGGTCCAACGATGCTAAGAGCGGCTGCAAAAAATTATAAAGATGTAATTGTCGTTGTCGATCCCAAAGATTACCAAGAAATATTGGAAAAGATTGAAAGAAATGAACTTGATTTATCATTTAGAAAAAAACTTGCCTCAAAGGTTTTTAGTTTAACAAGTGCTTATGATGCTGCCATAGCTAATTTTTTAAGCAATCAAGAACCAGGGGAATACTCTTGTTTTTCATATAAACTTGGTTCAAAACTAAGATATGGTGAAAATCCACATCAACAAGGCTGGCTTTATTTAAATACAAATGGAAAAGGGATATTTAATAATATTCAAATATTAAATGGGAAAGAGCTTTCTTATAACAATATAAAGGATATAGATTCAGCAGTAAAAATAGTATATTCTTTTAATGATAAGGTAATAACAGCAGTAAAACATAATGTTCCTTGTTCTGTCGCAATGGGCGATGAAAATATTGAAGATTTATTTGATAAGTTATATAATGCAGATAGTCTTTCAATCTTTGGTGGTATTATTGCAACAAATCAAAAAATTGAAAAAAATCTTGCTGAAAAACTTACCAGTATATTTTTAGAAGTTATTGTTA
>Ga0067045_1031970_pt1 | contig 11104 bp, 8 predicted proteins | sample TerdegcTABiofilm_FD_59184 | JGI IMG/M metagenome (GOLD analysis project Ga0067045, IMG submission 59184) | Combined Assembly of (Gp0054472, Gp0054536) Wastewater bioreactor microbial communities from Singapore -Terephthalate degrading...
AAATTCCCCAGGCCCACACGCTCCAACAACTCGCGCGCATGAGGTTCATAATCAGCCCGGTTCAACCGCCGGATCTCGATCTGGAGCAAAACGTTATCGAGAACATTGCGCCAATCCAGCAACATATCGCGCTGGAAGACAATGCCCAGATTTGTGTACGGTTTGGTGACAGGCTCACCTTTGATCGTGATGACCCCTGTCGTGGCAGGATACAGCCCGGAAATTAACATCAGCAGCGTACTTTTACCGCAGCCGCTTGGCCCCACCAGCGATACAAATTCAGCTTCTTTGATTTCCAGGTTGACGGTTTGGAGTGCGACAATATCTTCCTTTGAGGTAGTATAGGTTTTGCTTACGTTCTCAATCTTGATCAGCGTTTGAGCAGGCATAAAATGCTCCACTTCTATATAAGGATGGTATTTGCCTTTGGTCCCAATAGGGCTATTTTCGACAACAATCCATGCTTCTCGATTAAATACATTATGAGGTTTTTCGCCTTCCTTTTGGTTACCAGGATGCGAAGGAACCTTCCAAAAACCTTCCAGTAATCTTATCGAAGTTCTAGCAGGTAACCAATACCCGGTTTGGTATGGATGTAACGGGGTTGTTTAGGATCGAGTTCAATTTTTTGGCGCAGACGATGGATGATTTTCCAAACCAGATGTTCCTCACCTTCATAGCCGCTTCCCCATACCTTTTCCAGGATATAGTCCGTCGTCAAAACATGGCCCACTGCGCCAGCCAGTTCGCACAGTAACCGGTACTCTGTGGAGGTAAGGTTGATTTCCTGGCCATCCATGCTGACACGGTGAGCCGCAAAATCTACCGTAAGCTCGCCAAGGGTCACCGCCGCTTGGGGGGCAGGAATAGGAGAATACATCGCGCGTCTTAAGACCGCCCGCACCCTGGCAATCAGCTCGTCTGCGCTGAAAGGCTTGGTGATATAGTCATCGGCGCCAGCGTTCAAACCGGCCACCTTATCTGCATCTTCTGCCAGCGCCGTGAACATGATGATCGGCACCATGGAAAACTCCCGAACGCGCTGGCAGGTCTCAATCCCGTCCAATTTGGGCATACGGATATCTAAAAGGATCAAATCCAGCGGTTCTGTAGCCGCCAGAGCAAGCGCAGTTTCTCCATCTCCTGCGGCTACGACCTCGTAACCATTCGCTTCCAGGATAATTTTGATCGAGGTGACATACCGCGCCATATCATCAGCTACTAATATCAGAGGTCTTCCCTTTCTCATACAGTCAACTACTCCAACACGACACACAAAAAGTTATTGGCTATAGTAAGGCAACGAAAAGTAAAATGTGCTTCCCATGCCAAGAGCGCTTTCTACCCAAATTCGCCCACCATGAGCTTCTACGATCTCCTTGCAAATCGAAAGGCCAAGTCCAACCCCTGCCGATTGTTTGACCCGTTCATCGTCGACTCTAAAAAAACGCTCAAAAATATGAGGGATATCGTAAGCGGGAATACCGATCCCCTCATCTTTAATTTTGATCACAACGTCATTATCAATCTGATCCCCAAAGATAGAGATCGTACTGCCTGGCGGCGAGTATTTGACGGCATTGCTGAGCAAATTTCGAACAACCTGCTCAATCTGTCCTTCCTCCACTTTTATTACAAAAGGCCGGTCAGGGAAGTCAACAACAATTCGGTGATCCGAAGCCTGCGCCGAAAGCGTCCGGATAGCTCGTTGAACAAGCCTTTCTAAATTGCAGTCCTCTTTTTGCAAACGCTCCTTCCTTGCCTCAACACTGGAAATACTTAAAAGATTATCCACAATCTCGTTTAGCTTGCCAGCCTCGTTGTGTATATCTCTCAGAAGTTGCCGCCTCATCTCCGGCTTTAACTTCACCTCTTCTCTCAACAAACTGGTCGCCATGATCGTGATCAATCCCAAAGGGGTTTTCATTTCGTGAGAAACATTTGCAATCAATTCAGAACGAATCCGGTTCACTTCTTGTATGACGGCAATTTCCGAATTCTTTTTGACCAGTTGGATGTTTTCCACGGTAACGCCTATCTGGCGGGCAATCGTGGTCAAAATTTCTTCTTGCTGGGAGGTAATTTTTCTCCCTTTACAATAACCGCCCAGAACGCCCAGCACCTGATCCCTTCCTTGAAGCGGCGCGCTGACCATCCAGGGTTGAAAGTCCAAAATACTCGCAAGATACCCGTGGTGAAAGGCGTTCACAGTGGTCGCCAGACAACGCGAGAAATATTCCGGATCAGATGCATCAAGACCATCCTCCAAAAAGATTTCGAGCGATCGCTCAGGACTATCCTCGCGCAGCCCCCGCTGAGCGGCTTGAACCAGCCGGATCTTATTGTGATCCTCCTGGACCAGATAGATCCAGCCCCCATCCAGCTCGATCACGGCCAGCGCTTTTTCCAGGGCGGCTTCAAGCATCTGCTTCAAATCTCGGCTTTCAATCAGCGTATTGACAATCGCGTTCAATGCCGCTAATTCGCTATTGCGTCGAGAAAGCTCGTGCTGTGTGTTTTTAAGATCAGTAATATCCCGGCCGGTAGATTGATACTCAAGAACATTGTTCTTTTCGTCAAAAATGGCTCGGTCGATCCACTGCACCCATCGCAGTTCACCGTCGCGTAGCTGCACCAGCCGCTCATATGTCTTTACCGGGTTTTCAGGAGTCAAATCAGACAGGGATTGCCGGATAGAATCCTCCACCTCTTTCGAGACCATGTGGAAAAGATTATCGCCAACCAACAGATCTTTCCGACGTTTAAAAAAGTTACAATATGCATCATTAGCAAAGGTAATCGTCCCATCCGGTAAAAAACGGCGGATCACATCTGGCTGATCGTCAATAATTGATCGGTAACGGTCTTCACTGGTTTTCATCATATGTATTTGCTTCTTTCCTGGCAAAAACCAAGCAGGTCAATCATCAGCGCACATGGGGCTGGCGCTGCAGAGAAAATAGCCCGGAATCAAACAATTTCTGCAAAATTTCCCTTTATTATACGCCCAGGAGAAATTTGCTCAAGGGTTCAAGAGAGGCGGTCAGGTTGGCAGCAAGGGGTTTTTCAACAAAAAAACCGCCTCGTTTTTCGCCGAGGCGGCATCTCTTTCGAAGAAAATCAAGCTGTAGGCTGACCGTAAAGCTGTTCTCGAATCTGGAAAATCTGACGTCGTAGGCGATCGTCGCGCTCGATCAAGTCGGCCACTTTATCGCAGGCATACATCACGGTGGTGTGATCGCGCCCGCCCAGCGCTTCGCCAATTTGCGGCAGCGACACATTGGCCTCTTCTCGTAACAGGTACATTGCAACCTGACGGGGCAAAGCCACCGCTCGTGAACGATCGCGTCCAAGCAGCCGGTCCGAGGAAAGCCCAAAAGCCGCTGCAACCGCAGTTACCACCTGGCCGGGATTGATGTTAGAACGCTGCGGAAGCAGGTCAGCCAGGGATGTATTGACCAGCTCGTGGGTAACTGGCATCCCAGAAAGATCTGAAAAAGCGATCACGCGGGTGAGCGCGCCTTCCAGCTCGCGAATGTTGGATTGCACCTGCCGGGCGATCATCTCCAGAATTTCGTTTGCGATTTGCCGCCCCGCTCTTTCGGCCTTGGCGCGCAGAATGGCAATACGCGTCTCCAGGTCTGGCGGTTGAATATCCACAATTAACCCCCACTCAAACCGCGAGCGCAGCCGCTCTTCAAGCGTAACCAGCGCCTTCGGTGGGCGATCAGAAGAGATGACAATTTGCTTATCCTGACCGTGCAAGGTGTTGAAGGTATGAAAAAACTCTTCTTGAGTAGACTCTTTTCCGGCAATAAACTGGATGTCGTCAATTAATAGAACATCAATCTGACGGTAGCGCTCACGAAAGGCTGCGTTGTTGTGCTTCTGTATTGAATTGATAAAATCATTGGTGAATTCTTCAGAGGAAACATAAAGAACCCGAAGACCGCTCTGATGGGCTTCATTCCCAATCGCGTGAAGCAAGTGGGTTTTTCCTAATCCTACGCCGCCATAAAGGAACATCGGATTATAGGCGCGAGCTGGATTTTCGGCTACAGCCATACAGGCCGCATGCGCCAAACGATTGCTGGCCCCCACCACAAAGGTCTCAAAGGTATAGCGAGGATTGATCGAACCATTACGAGGTTGGACGGGGACGCTGGCCTTCTTTGCCTCCTCACGGTCATTCTCTTCAATAACCTCGTAGTCTTTCTGCCAGACAACAAACCGGACTTCCTGTGGCCTGGACATCATCCCTGAAAGCAGCCGTGTGACTGTGCTAGATAGGCGATTCTCAAGCCAGTCACGGGCATAGGCGTTAGGAACCCCTATTGTAAAGACATCACCCTGATGGGAAACCAGCTCCGCGCTGCGTACCCAGGTATTAAAAGCTGCTTTAGACATATCCATCTGAAGTTGTCCAACAACAGCCTGCCAGGCTTGGTGTGCGTTCATTCGAGGTTCACCCCTTTGTTTCTAGAATCTCTATCTTTAACAAACCAATAAGAAAGTAAGCCCGCTGCAACGCAGTGGGAACAAACTGGCTATAAAATTGACGGACATTAAACAGTGGTCGAATTGGACAGCAAAACAGACTCGATTGCTTGCTGTAAAAGAATTCTAGCAGAAAGCGCAGAAACAAACAAGTTTTGTTCCCTACGCTTGTTTAAAAAATACCGAATCTTTAAGACATTTAATGTTAAAAAATGTCCAGCAAAGCAAATGACAACCCAAATCCACCAATTCGGCGATCTTCCGACAAATAGGTTTACGGTAAAACAATACCCCCCATATATGGGGGGTATTGTTAATATTCATCAACAGCTTCTACCCCTGGCGTCAAATCCAAAAGATTCGTTCTTGCGAAAATAAGGGGGAACAAAGCAAAGTTTTGTTGATTTTGAATCTCGCCAAAATAAGCGTCAGGTTCTGTAAGGCGGCGATTAAACAAGGTCAGCGAGGAACCCGGCTGCCCCAAAATGCAAGAATGTGCTTTGATTAACCAGCACAATCGTCCATCATCAGCCGCGCGGCTCGGCGGGCAATTTCAACGGCGAAATTCGTGCCGCGATCCCAGGGGTAAACCTGACTCATGCTTGCAAAATACAATCCAGCGATCGGGGTACGGATTTCCGGGATGTTGGACGAGTGGTTCACCACAGGAATGGGCTGTGCATAAGGGGTTCGGAATACCCACACATTCTTGACCCAATCCGGGCGGAAGGCCGGGTTGATGCGTCCAAAGGCAGGCAAAAACCGTTGCAGCAACTCATCCTGGCTCAGGCGAAAATACTCATGGTCTGTTTCCAGGTAATCGCCGCAGTACACCAGATGGTCGCCGCCGTAGTTTTCCGGCGGGACGAAGTTGGTGTGTTCAACCAGCGCCAAAAAAGGAAACCCGGCCTGCTTGGGAAGGTTGTACCAGTAATATCCCTGCGGGGAGAGTTTGTGCTTCAGCGCCAGCGCCATTACAACCGCTCCCAGGCTTTTTAGCTCCAGCAACCCTTTCAAGTAGGAAGGGGAAAGCGCAGGAGCCAGCTTTGCTAACAAACCCGGTGAAGTTGTGACCAGACACTGTGCAAAGTTTTCCCTTCCCGCTTCCAAAACAATCTCAAGCCCGCCTTCCGGCTGGGGCAAAATGGCTTTCACCGCGCTTGACAGGCGCAGTTCCACCCCCAGGATATGCAATCGTTCTGCCAGTGTGTCCGCGAAGGCTTGAAAACCGCCTTCGAAAGTCCCGAGACGCGTGGTGCGAGCGTGCAGGCGCGCCCACATCCAGGCCATGTTCACCTGGCTGGCGTATCGCTCGCCGAATTTTCCGATTACCATGGGTTCCCACATCTCTTCATAGACTTTGCTGCCCGCCCATTTCCGCATCCACTGGTCAATCGTAAATTTCTCCAGAGGCCGCCAGTTTGTGGTAAGTCGCAAAAACAACCCTACCAGGCCAAACCGAACCTTATGGATCCCCCATCCCAACCCCGGATAGAGCAAAGCATGCAGGTAAGAGTCAAAAGGGTAGAACTTCCCTTTATAATAAAGGACAGTATACGGGCGAGGGAAGCGCACTTTCCCCTGCAATCCCAATTCCTCGATTAGGCCTAACACATTCCTGTCGGTGGCAAACCAGTGGTGATAATAGCGCTCCAGCGACCAGTTCCAGTGCGGCTCCTTAAAACCGGCAGCCAGTCCGCCAACGGTATCTGCGCTCTCAAATATGGTGACGTGGTGACCAGCCCTGACCAGATCGTAAGCGGCAGCCAGACCGCCAAAACCGGCTCCGATGATAGCAATTTTCATCTTAGCTCCTGGCATTGAATTTTCCTTGTTCAAAACAGCTTGCATCATTCTCTTATACCGGCAAGGATGGTTCCTGTTTGACCGTTTGGATGTTTTTGCCCCATCGCATCGGTTGGCGCAGATAGTAATACAACCCTACCGCCGTGACCGGGAACCATAACGCTACATGCAGCACCAAGGTGTAGGCTGCCGCTGTTTCACCGTTCACACCGTAGGCTTGTAAGACCGCAATCCCCGGCGCATCGAAAGTGCCGATGTACCCCGGCGCCGAAGGCAAGGAGGTTGCCAGATTCACGACGCCGTTCATCAGCATCAAGGCAAAGTAACTGACCTCAAAAGAAAATGCATGCATCACAAACCAATATTTTCCGGTTTCGAGTAGCCAGATGATCGCGGTGGTAAACAAAACCATTAAAGCTTCCTGGGGAGAACGCAGCGACTCTAGTCCTTTCAAAAAACGCATCAAGAAACCGCTTACCCTGTCGCGCAGACGGGCAGGCAAAAAGCGTTCGATCCCCTGGTTGATCAAGCGGTGCGCCGTTTGAGGGAACATCGCCGCTAAAATAAAAGTGATCAGCGCGGCCGTGAAAGCCGCCGTACCCCACAAGGCAAGCTGCTGGATATTGCCCACAAAACCGGAAGCGGAGGTCAATCCGGCCAGTTCGCCCAGGTTGAGAAAGACAAACCCCAGCATCACAACGCCATCAAAAATACGCTCGACGATGATCGTTGCCAATGAGGCGGAAACAGCCACTTTTTCGCGGTCCTTCAAAATCACCGCTCGCAGAACCTCGCCGGCGCGCGCCGGAAAAATATTATTCCCCATGTATCCAATGGTCACAATGGGGAACATCGTGCGGACAGGTATCTTTTTAAGCGGGCGCAGAAGATAATGCCACCGCCAGGCGCGTACCCAAACTCCTACGAAATAGACGGCAACGCCCGGTAAAAGCCAGAGATAGCGGGCTTCCTTGACCGCCTTCCAGGCTTTTTCAAGCTCTAACCCTCGCAATGCAAAATAAAGAAAGAACAAACTAATAAATATCCCCAGCCAAAACTGCCAGCGTTTCATGGCTGTGATTGTACCACTTATTGTAAAGCGCTGCCCTCCTGGCATCCGTGCCTAGGCACAGCTCCTTGATCGGCGCCGTTTTCTTGTCTGAATACAGGTAAAATTAACCTCCTAAGAGGATGATTTCAAGTTTGGCCTATGGGTCTTGAGCAATCGTCGCTACAAAATCAGCGAGCAAAACCCAATCTTCGAACCTTCTTACCCCGTATCTAAAAGGCTAAAGGTGCGTCTTAAGTACAAAATGGAGGATTCCAAAGCCCAGCAGCTTCTAAGCGGCGCTCAGCGATTTGATTTGGAATGCCTGGCTGAGATCTATGACCGTTTCAGCCCCGGTCTATACGCCTATGCCATGCGCCTGCTCGGAGACACCGCTCAGGCCGAGGACTGCGTGGCTGAGACCTTTTCCCGCTTCTTAAGAGCTTTGCGGGCGGGGCAAGGCCCAAAGAATCATCTCCAGGCATATCTTTATCGAATAGCTCACAACTGGATCACTGACCAATACCGGCGACAGCCGCCCCCGCCCCTGAATCTTGATGAGACCATTTATGAGGATGCAAGCCACAACCCAGAAATCCAAACTGGTGAAAGAATAGAACAGCGCCGTGTTCGCGCTGCACTCAAGCTATTGACCGCCGAGCAGCGCCAGGTGGTTGTGCTGAAGTTTATCGAAGGTTGGGGAAATGAAGAGGTTGCTGTAGCAATCCAGAAGCCCCTGGGAGCGGTTAAAGCCTTGCAACACCGGGCGCTTGCCAGCTTACGAAAGCTCTTGCTAGAAGGAGAGACAACAGATGGATCACAACCGCGAAATTGACCCGGAACTTATGGAGCGTCTTCTCCAATTGAAAACTGTACCGGGGCGCAACCCGCAGCATGCGGCAAAAGGAAGAGCACAATTCATGCAGGAAGTGCAGCAAATCGTTGCCCAGGGCGTATCTCTACGAGAAAATAACCGTCATAACATGTGGAAAGACACGATCCAATCTATTTTTGCAATAAAGCGAAAGGAGCAATCTCACATGTTTGGCATAATGACCACCCTGTTATTAATCCTCGGTATGGTGTTGGGTGGCGGCGGCGTAACCGTCGCAGCGGCCCAATCCAGCCTGCCAGACCAGGCTTTATACCCGGTCAAGGTCTGGAGCGAAAATGTCCGCGCCAGTCTGGTTACTGATCCTGAAGCGCAGTTCGACCTTGCCCTTCAATTTGCCAGCCGGCGCGCCGTAGAAATTCAAAGCATGGCAAAAGCCGACAAAGTCGCGCCAGAAAGCGTGATGAACCAGATGCAGAACCAGCTCGAACTTGCTCTGCAGATCGCAGCGAACCAGCCGCCAGGTATAGGCGATCAGTTGCTGGAAAGGGCGCGTGATCGTCTGCGCCAGCAAGACCAGTTAATGCAGCAACTTGAAACGCAGGCCAATCCCGAAGCTGAAGCGGCTTTGAAGCGGGTACGTCAAATGATCCAAGAACGGTTATCCTGGGTTGAGGACGGCCTGGCGGACCCCAACCGTTTGCAAGACCGTCTGCGGCTGAAGGATGGGATAAGTCAGATTACACCCGAGGTCACGCCAGAGGAAACCCTCCCAGGCCAAGGCAGTACCCCCACCACGGCTGGCGAAAACGGCAACCCCTGGACGGATGAAACGCCAGTCCCCGGCAGCGGCTACGGCCCAGGACCCGGTCCGGATGCCACTTGCACCTGCACCCCCGGCAGCAGCGCCGGCCCAATGAAAACGCCTCAGCCGGGCGGGCCAAATAAAGATCCCGGTCCAGGAGGCAATGGGAACGACGGCGGCAACGGCGGTAAGCCGTAAACAAAGAGAAAAAACCGCCTGGCCTTACCAGCAAATCACACCCCGGAAAGCTCCAAATGCCGGGGTGTGATTAGTTCACCGGCGCGGACTCGAATTCGGTTGTAAATTCTGGAACCTGGATATTGACCATGGTATTGCCCGAGGCCGGCGAAGCCATCACCATGACAATCCGGTTTCCATCATCTTTTTGAAAATTCAGCATCAAGAACTGCCCAGGCTGTTCGCTCGTCACCGTCTCCTCCCAACCATTCGCGATCATCCCATCATGATAAAAAGCAATCGCCTCTTCCATACTCAACTGGGTGGTGAACATGTACATCTTGACATTCGATTGAGTCATGATCGTTAAATCGCCGTTGTTTTGCGGCAAGACCGGGATATCCGCAGGCAGCCCTTCAATAGAAACGAAAGGTGTTCGCTCTATCTTCGCAGTTGTCTCCCAGGTTGGCACAGAGCTTTTCTGCCCTTGCACGGCAACGGCAGCGGTGGTTTTTGCCGGAACCGCTGTATCCAGTGTTTGATCGGGTTTGGCCGGCCGGGAAAAATAATAAATCAACCCAGCCGCAACACACAAAACGGACGCCAGCCCAATCATGAGGATGACAGCGCCCCCCAGGGTCCATTTTGTCAGACTAGACTTTTCAGTCCTTAAACTCCCCGCTGGCGCTTCAGCGCTTGCTGATTCACCCGCCTGAAAGACCGATTTTTCAGCCAGCGCCTGTGTTACAGTTTCTTCTGCAATTTGGGGTGAAACCTGAACAGTGGGCTTTTCTTCCCGAGAAAGAGCCTCCAGCGAGACCGCCAATGCCCCCATATCGCTAAAGCGATCTTCTGGCTTTTTTGCCAGCGCTTTAAAGATCACCTGTTCAACCGAATCCGGCAATTCAGGAGCAAAAGACCTGGGTCTGGGCAGCGGATCATTCATGTGCTTAAGTAACACCGCGGCAGGGGTATCGGCCACAAACGGCCTGCAACCGGTCACCATCTCATAAAACACCACGCCAAGGGCATAAATATCAGTAGCCCGGCTGGCCTGGCCAAGCCATTGTTCGGGCGCCATGTAATCCGGCGTACCAATCCCAACACCGGTTCCGGTCAACTGCGTTGCCTCTTGAGTATCCAACATCTTGGCAATACCAAAATCCGAAAGCAGGGGCGAGCCAGAAGAATCAATCAGGATATTGGCCGGTTTGACATCCCGGTGAATAATTCCTTGCTTATGAGCAAATTCAAGCGCTCGCGCCACCGGCGCTAAGAGGGCGGCGGCGTCCTGATAGGGAATTTTCCGAGTCAGTCTTTGTTTGAGCGTCCCGCCAGAAACAAACGGCATGACCAGATAGGGTATGCCTTCCTGCTCCCCATAATCCAAGACCTTCAAGATAAACGGGTGATCCAGATGAGCCAGCGCCTTGGCCTCGCGCTGAAAACGCTTGAGAAAATCGGGCTGCCCGCCGCGTTCGGTACGAATGACCTTGATAGCAACATGCCGTTCCAGCAGCGTATCATACCCTTTATAAACAGTTGCCATTCCCCCTTCGCCGAGTTGTTCGATAATGTGATACCGTCCGAGCGCTTTCCCCACCAGTTCGAACATTGTCGCACCACCTCACCAGAAAATCATGAAAGCTTCACTGGCTTCTGGTATTCATTATAGACCAATTAGCCGGATGAACAATACCCACAAAACCCCGTATAATAAACCGGTATCAATACCGCAGAACAAGGGATCGTTATGGTACAGGCTACTTTTAATTTTCCAAAAGGTTTTCTATGGGGAACAGCCACCGCCGCCTATCAGGTGGAAGGGGGAAACGAAAATAACAACTGGTGGTTGTGGGAACAAGAGCCGGGACGGATTCACAACGGGGAAAGATGCGGCCTGGCCTGTAACTGGTGGGGCGGGCGCTGGCGCGAAGAT
>Ga0067045_1001549_pt1 | contig 11103 bp, 9 predicted proteins | sample TerdegcTABiofilm_FD_59184 | JGI IMG/M metagenome (GOLD analysis project Ga0067045, IMG submission 59184) | Combined Assembly of (Gp0054472, Gp0054536) Wastewater bioreactor microbial communities from Singapore -Terephthalate degrading...
GAAGAGATGGAGAATGAACTAGAAGATCTTTTTGATAGCTGGAGATCGGTCGCCCACCACAGCCACATCGATACTTACTTAACTGAGATCTATCTGCTCTATCTCACACGTGCGACATAATCTTAAGGCAGATGGAGAGAGATAGAGTTGCTGGCATTCTGGGAGATCCTCCGTCCATTCAATTGCTTGATGGCATCAGCCGCAGCCATCATCGGTCTATTGGTCGCTGGGGTCTGGGATGTCTGGCCGGCTCTGATCATCGTCGCTGCCGTCTTCCTGATTACAGGCGCGGGAAACGCCATAAACGATTACTATGATCGCCAGATCGATGCTATAAACCGGCCGGACCGACCCATCCCCAGCAAGCGCATCAAGCCTCAGATGGCGTTCTACTACTCCATTGCCTTGTTCACCATGGGCTGTATCCTGGCGAGCCTGGCAGGCCAGATGTGTCTGTTCATTGCCATCCTCAACTCCTTTCTTCTGTTCTTCTATGCCCGAAACCTGAAGGCTACTCCCCTGCTGGGAAATCTGTCTGTCTCCTACCTTACCGGCTCCACCTTTCTCTTTGGAGGGGCAGCAGCCGGATTTATGGGCCTTCTGGCCAACCAGGTCCCCTTCGGCCTATCATTTCTCGCCAGCATGAGCCGGGAGATCGTCAAGGACATCGAGGATATGGAGGGCGACCGGCAGGGCGGGGCCCGGACACTGCCCATCCTGGCGGGCGAGAGGGCAGCAGCGGGTTTGGCCGGGCTCTTCGGAGTGGCAGCAGTGGCCTTGAGCTTCCTTCCTCGCTTTGGCAGAGCTTATCTTCTGATAGTGGCGGTGGCGGACCTGCTCCTTCTTTTCGCTGTATTCGAGGTCATCCGGGGAGATCCTGCCCGCTCTCAGAGAGCGTTAAAGAAAGGAATGGCTATAGCCTTATTGGCCTTCCTGGCAGCGGCACTTTTCCCCTGAAACAAGGCCAATCCCAAAGTTAATATTGTGACAGAACCAATTTATACCATACATGGAGAGAGATCTATCATGTTTGCGTGCTCGTAGAAATGGGCTCCTTGCCGCAACATTGCTTCTCATCCTCCTCTCCACTTACTTCATCTGGCCGCTCCTGGATGGCATTATCTTGGGGGTTGTCTTTACCTATCTTGGTCGCCCGGTGAGAGATCTCTTTGGAAAGAAAAGGATGATCGGCTCTCTGGCGGCCATCATCTGCATCATCGCTCCGTTATGTATCATATTCGCTGCTGGGGTATTTGAGGCTGCAAGCCGGCTGATGTGGCTGCAGAGCCACCGGGCAGCCATCGTGGCCAACGGCCAGGAGTTCTTATCCCGCATTTATATTCCGCAATTCATATTCGATGAGATCTCCAGAGGGATGGAAAATTTGATGGGAATTGGACTTTCTCTGCTCACCAGCCTGCCAGTATTCGGTCTGGGGACAACTCTGACCCTGGGATTTCTGAACCTCTTGATCGCCTTTTGTGTGTGCTACTACCTGCTGGTGGATGGCGATAAGCTCTTTGAGGCAGCGAATGCCTTCTTAAAGAGGAAGGACGGGGATTTTGAGCTTCGATGTCTGGGAAGAATTGATGGCATCTTGAGCGGTATCTACACGGGCAGCATCTCCACCGCCATGGTCTATGGCATCGCCTCCATTCCCATTTTCTATCTGTTTGAAATACCCCGGCCACAGGCCATGGCCAGCATCATCCTCCTGGCAGGAGTGGTCCCCTTTCTCACCTGGATCGTCTTTCTCTTTACCGCCATATCCAGATATATCGAGGTGGGACCGATGGAGGCAATAGTATTTTTCATAGCTGCTTCAGTTCTGGTTTTAGTGGCAGAGCTAATCGTCCGGCCCTATATAGTCTATGCCAGATCCTCAATCCATCCCATGCTGGTGCTGCTGGCATTTCTGGGCGGGGGGCTTGGTAGGTGGAGTATTTGGATTCTTTCTCGCTCCCGCCATGCTAGGGCTGATCTCTGGAATATATCAGATACTTCAGGCTGAACTGGTCGAGATGAAAGGACATGAAAAGGTGCAAATTGAGAATGTTGTGCCAGACATTCAATATGATTAATTATGTGAAAAAAACAAAGGGAAAATTCTGCTAAATCGACTAGTACCGCTTTTAGTCAAATTTATTCAGAAAGGATCGGATATGAAACAACCAGGTATTCAGGCTATCTGACCCGCCATAAGCCGGCGGGAATTTTATCGGGTCCACCACAAACCATATGCCTTTTTCCCCGTTGCCTTTGGTATCTCCAGGTTTTTTATCTTTGCTGCAGCGATACAGAGGCCATCCCTTATAAGTCGTCTGATAACTATCATCAGATCTGGATATGGTATTGAAGTTTGATGTGCTGAGCACTTGTGGCACGCAAATCATATCGGTGTAGAATGGGGGCCAGGATAAAGAGCATTCGCCTATGCAATTGCTGATTCCGTTGCCTGGGGCATCATTTAATGAATAGTATAGAGTCATTCCGTTCTCATCAGTCATATACCTCTCCGGGGAGAGCTTTACAGTATAATCCTGATCTGATGCAAAGGCGATAGAAGCGATGATCACTGCAACCAGGATGCAAAATCCGTTCCTTATCCACATAGGCCTGCCTTCCACTTAAAGATAATGCTGATTGATTATAAATTTTTGCATGCAAGCCCGAGGGATCTTTATGAGCCTGCAGAATCACTTAGGAGGGAATTTAGTTGGATAAATAACAAACCAGATAGAGTTTACTTTATCCCCATTGACATCTCCTGGCTTTTTATCTTCTGTATACTTGTATAGAGGCCATCCCTTGTACGCCGTCTGCATCTTGCCATCGGTCCTGGATATGGTTGTGAAGTCGGAGGTGCTGAGGCCAGAGGGCACTAGAATCAGATCTGCATAAAAGGGCGGCCATAATAAAGAACAATCGCCAATGCAGTTGCTGATGCCATTACCAGGCGCATCATTAAGGGAATAATATAAGGTCATTTTATCGCCGGCGATAAGATACCCTTCTGGGGAAATATCCACTGCATATTGCTCTCCTTCTGCCAATGCCATTGTCATGAGGATCGCTGCAACTAAAACGCAATCTATGGACCTTCTGAACATAATCCACCTTCTATATCCGCTTTCTATTGAGGTTAGGTTTACATCAATTATTAAGTTTACGCTTGCAGGAATCTGAATATCATCACAGGAGGACTGTTCTGGGGAGCCTATCACCAACATCGGTGGGGCATTGCCCTCCGGGCCGGGATCACTCCCCATCATCATGCTCTACTATGGGGATGAGCAGTGATGCATTTTGATAGTAAATCCAGTTGGGCTTTGTCCAGTCTATGTAACGATCGGAGAGATTTTTCGTAACAATGATCTGGCCTTCTTTTGAGACCTGATAGTATTGACTTTTCCTGGGCACGCCATAAAGACTATAATAGCCGGAATCATTTGTTCTATCCGATGTCGGTCCGATCTTCACCGTGGTATTCGCCAGAGCCTCATTATCGTATATATAGAATACTTTTCCTGCAATATCGATTTCCGTTCTCGATGGAAGGCGTATAGAGAACTTTTTCTCTCTCTGCTCTATCTCATAATCGGTGAACCTGATTGGAAAGGTGTAGATTATCTCTCCGTATGTATCATATGCAGTAATGGATGTGGCATTGCTGAATACATTTGTATCGTATTTGCCGAACTCAATATCGGTAAGATTTATTAAATAATTATTTCCAGATTTTATAGATATCCTGGCGGCTGCTCCAGTGGGATCGCCGGCATAATCTCGAATATCCCCATAAAGTCTTATAAGCGTGGGCCTGAATACGATGTCATCCATTACTACTAATTTATTTTTCTTATCATCGGCTGAAATGGGAATCTCGATGATCTCATTGGTCACATCTTTTCTGATCTGCAGCCTGTCAACATCCTTCGCTGGTATATCGGAAAGAATAAAATAGCCATTGGAATCGGTGCGGATTGAAATGCCAGAAGGCAGCGCCATAACATCAGCATTTTTTATGGGATTGCCACTCCAGTCTTTCACGGTGCCGGAGATCTGGATGTTATCAGGGGTTAAGAAATAAAATAATGCGACAGCCATCACTATCAGCAAAAAGGCCGCTAAAATGATCCTTTCATAGCGTCTGTAAAAGGGAATAGTTGCCTTTTCCGTGCCCCTTCTGTCCTCCTCTCTTTTCTCTTTTCGGTCCTCGCTTATAGCCTCCTTTATTTCGGCAGGTATTTTTGGTTTGGGAGAAACAGGAGGCCCGATAGCCTCCTGGAGATCGAGTATTTTACCATCCTTTGCCCTCATGAAGAGAACAGGAGTGGCAAAGTCCCTGTTATCCAGTTTAGTCTTGATGGAAATGAGGTTTCGGGCTGATTGCACTGCTCTGTCCACAGGGTCTCCGCGGGCCAGACTGCGATAGAACTCCTCGGCAAAAGTCTTGGCGGTGCTATCCAGGATGGTGTACTGCATCGCTATTACCGCCGGTATTCCTCTCTGCACCAGGCGGGGGGCCATGCCCCTGAATGCCTGACCGGATGACGTCATGGCACCTTCGCAAGAATTCAGTATCACCAAACCAAGCCCTCTCTTTCCCAGGAATAGATTTGCAAAGGCCTCGTCATCCAGTAGCCTGGCACGACCATCCTCGTCCACCAGGGCGAGATGACCCTTATTATTCTCGAAAATCCCGTGCCCTATGAAATGAAATATGTTGTAGGCCTTCTCATTCATCCTCTGATAAATGGCATCAATAGTGGCCTTGTCGATCGTGTCGATCTCTATCTGGCCCGATCCGATGTGCTTTTCCAGAGCTTTGCGGATGAGCTTTTCCTCCCCCTCAGAATCCAGAGGATCCAGGTCACTGGGACTGGATACTACCAGGAGCATTTTCAGAGGAAGGGCGGCAGGTTTTATGTCCTGTTTCTTTAAGGGGACATCGATATACCTGGAGAGCGCCGTCTTGGGATCAGTGGCCAGAAATGTATTGGTGCTCTCATCAAAGAGAAACTCCCAGGGGAGAGCAGCGATCTCGGGCTTCTCGAAGATCAGGCGCAAGCGGACGCTGCGCCCCATATTTTCCGCTTCTGTCTTTATAGCAGAGAATTGATTTGAGATATTTTTATCGAAGAGGGCATCAAACAGGATCCTGCCCAGCCTCTTGAGGAGTTCTTCTCTGGTGAACTCTTCATCGATGGCCTGCAATATGGGGCGGATATCATCCGGATTGAGATTCAGCCGGCCATATGATTCGCCCAGATCTGATGATGCTAGGACGTCTCCGTCATCCTGAACCCTTATCGATAGATCGATATATTCCATTTTTGCGGCCCCTCAAGTATAAAATTTTAGTGTGGCATGGCTAAAAGCAGCCGTCTAAAGTGGGCCGTCTCATTCCTGCCAACCTTCTCAGTAATCCCCTCTGGCTCATCGGTCTCTCATCAATCCAGTGTGGACAAGACCTAATATTATACTCAATTGATCAGTTAATATGTTTTTGGTTGATCATATTGCCTGCCTGAAATAATCTTAATAATATGAATCTCAATCAACTATATTTAACCGATCTGAAAAGAAAGGCTCAGAAATTTTCGTGCCAACGCAATATATATAACAACTCAAGCCTATTCTAATACTATAATGGTGATCGAACCGCCTCCAGAGTGATGATAGGAGAGTATGGCATTGTCAGATATGAACGGGACATCCGACTTACCAAAAGAGCATATGGAGCATAGGATGCACGGCCAGGTCGCAGGGGAGGAGATGACCAATAGAAGCAAAGATGGACCTGGTCATGAGATGAAAGATCAAAGCATGAGCATGCATCCGGCAATGCCTCATAAAGAACACCGGGGCAGACATGCCGGCCATTCGGTGGAGGATTTCAAGAAGCGGTTTATTGTCTCTCTGCTGATCACAATTCCCATCCTTGCCCTCTCCCCTATGGTGCAACATTTGCTGGGCTTCGAGCTGGAGTTTCCTGGCTCTATCACTCTGCTATTTTTATTATCTACATTCATATATTTCTATGGAGGCTATCCATTCCTGCAGGGGTTTGCCAGGGAAGCGAGAGAACAGAACCCAGGCATGATGACCCTGATCGCCATTGCCATCAGCTCTGCCTACTTTTACAGCTCGGCAGTGGTATTTGGCCTCTCGGGAGAGATCTTTTTCTGGGAGCTGGCGACCCTGATAGTCATAATGCTTCTAGGCCACTGGATTGAGATGCGCTCTGTTCTGGGAGCCTCCCGTGCCCTGGAGGAGCTGGCCAGGATCATGCCATCTGTTGCCCACCTGGTCAAGGATGGTAGCACGGTAGAGGTGAGGGTTGAGGAGCTGAGGCCGGGAGACAGGATCCTGGCTAAGCCCGGGGAGAAGATATCCGTTGATGGAGTGGTGATCGAAGGAGAGAGCAGCGTCGATGAGTCGATGCTCACCGGCGAATCCAGGCCCCTGGCCAAAAAAAAGGGAGACCGGGTCATAGGTGGATCGATCAACGGCGAGGGCTCGCTATTGGTGGAGACGGGGAGGGTAGGAGAAGAGAGCTACCTCAATCAGGTGATCAGGCTGGTCAGAGAGGCTCAGGAGAGCAAATCAAAAACCCAGCACCTGGCGGACAGGGCTGCTCGCTTGCTCACGATTGTATCTCTGAGCATCAGCGCCATCACCCTTTTGGCCTGGCTTTACTCTGGCCGGGACTCGGCATTTGCTGTAGAGAGGGCGGTCACAGTTATGGTCATATCCTGTCCCCATGCCCTGGGTCTGGCAGTCCCACTGGTGGTGGCAGTCTCGACCTCGCTTGCCGCAAAATCAGGCCTGTTGATCCGGGAAAGGTCAGGGTTTGAGAAGGCAAAAGATATACAGGCAGTGATATTCGATAAAACTGGAACCCTGACTGAGGGCCAGTCCGGGGTGACTGAGATCGTAGCTCTTGCCGGTCTGAGCCAGAGGGAGGTCTTGAGAATGGTCGCTTCCCTGGAGGCAAACTCCGAGCATCATATTGCCGCCGGTGTCTTAAGAGCCTCAAAGGAGAAAGGGCTCGATCTCATCCCTGTTCATGAGTTCAGGGCAATTCCCGGAAAAGGAGTGAGCGGCCAGGTCGATGGAAAGAGCTGGATGGTGGTGGGGCCGAGCTATCTGAGAGAGAACAATATCGACATGAATATCGATATGAAGGATAGCCGATTGGATAAACTTGCAGAAGAGGGAAAGACCCTCGTCTTCCTGCTCTGCGAGGAGAGGCCCGTCGGGGCCGTAGCTCTGGCGGACGTGATAAGAAAGGAATCAAGAGAGGCAATCGAAAGGCTAAAAGAGATGGACATCCGGTGCATGATGCTCACCGGAGACAACCGGTTCGTCGCCAGGTCGGTGGCGGAAGACCTGGGCCTGGACGACTATTTTGCCGAAGTACTGCCTCATGAGAAGGCTCAGACGGTAAAGAACGTCCAGAAGGATTATGTCGTGGCCATGGTGGGGGATGGGATCAACGATGCTCCTGCGCTCGTCAGTGCGGATGTGGGAATTGCCATCGGGGCGGGCACGGACGTTGCAGTTGAGTCGGCAGACATAATCCTGGTCAGGAACGATCCCAGAGATGTCATTAACATTATCCGCCTCTCGAAGAAGACCTACCGCAAGATGGTCCAGAACCTGATCTGGGCAACCGGCTATAATGCCCTGGCCATTCCTCTGGCGGCCGGCATCCTCTACAGCCAGGGGATTCTCCTCAGCCCAGCTCTGGGTGCGATTCTGATGAGCGCCAGCACGGTGATCGTGGCCGTAAATGCCAGGTTGCTGGATGATAAAGACGGAGAGGATTTATGATGCTTCCGCAGCCAGTGGCTTGAGAATACTGGTGGATAGGCTGTGGCCCAGAGGCATTAAAAAGGATGAGGCCCTATAGAGAGAATATCGAGGCCAAAATGAATAGCAGAGACTAGCAGGACCAATCAGGGACTGAGAGGGCAGTGTTCGATTCAGAACTGATCCCTGACCGGACATTTGCCCAGCTGCCTTTTCCCAGAAGAGAAAAAATTCATACTGTATAATTATTTCAGTCTCTTGATATTATCCACGGGATGAGATAAATGCAGTTGCCTAGCAAACGTATTTATTCATGCTTAGTAATGACATATTGGTGAAAGGAGTCAGTCAGATCGGCTCGCGTCTACTGTGCCTGAACTAGGAGAAATGGTGGATGTGCAGGGACCCTTTCAACCATTGAAAGAGTAGGATATTCAGCGGGATCGGTTAGCCTTGGAGGTACGAAAATGCAGGATGCTGAGCATAAGAGAATGGAGGAGATACTTGACCGATATGAAGGCAAAGAGAGTTGTCTCATTCAGCTTCTTCTGGACCTGCAAAGCGAGTTCAACTGGATCTCAAAAGATGTACTCAGAGAGATATCCGAGAGGCTGAAGATCCCTCGCAGCCGGATATACAGGATAGCGAGCTTCTATGAAGCTATAAGCCTGAAGCCGATTGGAAAGCACAAAATAAGCGTATGCATGGGCACGGCCTGCCANGTCAAGGGCTCTCAGAAGATATTGGAAAGAACGGAATTCAAGCTGAAGTTAAAACAGGGGGAGACGACTCCAGATATGAAATTCACCCTGAAGCGAGTCAATTGTCTCGGTTGCTGCGCCATAGGTCCAGTGATGGTGGTGGATGAAGACTATCATGGCCGGGTGACATCGGATAGAGTGGAAAGGATATTGAATGAATACGAGTGAAGATCGGTCTGACNATAGCAATAAAAGCGCTCAATAAGGATGACGGCACAGAGAGAATCAGGTTGTGTAGAAGGATGGTGAGGCTCAGATCCATTGAACAGCTCCCGCAGCTCAGATCGGAAATTCTATCTAAGAGAGACCCTGCAAAGCCTCTGGTGGCAATCTGCGCCGGAACAGGCTGCCTGACCCTCGGCGCCATGTCGGTGGCCAAAGCCTTTCAAGATTATCTCCTGGAAAAAGGATTGAATGATCGGGTGGAGATCAAGGAGACTGGATGTCCTGGTTTTTGCGAGAAGGGGACCCTGGTGGTGATCTACCCCCAAGGCATTTTTTATATCGGGGTTCGGAAGGAAGATGTGCCGGAGATCGTAGAGAAGACGGTCCTGAAAGGCGATCTGGTCGAACGGCTTCTTTATAAAGATCCTGAAACTGGAGAGAATGCAGTCTTTGAGGAAGATATTCCCTTTTATAAACACCAGATGAGATGTCTTATTGATAAAAATATAAAAATTAATCCCAAAAATATAGATGACTATCTGGCTCTGGGCGGCTACAGTGCCCTGGCCAGGGCTCTATCCGAGATGACTCCGGAAGAGGTGATCGATGAGGTGAAAAGATCAAATCTCCGGGGCAGAGGGGGTGGTGGATTTCCCACTGGCCGGAAATGGGAGTCAACCAGAAAAGCTCCAGGCGAGCCCAAATATGTGATCGTCAATTGCGATGAGGGGGATCCGGGAGCCTTTATGGACCGGGCCCTGATGGAGGGCAATCCCCACAGCGTTTTAGAGGGACTGATCATCGCTGCCTATGCAATGGGATCTCATATCGGATTCATCTATGTGCGGAAGGAATATCCTTTGGCAGTCCAGAACGCGACTATTGCCCTCCGCCAGGCACGGGAGTACGGCCTGCTGGGAGAAGATATCCTGGGTACGGGCTTTGATTTTGATGTGACCATTCATCGGGGCGCCGGCTCCTTCGTCTCCGGAGAGTCGACTGCTCTGATGAACGCCCTGGAGGGAAAGGTGGGCGAACCCAGGCCGAAGTACGTCCACACCTCAGAGATGGGACTCTGGGGCCGGCCGACCGCCCTTAACAACGTTGAGACCTTTGCCAATGTGCCTTTGATAATTAATCACGGCGCAGACTGGTTCAACTCCATAGGGACTGAGAGGAGCAAAGGGACCAAGATCTTCTCATTGGTGGGCAAGGTGAACAACACCGGTCTGGTGGAGGTCCCCATGGGCATGACCCTGGCCGATATCATATACAAGATCGGCGGGGGAATTCCCGGCGAAAAGAAGCTCAAAGGGGTGCAGACCGGAGGGCCTTCCGGTGGCATAATTCCCGCTCAATTTCTGGACACACCTGTCGATTTTGTATGAGCTGACCGGTCTTGGCTCCATGATGGGTTCGGGGAGCATTATAGTCATCGATGAGGATACCTGCGCCGTTGACCTAGCCCGCTATTTTGTGGATTTTCTATGCAGCGAGTCCTGCGGCAAATGCCTGCCTTGCCGGGAGGGGCTGAAACGGATGCGAGAGATACTGAATGCCATCGAGGCCGGGCAGGGGAAGGANAGCGATATTCAGACCCTGCAGGAGATCGCAGAGTTGATGAGAACGGCATCTCTCTGCGCCCTGGGGCGTACAGCAGTCAATCCGGTTCTGAGCACCATTCGCTATTTCAAAGAGGAGTACGATGCCCATATAAAAGAGAAGAGATGTCCCGCCCTTTCCTGCAAGTCTCTTATATCATATTCCATCGATCCTGAGATCTGCATAGGCTGCGATCTGTGCCAGGAGNACTGTCCTCAGGGGGCGATCTATAAATCTGATGCTGGATTNTCGATTATTGATCAGTCCAAATGCATGCGATGCGGGATATGCTTTGAGGTCTGCCCCAAAAAGGTCAGAGCGGTTGTAAAAGAGTCGAGAGGTAAGACGAGTTGAGATTCTGGATAGATGATCTGCAGATAGAAACCGAGACGCCTCGCACTATTCTTGAGGCGGCCTTATCTGTGGGAATCCGGATTCCCACTCTGTGCCATCACCCTGCACTTGAACCCTTTGGCTCTTGCAGACTCTGCACTGTGGAGATAGAAAAAGCCGGCAGAAAGAGGTTCGTTACCGCCTGCAATTATCCGATAGAAGAGGGGCTGGTGGTGAGGACGGCAACCCCTGCNGTGCAGGACATCCGGCGGATGATAATGGAGCTATTCCTTGCCAGATGCCCGGGGGAGAAGCGGATCCAGGACCTGGCAAAAGAGCACGGAATCACTGAGCCCAGATTCAGGCTGGAGAATGAGAAATGCATTCTCTGCGGCCTGTGCTGCCGGGTCTGTGCGGAGCTGGT
>Ga0067045_1004404_pt1 | contig 11101 bp, 13 predicted proteins | sample TerdegcTABiofilm_FD_59184 | JGI IMG/M metagenome (GOLD analysis project Ga0067045, IMG submission 59184) | Combined Assembly of (Gp0054472, Gp0054536) Wastewater bioreactor microbial communities from Singapore -Terephthalate degrading...
TTAAGTTTGCACTTCTTGATCTAAAAACCTTCATGTACATTGCATACGGAACAAGCCTGAAAAGCGAGAAAGAGGCCTTCGACAGAGCAATGGAGATGCTAAAAACTCTTGACGTGANTATAAAAAGCGTAAGACTCGACAAGTACTATAGCCANCCCACATACGTTGATAGATTCAAAGATGCCATGGTCTACATAATACCAAAGGACAACTGCACCATCAAAGGCTCACAGAAATGGAAGAGCACTTTGAAGGAANTTATGAGAGATACGGAAGGCTATCTTCACGAGTACNATAGACGAGAAAGTTCTGAAGCNGCTTTCTCAGCAGACAAGAGGCGCTTTGGCTGGAAGATAGAGCANAAGTTAACTGGTAGGATAAACTGTACTGTCTATTGCATTGTGCTCTGGCACAACCTTTTGAACCTGAACGCAGGTTAAATATGTCCCACAGCCCTTTAAAAATATAAAAATAAATTTATATTTAAGAATAAGCTATTAAAGTTACTCCCATTGATTTCTCGACTTCTTTTAATTTGACTATATCTTTATCTTCCATTTTTGCGTAGTTTGGCAGTTTTTCATAAGCCAATAACACTAACCCAAGTTCATTCTCCAATGTTTTTATTTTATCAAGAGTTTTATTATCAATTTTGGCATAATCTGGACATAGTTTCATAATTTCACCTAAAATAATAAAACTAGATACTATAAATCATTTTTGATGGATGGCTTATCCATCCTCATATCTTTCCCTCAAGCCAGCCTATTTTAATTCCTTCATTGGACTCAAATTCAGGGATGTATGGTTTAATATCAAGTACAGGGGTCCCCTCTATCATATCTATTCCCCTAATGTGTAATATATTGTTATCTATTCTTGTTAGTTTAACAACTGATAATCCAAGGAAATTAGGTCTGTGAGGGGATCTTGTAGCAAAAACTCCTCTAAGATAGGAATCCAAAAATGGCTTAACAGTAAGATGGCTGTATTCGGATTTATGAAAATAAAAAATTAGAATTATATGAGAAAATCCTTCTAGATCTTTTAGTCCATCTTTGTATTCTGGAAATATCTCAACTGTACCAGTATAATCCATTCCGTCAGTTGAATCTTTTGGTACTCCAGACGATTCTCTAAAAGGTGAATGGACAATTCCTATTGGTTTTAAGTTTATTTCATTCATAAATAATTGTAAGAAAATCAAATATATATCTATTATTATAAAAATACTTTTAAGAAATGTCAATAAATAATTTTTATGAAAGCAATAATAAAACTTGATAAAGAAAACATAGAACGCATTTATGAAATATATACTTGGAAAACGGATGTTAATTCTCTCCAATTCGTTATATCGGAAAATGACAAAAAAGAAGGTGTATCTGGAGTTATTACAATAATGATGGAAGGAAATGACATGGATCTTTTCAAGAGACTCATGTATGGGCCTAGAAGAATGGGAATAGATGGTGAAATAGACAGAATAATAGAATCACAAAGAAAGAAATAGATTTAACTTCTTAATATAATTATAATTTTTTATTCGATTAAGAATAACAGCCCAATAGATATTTAAAGAGGATTATTTTCCATTTTTAAAGGTGTTCTGATGTCAACATTAAATGTTGAGAAGACTCTAAAAAAGATAGAAGATTTCTATGGAGAAGTGCCATTTATCTTAAGAGAGATCTCGAGAGACGAAAAGGATTTTGTTACTTCAGTACAGAAACTTTTTCATCTTATGGGCACAAATAAAGTTTTTTCGCCCAAAGAAACTGAATTATTTGCAATTGCAGGTGCTGTTGGAAACAACGGCAGCCACTGCCTTGCATTTCATCTTAAACAAGCTATTAAATTCGGGGCAACAGAAGAAGAATTATTCCAAGTAATTTTGATAGCCTCGCTTATGAGTGAGTCTTCATCGCTTGCAATTGGTCTTAGGAAATTGAAGGAGGCCCAAATATGAAAGAAGAGCTATTAAAAAAGATAAAAGAGAAGTATGGAGAAATACCATTTGTAACTCAAGAACTATCAAAGGATGAGGAATATTTTGTTCCAAGGACTAAAAGAGTAATTCATCTAATGGGAGGAAGCGCACTAGATACTAAAACTGCAGAGTTAGTCGCTGTAGCGGCTGCAACAGCATTAAAAACACCATTCTGTCTTGATGTTCATATAAGGAATTCGATAAATGCGGGAGCAACTGTTGATGAACTTTTCAATGTAATAGAAATAGCTGCATTAATTTCGGAATCCTCGGCACTTGGAATGTCCTTAAGAGAATATCGAAAAGTTTTGGATGCAATGGAGGGTTAAATCCCTCTTTCTTTACAAAAAGCTTTGATTAAATCATTTAGGTTTGGTTTGCCAATTTCTTCTATGGAATACTTTACCCTAACAAGTGGTTTATTTATTTTTATCAATCTACCAATATCAATAGGCGTACCTACAATAACTGTATCACAGGGGACATTATTTATAGTAGTTTCTAGTTCCTTGACCTGTTCCTTGCTATACCCCATAGCAGGTAATACCGCCCCAAGTTGAGTGAACTTATCAAATATTTCTTTTATGCTATTAACTGCCCAAGGTCTTGGATCTAGAATCTCTTTTGCATTGAATTTCTTTGCAGCAACTGTTCCTGCCCCAAAACTCATGTTTCCATGTGTAAGTGTTGGGCCATCTTCAACAACCAACACTTTTTTCCCTTCAATTAGATTTTTATCTTCAACAAAAACTGGGGAGTTAGCTTCTAATATAACTGCCGTAGAATTAATTTTTTTTATATTCATTTTTATAGTTTCAACTTGTTCTTTGGTAGCCGAATCAACTTTATTGATAATAATAACATCAGCCATCATAGCATTTGTTTCACCAGGATGATAACTAAGTTCTTGTCCTGCTCTCAAAGGATCTGCTATTACAATGTGCAAATCAGGCTTGAAAAATGGAAGGTCGTTATTTCCTCCATCCCAAAGAATAATGTCTGCTTCCTTTTCAGCTTCTCTTAATATTCTTTCATAATCAACACCTGCGAATACAACAGTTCCGTTTTCTATGTGTGGTTCATATTCTTCTCTTTCTTCAATAGTGCAATCTGCCTTATCCAAATCCGCATAGGTTTCAAATCGTTGTACTGCTTCTTTAAGTAAATTTCCATAGGGCATTGGATGTCTTACTACTACAACTTTTAATCCCATACCTTTCAAAATATCCCTTATCTTTCTTGTTGTGGGACTTTTTCCACTTCCAGTCCTAACTGCACATATACTTATGACTGGTTTCGTTGATGGAATCATTACTGATTTTGGCCCGAGAATAGAAAAATCTGCACAACTAGAAAGTACAATAGAGGCCTTATCCATAACATAATTGTGAGAAATGTCACTGTAAGATAAAAATACTTTATCAACGTCAAATTTTTTGATTAATTCTCTTAATCTTTCTTCAGAGTATATAGGTATACCATTTGGGTACAGTTTTCCAGCAAGTTCTTTTGGATAAACTCGATCTTCTATATCTGGTATCTGTGTAGCGGTAAAACATACAACTTCATATTTAGAATTATCCCTAAAATAGGTATTGAAATCATGAAAATCTCTACCTGCGGCCCCCATGATTATAACTTTCTTCTTCATTTTATCCCCTCTTTATTATAGGCTAAACTATATAAAAAGATGTCTATTCTGTTAATTAATGGGATTACCAGGTATAAAAAATCTAAAATATTATATATTGGCATTATTCTTAATAATAATCCTTTCAATATCTTTAACTTTTCCTCTTTATGGGAGATTCCCTTTTCCATTGTCATGGGATATTTGGTATCATATGAGAATAGTAGAAAACTTTTCAAATGGAAATTATTTTTTTGACCCAGTATCTTTTGGCCCAGAAGGAAGAATTCATACATATCCTCCTCTTTTCCATATAATTTTTTTAGTATTCTATAAAATATTAAATATAGCCGGCCTATCTCTAATGGATACCGCAAGATTAATGCCCACATTATTACTTTCTCTATCTGCAATATCTATATTCCTTCTAATAAACAAGTTTTATGGAATGGAAATAGGATTTATGACCTCTTTTTTTGTACTTGTAATCCCAGTTTCTTTGGACAGAGGTATAATCACCTCCCCACAATCGCTTGCTTTTATTTTAATACCTTTAGGTTTTCTAACATATCTAATTGGCTTAAATGAAAAAAAATATCTATATATATCTGGCATAATCTCCTCGGCAATTTTTTATACACATGGATTATCTTTCATTGTATTCTATCTTTCGTTGATATTTTTCACAATAATAGATTATTTGTCAATAAAAAAAATCAGAGTGAGTAATCTTTTATTTTTATCGATAATCACAATTGTATTGTCCTTGCCTTTAATAATTCATCTAGCGTTAAATGGAATTGCATCTAATATTCCTTATGGGGGAATATTCAAGATTTCATTTTATCCAGTAAAACTTGGTTATATCACTATGGCTTTGGCTATTCCAGGTGCATTATTATTAGTTTTAAGAAAGAAAGAAGAAGATTTGATGTTATTATCTTGGGGTTTTATGGCATTCATGCTTTCAAGGAATTATATTACGGGGTTAGACCTTTTACCTTTCAGATTCATAGAGTTTCTAGCTTATCCACTTGCATTTTATTCTTCTTTTGCAATTTATGAATTTATCAAAGATATGAAAAAAGAAGTTATTATTGCTACAATACTTAGTATCCTGATAATATCATCTTTTCCAGCAGCAGAATACGTTTCAAAAGTGAAACCAATGATTGGAAATGAAGAATATTCAGCTTTTGAGTATATTAAAAATAATACAATCTTTGATGATTACACAGTTGCTTCTTCATGGTATACCTCACCAATTCTAGGAAAGATTTCTGAAAGAAAAACTGTGGAGGGCGGCTACGCTTCTGGAAGTTGGGATTATGTAAAAAGAAGTCAAGACATAAAATCATTGTATTCCGGAAACTATTCTGTTATAGATACGTATAACATAAAATATGTTTATCTTGGGCCGAGAGAAACAGCTGATTTTAAAAATAGTGAAAGCTATTTAAATAAATCTTCAATGGATAAATTATACAGCACGGCTAAAACATCTCTGTATGTATATTGGGGGGATTTTGATAAGTAAGCTTTTGTTATATTTTACTTTAGCAACTATAATTATTTCGATATTTTTTGCAGGTTGTAATGAACAAAATACAAAATTAGAGGATTTTGAAGCAAAGCTTACAGTTGCTGATTTCGATAAAGGTAAGATTGTTGTTGGTGAGGAATATATCAATAAGAAGATTAATGAAGGAAAGATAAAAAAAGTGGGAGATTTTTATTATGTCGATCTGGCCTTCAAAGGTTCAAAAAGATATTATGATTTCAACATGCTGATTATAGACCCAGATGCAGAAAGAGAACTTGTATCGGATTTAAAAACTCCTGAAAACCTTGAATACTGTAGAAATTATTTGAATTATAGGGGATTTCCTGAAGATCAAAAAAATACTATATTAAATAATCTAATCTCAAAGACAAGTTTCACTAAGAAAAATCTAAATGAAATAATAGTATCTGTAATAACAACTCAAGCTGAAACTAAAGAAAAACAAGAAGTATATACCACATATCTTAACAAATTGCCGCCTAATGTTTCTGATTTCATGCAAATAAAATATCCACAGCCATCTAACGAAGCAATAGCTATGGCAGATTTACTTTTGAAAATATTCAATAATAACAAACTATTAAAGGACAATGTAGTTCAATCAGATTTTGAATATAATGTTTCTGGGAATGATATTACTTTAGTCATGGAAACTCCTTTTGAAAAATCCTATTATACTGATTATGGTAAAGATGCGATTATTGAACATTGGAGTAGGTATCTTTCTGGAGAACTTGGGGAAGATTACTGGGATCTAGATAAAGATGGGATATTTGAAATTAAAAAGATATATAAGTATGATTCTAACGTATGGAAAAACTTTTCAAACTTTGAAAAGGAATACAGAAATACTGGCGAGTATCCTATCACCACAGACTACTACAAAGAGTGCGTTCTATATGACTATAAGAAAGATGGATCATATGGAATTATAATTGGAGTTATTGCAGGCGCCAACGTTTACAAAAATTACGGTTCCGATAAATATTATCCGTTTGAAGCAGTTATTGATTTCTATTCAGGCAAAACAAATGTCTCAGATATTAACTACCTATACGACCAATTTGGAACTAGAAATAAAGGATGGATATATATAGACCCAGACTTGCCAGAAGCAGAAGCTACTGAATCTAAGATTGAAGAAAAAGGAAAGATAATAGATGAAGCGGTAAGATTGTTAATGGATCAAAGAATTCTTGTCCCAACAGTGCCTGAAGAAAAGCCTAACGCTCCAGCCATACAAATAAATTAAGATATATATCCATCTAATTCAGGATAATTAACTCCAGTCATCACTATCACTACTTTAAGGGTATCTGAAGAGTTATCTGTTAATGAAACCCCCCAAATTATTTCCGCACTTTTGTGTACTCTTTCTTCTATATGTCCAGTAACATTAGTTGATTCCTTTAAAGCTAGATCCTTGTTACCTATTATATTTATTAAAACCCCTTTAACGTTTTCTAATTCTAAGTCAAATTTAGATTTTAAAGCTCTCTCATAAGAGTTAATTGTCTTTTTATCTCCTTTTCCTTCTCCGACACCAATGTAACATGCTCCCCCTTTGCTAATTACGGTTCTAAAATCAGCAAAGTCTATATTGACAAGGCTTGGATTAGCAAGAGAAAAATATAGACCCTCAATTTTTTCCCAAAAAGGAGAATACCCTCTAGAGAAGATAGTCTTCTGTTCGTCTTCTCTGACCATGAATGACTGAGAATATTTTCTTATTTCAGAAAATTTTTCTTTAGAAATTTCTTTTTTGTAGCTTAAGATATCATCTGCCTTTATTACAGGTATAGGAATAGCCTTACTATTCTTTGCCATTTTAAATAGAAGTGAAGATAATTTTACATTTGAATCTTCCAAGTCAGTTAAGACGAAAACTATATTGGCAACACTGAAAAAATCTTTAAATTCCTCTTCAACTTTAGAAGCAACTTGAGACAGTTCACCAATATTGCTAGAACCGATTATTTTAGTTTTAAGTGTTTCGTTTACAAAAAATTTTTTTTCTATTTTCAAGAATTTTAATTGATCTTTATCATATCCAATAGCAACAGTTCTTACATCCAATTTTTGAGGTTTTGACTCGAGTATTCTTAAGTTATCATCGCCAATTCCAATGACCATAATTTTAAGTTTCTGGGCATCGCTATCTGATTTAAGTTCTGCCATTAATTTTGATTTAAGAAATTTTTTTATAAGGGTTATTGTTACTATATTTATGAAAGAATTATATTTCATAACAAGCAATAAAGGAAAACTTAAAGAAGCAAAAGAAAAAATAAATCATCTTGATATAGAAATAATACAGCTAAAACTTGATTATCCTGAGATTCAAGCCTCAGATCTTAAAGAAATAGCTTTATATGGACTTGACTTTTGTAGCGAAAGGTTTAAAAGTCCCTTCTTTTTAGAGGACTCGGGACTGTTCATAGAAGAATTAAACAGCTTTCCTGGACCGTACTCAAGGTATGTCCATGAAACTATCGGTAACGATGGGATATTAAAACTTCTATTAGGGGCATCTAATAGAAATGCATACTTCAAATCAGTAATTGGACTGTACAACAATGGCCCAATTATATTTGAAGGAGTTTCAAAAGGCAAAATCTCTAAGGAAATCAGAGGAAAAGGCGGGTTTGGATATGATCCAATTTTCATGCCCGAGAATAGTGAAAAAACATTTGGTGAGATGAGTACTGAGGAAAAAAACAGCTATTCACATAGAGGAAAAGCCTTGGATAATATGGTAAAATACCTTGAAAATGGAGTTGAATAAATGGCAAGAATGCATTCTAGAAAAAGGGGAAAATCCGGGTCAAAAAGACCACCAAGAACATCGGTGCCACATTGGGTTGAAAAAAGGCCAGAAGAGGTTGTTGATTTAGTAATTACTATGTCAAAAGAAGGTCATGGACCAAGCATGATTGGAATTATATTAAGGGATCAATATGGTATCCCTGATGTAAGACTAATTGCTGGTAAGAGTATCAATCAGATTTTAAAAGAAAATAATTTACAATCTGAATTTCCAGAGGACCTTTTCAATCTTATAGCAAGAGCCGTCAACTTGAGGAAGCATCTTGAGCTCAATCCAAATGATCTTCACTCTACAAGGGGTTTAACTCTAATAGAGTCTAAGATTAGAAGACTTGGGAAGTACTACACTTCAAATGGTAGAATTCCAGAAACTTGGAGATATGACCCAGAAAAGGCTCAGCTTATCGTAAGATAATCAATTTTTTCTATTTTATTAATTTTTAATTCTTTGTTCAACTATTCTAAAATTAAATACTAAATTTAGCATAGTTTTAATTAAGTAATTCTTAAAAAGAATAGCCTAGATTATTTTTTTATGGGTAAATATAGAAAATATTTTTTCATACCATTATTATTAATATTTATAGCCAGTATGCTGCCCCTAGCATCCTCTGAGAGTTCTGAAGAATTCTACATGTTGTCTTTAATTAATAATGAAAGAAAAGCACAGGGGCTTTCACCTCTTACTATGAATTCCGCTCTTTCTTCCGCTGCTAGAGCACATAGCCAAGATATGATAAATAGAAGTTTTTTTAATCATGTGAATCCAGATGGTTTGACTCCTTCAGATAGGGCAAGAAATGCCGGATATAATTTCATTGCGTTAGGAGAAAATATATGCGGAAATCCATCTATTGATGCGGGTCACTCTTCACTTATGGGAAGTCCCGCTCATAGAGCAAATATATTAAATCCCTCTTATAAAGAAGTTGGAATAGGGATCATTGATGGAGGACCTTATGGAAAAATGATAACTCAACTTTTTGGAACTCAGCAGGGGGAGATAACTTCGCCTTCTAAAGAAACACCTCAAGAAGTTGAAGGAAAACCGGATATAATTGTGGAAGGAGTTACTGTTTCTGGAAAGACTGAAGTTGGGAATCAAATAATAATGAAGATTACTCTAACTAATATAGGTAAAAAGAATGCAGGAAGTTTTTCATTTGCAATTTTCGAGGGGTCTCTCGATAACGGTAAAATTCTCGGAAAGTCTGATGTATCCTCTCTATATGTAGGAAATAAAATTACATTTACCCTCTCGTGGATACCACAAATGGCTGGCAACTACACAATATATTTTGTTCCAGACTATGGAAATAGTATAAATGAAGAAAATGAAAATAATAATGTAGCTACTTACGTTCTAAATATAATAGATTATCAAAATACAGCTTCTAGCCAAATACTAAATACTCCAAGTAATAAAGAAAGTAATATACAAAATATTACTAATAATGTGAATTCTAAACCAGATATATCTATATCGATTAATGAACTATCATATAAATCAACAGTCTATGAAAGTACGCCTACAAATATATATTTTAGAGTAAAAAATATAGGAAATATTCCCATTTACGGAGTTCCAATAAAATTTTATGTTAATGGAAATCTTAAATCATCATCTAATATTCCTCAAATACCGCCGTCATCTTTTAGTGATTTTAATATTTTCTTAACATTCACATCACCAGGAGAATACCTAATTGAAGCAAAGGTAGACCCAGAAAATACAATTGAAGAATTGTCCAAATCAAATAATAACGTGAGTTTTAAGGTAAAAGTTATTGAAAAGAGTTCAAATTTCACCAATGATTCAAGTCAAAAAATCTCCAGTGAAACTGACCTACTGATTTATCCTTATTATTTACTTTTAGAAGAACAAGAAAATGGTGATTTACTAGTAACGGCAAAAATAAAGAATAAAGGAGAAACTAAAGTTGAGAACGTAGATATTTCATTTTATAACAGAGGCGTGAATGGAGTTGATACTGCTATAGAAAAAATCAATATTTCGATATACCCTAATGAAATAATTCAAGAAAATATTATTTTCAAAAGTCCTTGTAACCAAGGAGAAATTATAGTTATTATCGATGAAGACAATAAAATAATAGAATCAGATGAAGGGAACAATATAGCGACAAAATCTTATGTAATGAGTAAAGATAAAAATATTTCATTAAACGAGGATAATATAATAAATACAACCCCTAATGAAGTAAATGCTTCTGATTTCGTAAGGATTACCATGAAATTAAAAGATACAAAAGCAAGCAACGCCTATATTAATTATATTTATGAATCTAACGAGTCCTTCAGAATAGCTAAAATGAATTATGAAGGTAATGGAAGTTACTTTATAGATATTAATTCATCAAATAGAATAAATTTAGAATATTACTTTGAAGTGGATACCAATAATAGCTATGTAGAAATATCGCCGTCAGGAGCGCCTAATGAATTATACAGATTAAAAATTAATGAAAGGAAGAGTAAATTAAAGGAAGATAAAAGTATACTCGAAAGTATAAAGAGTATATTTTCAAATATATTATAAATAAAAAAATTTATATTATAACTTCTTAAATCCTAGCGTCTCTAATTTGTAAGAGTCTATTGCCTTATTTGCCGCCCCGACACCATACTTCGTCGAAATTTCCCTCAATGCAGATTCTATATTTTTTCTTGCTGAGTCATTTGATTTAGCGGCTAATAAGTGATTTTTAATATCCCCTACAAGATCTAAATATGTTTTATCAACACCCATTATGTTCATCTCCTGTAAATAATGCATTACAGCATATAATTACAAAACTTAATATGCATTAGTATATATAAAGTTATCGTTAATAGTAGAAATAATAGAAATAAATATCGACAATTGTAGGAATACAAAAGATAGTTAAGGCTTCCTAAGATGTTTATAATGAATTAAAGACAATAATTATCAATAATCATAAAATTGAAAATAATGTTGATTAACAAAATTTTGATAATTTTCTACCTTAAAATTAATTTTATTAATAAGGAGAAAATAAATTTTAAAATCGGAGTTTAAAAAAGTGCGGGGGATGGGATTTGAACCCAC
>Ga0067045_1031973_pt1 | contig 11097 bp, 7 predicted proteins | sample TerdegcTABiofilm_FD_59184 | JGI IMG/M metagenome (GOLD analysis project Ga0067045, IMG submission 59184) | Combined Assembly of (Gp0054472, Gp0054536) Wastewater bioreactor microbial communities from Singapore -Terephthalate degrading...
CACGAACCGTTCATTATCGCCGATCTCCACCAGATCCGTAATATCGTTGAAGTTGGCGTTGTCGGTTACGTCGTATATGTCGTGCATTTTTTTAAAAGTTCGAAATAGATTCCCCAAAGTCAGATCCACCGAACCGGGTCCCGCCATATCCTCGGAAAAAGGCTCTATTTTTATTTTTCCCGCTCTTATTTCATTCAGAATCTCGTCATGGGTCAAAATAGACATAAAAACCTCCTCTAACACCGATTTGGTATATATTCAGTCCTCTGGCGGAGAACCCCGTCATCCTGAACTTGTTTCAGGATCTGTTGTTTTTCCGTCATCCTGAACTTGTTTCAGGATCTGTTGTTTTTCCGTCATCCTGAACTTGTTTCAGGATCTGTTATAACTCCGTCATTTTGTTTTTATGTTATTTTCCTGCGGGAGGGGTTTTATCTTCACTGACTTTTCCGCTGAGGTATAAAATTCCCCCGCAGAAGGAAATGGCCAGTTTCAGCAGGTGGGTCAGGATGGACAGAGAGAAGCAGACTTCCGGGCTGACGCCGTATTGAGAAAATATAAAAATAATGGCGACATCCTGGGTTCCCACCGAATTCACCGAAAGGGGTATATGGTTTATAACCCTTATTAAAGGCACAAATATGGTATAGGCATAGAGGGGTATATCCGCTCCCAGGGACAACCCCGCCAGTTGAAAGGCAAGAACGGAAAAAATTGGTGATAAAAGCGTGATTACAATGGAATATAAAACAGGGCTTGGTTCCTTCGCATATATGTCCAGAGATTTTATCCCCACAAACCAGGGATTTTCCTTTCCTTTTTGAGATAGAAACTTGTCTCCGTATTTTATTATAAACGGAAGTAAAATAATGGAAAGGATAATGGCGATCCACATCATAAGAGTAAAATAAAAAATAGGCTGATATATATTTAATCTCTTGAAATCATCACCGCCCATGATCAAGCCCACCAGTCCGAAAACCGCCAGACTGATGAAGGAACTCCACTTGTCCACAATCACCGAGGCGAAGGAGGAACCTAAATTTTCCTTCTCTTTGCCGTAAATGTATCCCCGCCATAAATCGCCGATTATCCCTGACGGCATCGATATATTAAAAAAAGTGCTTATTAACCTCAACCTTATAATATACCAGAAGTTTATATCGCCGTAGAGAGGCTTTAATAAAAAAATCCACGAGAGGGTGGCGATAAAAATCGAGGATGAGAAAGCGATATTAGCCAGAATAAAATAAAATATATTCACCTTCATCAGGGATTCCCGGACTTTCTGCATATCCATCGTCCTGAACAGAACCCATAAAAGAACAACGCTGACCAGAATCCGCAAAATAACCGCTCCCCACTTTTTAAGGGGAGAATCGGCGGATTTTATATTCTTTTCACCGTTTTCTTTTATATCCTTAATAGGTATTTCGTTGTTCATATTATTTTCTTTATGGGTTTGTCATTCATCGGTGTTTTCATCGTTATTTTTATTCTGTGGGGGAGGGTTCTGTTCTTTTGTACGGATAAAAAGGGATCCCGCCAGGGGCTGAAAATCCGTTTCAAATTCCGCTGATTGACTGTAGAAACAGACCGCTCCGTCTCGGTAGGACATCATGGATTGAAAGAGCATTCCCTTCATTTCATATAAATAACCCAGTTGAAACAGACTTTTTATATCGCCGGGATTTTTATTTACCTTATCTCTTAAAATTTTTATATTATCATAAGATACTTTCATCTCTTTATCAATGAAATCCTTATATGAGGGAATCGATAATTTATACATGGTGGCTGCTTCGCCCCATTTGTAGCCTTCCTGATAATATCCGCCTATCAGAAAATGGGAGACAAAGACCGCCCAGTTGGGGGAAGAAGATGACAACTCAGGATAACTCTTCACAAAATCTCCCGAAGGGGGATTCTGTTGAATATAATTTCTCAGATTTTTTTCCATATCCTCGAACTTTTTTTCCTTGTAGTCCATAACCCCTAAAAAGAAGAGGGCGTCGGGTTGAATCTTCCCCTGAGTGTTGAGGGATTCTTTCAGATATTCTCTGGATCCCGTGTAATCTCCCTGAGCGAAGGCTTCTTTTCCCAACTGATATGAATATTCGTTGGTTCTTTTTAGAGTAACTTTCAATTCGTAATCCTGCTCGAAATTTCTGGTATCGATGAAGGGGATCCAGTTTTCATCCAGAGATACCCGGACGATATGTTCTCCCGGCGTCAGTTCCAGGGTTAAGGGGGTGTTGCCCTGAATCGCCCGATCCACCGCCACCGTTGCCCCTAGGGGATCGGAAGTTATGGTCAGTTTTATTTTGGTTGACGAACTTTTTTCTGCTTCCTTTTTCTTCTTCGCCCAGACCGATGAGGGGGTAAATAAAAAAATAAGCAAAATAATTAATGCAAAAGTTATTGCTAATGAATCTATTTTTGATGAAATTATTGTCTTATTTGATTTATTTTCTATTGATTTCATTCCGATCATTCCCTTTCCTTTTTATGGATATCGATTCTCCGATCCGGATTCTGAACTCCGACTTTGATTTCCCACCACCTTTTTAGCGGTTTCTCAGGAGTAATTTTCTCTTTTTTGTCGAAAAACCTGCTGAGGAACCATAATTGTAGGAGGTAAGGATGAAAGGGACAAAGTTTATTTTGTTTTCTGTGTTTATACTGTTTATTTTATTTCTTCAGGATATATCCCTGTGTTATGGCGGGGGGATCACGATTACGGAACCCCGGTGGGGGGAGACGGTTAACAACTATCTGAATATTAGCGGAACTGTTGACACTATGGGAACCCGCGAAGTAATGTCCTCGGGCAGGACTGCGGGAGGCGTGATAAAACCCGGCATGACCGCCGGAGAGAGACTGGATCAGAATAATCCCCTCAAGATAAGGAAGGTGGAAGTCTATTTTGCTACCGGTGATGAGCAATATCCCGAAATTCCCATAGCGAGTCAATCTTTGAATTCCGATAGGGATTTTCTCAAGGCGGGGGAGGAATCTATGAAACCCCAACCCGGCAAGACGGACTTTTTTATTTCAATTAATATAGAAAATATAAAGGATACCGATAAAGGCAAAATGAAAGTATTAGTTAAGGATATAAATAATAGAGTAGTTACCACTACTGAAGTGAAGAATATCAAAAAGAAAAGTACATCTACAGATATTAAGGATCTAAAGGATGGCTCATGGGTTATAAAAGACGAAAGTGGAAAAAGTAAAGGAGTCAGGTTCGTCTTGTGGTCTAAGAATGCGGAGAAGGTTCAGGTCTGGATCTACGGCGACAAGGACACGGGAGAACCGGTTAAAATTGTGGATCTTATCCGTCAGAAAGGAGAAACCCTGGGCGGATATTACTGGGTTGCCGACGTTTTCAACCAAGAGGGGATCGGTGTGGGAGAGAAGGAATCCCTCCGTTTCGGCGATGGAACCCATTACGGATACCGAGTATGGGGAAATAACTGGAAGTTCGATAAAGACTGGCGTCCCGGCACTGACAAGGGGTTTGTTTCCGACGTGGACTCTTTTGGCAACCGTTTTAACCCCAACAAACTGTTGATCGACCCCTACGCCCGGACAATCAGTAAGGATCCCGACTGGTCAAAAGGGAAGTTCGTTTCCGGCGAGCACAGAAACCAGGATACGGGTTCCTCCGCCTCCAAGAGTATAGTGTATGATCCTTCCTTTTATTCGTGGGATGGGGATGTTTTGCCCCAAATTCCTCCCGAAGATGCGATAATTTATGAAGTGCATGTGCGGGGATTCACTCAGAACGGGAATTCGGGCGTGATTTATAAAGGGACTTACCGGGGATTGGCAGAGAAAGTAAACTATTTAAAAGAGTTGGGAATCACGTCGGTGGAACTGCTTCCCATCTTCGAGACCGAAAATGACGGAAACGATCTGGATCCCCATAGCGAAAAAGGAGACAACTACTGGGGATATATGACTTTAAACTTTTTCTCTCCCGACAGAAGATATTCCTCGGATAAATCCCCTACAGGACCCGTTAACGAATTTAAGGATATGGTAAAGGTTTTACATCAGAATAATATAGAAGTTATTCTGGATGTGGTTTATAATCACACGTCGGAAGGAGATATCTGGAACGGCAAAAAAGATACCGCTACCATTCAAAGTTTCAGAGGTATTGATAATCAGGTATATTATGAGTTATGTTCCGATAATCAATATTTTTGGTCTAATACCGGTTGCGGGGCAAATTTTAACACAGCAAATCCCAAAGTAACCCAATTCGTTCTGGATTCTCTCCATTACTGGGTTGATGAGATGCACGTTGATGGTTTCCGCTTCGACCTGGCGCCGGTTCTGGGCAATATGGAAGAGAAAGACGGCTTCCATTATGACAGGGTAAATTCTCAACTGATAAACCGTATAGTAAAAGAATTTCCTGACACCAAAATCATCGCGGAACCCTGGGCTTTAGGGGACGGAACCTACCAGATCGGCAATTTTCCCGGAGATTCGATTCATGCCTGGAGCGACTGGAACGACCATTTCCGGGACACAATCCGCCGGGTGGTGAGAGGAGATAAAGGGTTTATAAAAGATCTGACTGTCAGAATCAGTGGAAGCCCAGACCTGTTAGGAGAAAGATCGGATTCACCTGCGAAGAGACCCTTTAATAGCATAAATTTCATCACCTGCCACGACGGATTCACCCTCATGGATCTGGTCAGTTATAACACAAAAGTAAATAATCAACCCTATCCCTATGGCAATTCCGACGGCGGTACCGACAACCATCTCAGCTGGGATTGCGGAGGAGATGAAAATCTTCAAAAACAACAGATAAAAAATTTCGCCACCCTCCTTCTTCTTTCGGCGGGAACCCCCATGATTCTCGGCGGAGACGAAATGGGCAGAACCCAGCAAGGGAACAACAACGCCTACAATCTGGATACTATTGCCTCCTGGTATGACTGGACGTTAAAAGAAAAAAATAAGGATATTTTTGATTATTTTAAATTCATTATCAGATTAAAGAAAGATCATACTGTTTTTTGTCGAAGAGATTTCTTTACCGGCAAAGACAATGATAACGACGGAATCCCTGATATTCAGTGGCACGGGAAGGAATACCTGTCTCCCGATTTTTCCTCATCCTCTGATATTCTGGCATGGAGGCTGGACGGAAATCGGCTGGAAACCCTCTCGGACAAAGACGACAACGACTTCTACATCATATCCAACTTCTCCCCGGATAAGGTTGAATTTCAACTGCCCCCCAATAACCCCGGCACCAAATGGTACGCCATCACCGATACCGTTAACCCCTGCACCTCGGAGGCAATAGGCGGAAAACCCATGTCTTCCGTCCCTGTCTCCGACGGCTCCTGGACTTCCACCCATGACCGTTACTTTCAGGGAAATTCAACCTATATATATAAATCAGCTCAAAGAAGTATGACCATATTAATACAAAAATAAAAAGAAAGGTGATATATGACTGAAAACAAACAAAATAATGACAAACAAAAAGAATCCAAAGGTGAAGAAAAAGGTCTGGTTCAGGGACTCAATATCTTCTCCGCAACAGCCTTGGTGGTGGGTTCCTCTATAGGATCGGGAATATTCATCACCCCCTCCATCATGGCGGGATATGTGGAAAGTCCGGGAATCATCATACTCCTCTTCATCATCGGCGGAATATTTACTCTCTGCGGGGCGTTAAGTTACGCTGAAATGTCAGCCTCCATGCCCGGTTCCGGCGGACAATACGTCTTTCTCAGAGAAGCCTATTCCCCATTTTTGAGTTTCCTCTACGGCTGGTCCCTGTTTCTGGTGATTCAAACGGGACTCATCGCTGCAGTGGCGGTGGCTTTTGCCAAATATCTGGGTGTTTTCATACCTTTTATATCTGAAAAGGAAATACTCTTCACACTGGGGGGGTTCTCCCTCAATACCGCCCAGGTGGTGGGGATTGTAAGTATTATAGTTTTGACCGGAATCAATTGTCTCGGTGTCAAACTGGGAGGATTGGTCCAGAATATTTTCACATTTTTGAAAGTTTTTGCCATTGTTTTGTTGGTCTTATTAGGTTTTGTCCTGATGAAGGGAGACTGGAATAATTTCAGTCCACTGCTCAATCCCGCAGTTCCAGCCACTGCCGGCATGGGCTTGATGGCGGCTCTGGCTGTGGCTTTCTCCAAGGCTCTGTTCACCTACGACGGCTGGAACACGGTAACTTTCACCGCCGAAGAAGTTGAAAACCCCCAGAAAACCCTCCCCTTATCCCTGATTCTGGGAACCGGCATAATTACCATAGTTTATGCCATCGCCACAGCGGTTTATTTCTATATTATTCCCATAAGTGAAGCCAATGCAGTACCGGATAACCGTATAGCTGCTGCTGTTGCTCAGATTATATTCGGTTCCGGGGGGCGGTTTTTGATCGCAGGTGCTATTCTCATTTCCACCTTCGGTTGTAATAACGGTCTGATTCTGGGAGGGGCAAGGGTTTACTACGCCATGGCAAAAGACGGAATGTTTTTCAAGAAACTGGCGGAAGTGGATCCCAAACACCACGTTCCCCTCAATGCTCTGATAATCCAGGGGATCTGGTCATGTTTTCTGACTCTTACGGGCAGTTACAGCGATCTCCTGACCTATACTACCTGCATGGCGGTGGTCTTTAATGTGCTTACGGTTGCGGGATTGTTTATATTGAGAAAGAAAAAACCCGATATGGAACGCCCCTATAAGACCTGGGGTTATCCCTTTACTCCCATACTTTTTGTTTTGATTGCTTTCGCTTTTATGATCTATATTTTCCAGGGAGATCCCGTCAACTCTTTTAAAGGACTGGGACTGGTTCTTCTTGGAATCCCCGTATTCTTCGCCTTCAACCGGAAAAAGAAGGAAGAACCCGCCGGATAGATTCGGATTTTCGGTTTTTTTTATTCCCTCTTGACATTATGGTATTCAGGTATTACAATACCGAAAAGGGGTGATAAAAATATGGCAACCGGATTTCACCTGTCCGACGCCGGTTCTCTGGGACTCCACAGCATGGGATTGCTGGCGAAAAAAGGTAAACAGGGAGCCAACAGCAAGGAGATCAGCCGGATTCTTGGAGCTTCCGAGGCTCACCTGGCGAAAGTCATGCAGAGGTTGGCAAAAGCGGGACTGGTTAATTCCACCCGGGGTCCCCTGGGAGGGTTTGTTCTTGCCAAGGAGGCGGAGCAGATCACTCTTTTAAATATATTCGAAGCCCTGGAAGGGAAACTGGAAACCGAATCCTGCATTTTGAATAAAGGAGATTGTCCTTTTGACGACTGCATTCTGGGAGGACTTCCCCGCAAGATAAACCGGGAGTTCAAGAAATATCTGGAGTCCCGATGTTTATCCGAACTTTGAAAAAGAGACGGAAAACCGAAATCGGAGAAAATTTCCATAACAAACCCCCTGACGGGAAGGAGAAAATTTCATGAAAGCAAGAGAAATAAAAAATAATGTTTATAAATTAGGCGTGGTGGACTGGGATCGGAGACTCTTCGACACCCTGATCCCCCTGCCTGACGGAACCAGCTACAATTCTTACCTGGTTAAGGGTAGCGAAAAGACCGTACTTATAGATACGGTGGATCCCGCCTTCGAACATGTTTTGATGGCACAACTTGAGGATATAGCCAATATTGATTTTGTTGTGGCAAACCATGCCGAACAGGATCATTCGGGAACCATACCGACGGTTTTGGAGAAATACCCCTTATCAAAGGTTCTTTGCACGCCCAAATGCAAGGGGATGCTGATAGATCACCTTCACATAGAGGAAGACCGGATCGTAACCGTCAGCGACGGAGAAAGCCTTTCCCTGGGAGATAAGAGCCTGGAATTCATTCATGCTCCCTGGGTTCATTGGCCCGAAACCATGGTAACCTATTTGAAGGAAGACAAGATGCTGTTTTCCTGTGATTTCTTCGGCTCTCATCTTGCCACCTCGGAACTCTTCGCCCCCGACGAGTGTCATATTTACGAACCCGCCAAGCGTTATTATGCGGAAATCATGATGCCTTTCAGAAATATTATCAAGAGAAATATGGAAAAGGTCATGGCGAAGGAAATCGACTTCATTTGTCCCAGTCACGGGCCCATATTCGACAAACCCGAATTCATTTTAAGGGCATATCTGGACTGGATCTCCGATAAGCCCAAAAATATCGCGGTGATCCCCTACGTATCCATGCACGGCAGTACCTCTCTCATGGTGGAACATCTGGTGGCTAAACTGGTGGAAAAGGGGATCCGGGTGCAACAGTTCGAACTCTCCTCCACTGATATCGGCAAACTGGCCATGTCTTTGGTGGACGCGGCGACTCTGGTAGTGGGAGCTCCCACCGTTCATGTGGGACCTCATCCCCTGGCTTTCTACGCCATTTATCTCGCCAATATTTTAAGACCCAAATTAAAGTTTGTCTCTCTGGTGGGTTCCTACGGCTGGAACAGCAAATTCGTGGAACAGTCCGCAGGGTTGATTCCTTTTCTTAAAGTGGAGATGTTGGATCCCGTCCTCTGCAAGGGTATGCCCAGAGAAGCGGATTTTGAAGCCCTGGATAAACTGGCGGAAACCATCTACAATAAACACCATGAAATGGGACTGATATAAAAAGAACGGCTAAAACCTTGATCGACTATGAAAATGATGGCGATTAAAGGCACTGTAGCCCTTCTTAAACTATATGATAATCTTAAATAAAATATTTGGTAGTTTTTAAGAAGGACTTTATCTCTTTTATAACGAAAGGGTTAGTCCTTCTTTTAATGTCAGCGATAGAGTGAAGGGCTAAAGTTCTTCCCTCTTTTCCCCCCCACTACCAAAGATTGAGAGGTAAACAATAATTGGGCAAACAGATTCGTTTGACTTCTTATGCTAATTGTGCGGGTTGAGCATCCAAAATAGGTCCGGAGTATCTGGACCAGATACGGCTTAATCTGCCTTTTTACGATGACGAAAGGATTCTCGCCGGTCATTTCTATTCCGACGATGCGGCGGTATTCAGGATTAATCCCCAGACCTGTATCGTGCAGACGGTGGATGTCTTTACGCCGGTGGTAGATGATCCTTATGATTTCGGTCAGATTGCGGGGGCAAATTCCCTCAGCGATATATATGCCATGGGGGGAACTCCTCTGACTGCTTTGAATATCATCGGTTTCCCTACAAAGAAACTGGATATGGAGGTTATGGGTGAAATCCTCCGAGGAGGGATAGAGAAAGTCCGGGAAGCGGGAGCCTTTGTGTTGGGGGGACATTCCATCGCTGATACCGAGGTTAAATTCGGTATGGCGGTTACGGGTCTTCTGGAAAACCCCCACTGGACTCCCAACACAGGAGCGAAACCGGGAGATCTGCTGATTCTGACCAAACCCCTGGGTATCGGTATTATAACCACAGGGATCAAATTCGGTATTGTTCCCGATCCCCTGGCTAAAGTAGCGGCGGAGAACATGAAACGGCTGAATAAGGACGCGGCGAGAATCATGATGAAACTGGGAACACACGGTGCTACCGATATTACCGGTTTCGGGCTTATGGGACATGCCGGTTCCCTGGCGAAAGCCTCCGGTGTTACCATCGTGATTCAGTCCGGGGAAGTGCCGGTGATCGAGGGAACTCTGGATATTCTCCATAAAGGGGCTTATCCGGGGGGATCCAGCGGAAACCGGGCATATTCCGAGTCCTACACCCGATGGAGTCCTGCGGTGGAGGAGGATCTGAGGAAGATCCTGTGTGATGCCCAGACTTCCGGTGGACTTTTGATTGCCTGTCCCCCTGATAAGGCGAAAGAGATGTTGAAGGAACTTCATGAATCGGGCGATCCTTCATCCCGGATTATCGGCGAGGTTATACCTGAAAAAAAATATTCCCTGGAAGTGGTTTAGAAGAAAATCAGAGGTTGGAGATTGGAAGTCGGAATGGAATGTCTGAGATCCGGTTTTTCTGACTTCCAACCTCTATCCTCCAACTTCCCTTGAAGAGGTTGAAGTTCGAAAGTCATAACAGGAGCCGGAGTGAAATAATATGCAGGAAAAATTGAGACTTATACCATCGGTGGATATATTGTTGAAAATGGAATCTATTCAGTCCCTCGTATCTCTCTACCCACGACAGGAAGTTACCGAGGGAATTCGTCAGGGAATCGGATTTATAAGGGATGAGATCCTGGACGAAAAGGAAGTGGGGGATAAGGAAGAGATAACCAGGACTATCCTGGAAAAGGCGGAGGAATGGGTTATAGAACGGAACAGTCCTTCCCTCAAAAGGGTGATAAACGCTACGGGGGTTATTATCCACACCAATCTGGGCAGGGCGTCTTTGGCAGAAAAGGCGGTGGAAAGAGCTATAGAGGCGGGCAGGGGATACAGCAACCTGGAATATGACCTTTCTACCGGCAAACGGGGAAAACGGATGTCCCACCTGAAAAAATATCTCACGGATCTAACCGGTGCCGAGGACGCTATAGCGGTCAACAACAATGCGGCGGCTCTCATGCTGATTCTGGACACCTTCGCCCAGGGGAGAGAAGTGGTGGTATCCCGAGGGGAACTCATCGAACTGGGAGGTTCCTTCCGTCTTCCCGATGTTCTCAAGAAGGGCGGGGCGATCCTCAAAGAGGTGGGCTGCACCAACAAGACCCATCCCCATGACTACGAATCGGCGATAAACGAGAATACCGCCCTGTTGCTGAAGATTCACCAGTCCAACTACCGGATTGTGGGATTTACCCGCTCCACCTCCGGCAGTGAAGTGGCTGAGATAGCTCATCGTCATGGAATAATGGCGGTGGAGGACATGGGATCGGGACTTTTTATGGATCTCTCCCGCTACGGACTCTTGGGAGAACCCACAGTGCAGGAACTGATTCGTTCGGGATTGGATCTGGTCTGTTTCTCCGGCGACAAACTGTTGGGAGGTCCCCAGGCGGGGATTATTGTGGGCAGGACTATATTTATTCAGAAATTGGCAAAAAATCCCCTCATGCGGGCATTACGACTTGACAAGATGACCATCGCCGCTCTGGAGGGAACCCTTTCCCTTTACAGGGATATGGATAA
>Ga0067045_1004330_pt1 | contig 11095 bp, 10 predicted proteins | sample TerdegcTABiofilm_FD_59184 | JGI IMG/M metagenome (GOLD analysis project Ga0067045, IMG submission 59184) | Combined Assembly of (Gp0054472, Gp0054536) Wastewater bioreactor microbial communities from Singapore -Terephthalate degrading...
CCGGGGGCGGAGGTCTGTCGGCTATACAGGACGCACGGAGGAACGCCCGACCCTCAGCAGTTTGAGATGAGCGTCATGGATCTCGGCGGCGTGAAGTCGGCCGATCTGGGCTCCAACTCCGGCAGGTCATCGGAACAGGACTTCCCCTTCTTCAAGATCGAGCTCGGCAGCGTCTCGTACATCGTCGCGGTCGGCTGGTCTGGCACCTGGCGATCGCATGTGTCCGCAGTCGGCGGAGCGGCCCATGTCGCCGCAGGGCAGTCAGCCACCCGTTTCGTGCTGAGGCCCGGCGAGAGGGTACGAACGCCGCGCATGCTGGTTCTGAGGTCGCCGGGTGACACGTTGGAGGCCAACGCTTCGTTCCGTCGGCTGATCTATAAGCACTATGCTGCCAGGCGATCGGGCAAGCCTATCCTGCCCCTGCTCTTCAGCAACACCTGTTTCACGCGCGGCGGCGGATGGCTGAACGAGTGCAACGCGGAGAATCAGATCTCGCTGATCAACGCGTATGCGCCGCTGGGGCTCGAAGCGGTCATCACGGATGCCGGCTGGTTCGAGGGCGGGTGGCCGGATGGCGTCGGCAACTGGACGCCTCGCAAGGACGCCTATCCCGACGGCATGGGGCCCGTAGCAGCCGCTGCCGCCAAGCGCGGCATGACATACGGCCTATGGTTCGAGCCAGAGCGCGTGATGGCGGGCACGCAGCTCCATCGCGAGCATCCAGAGTGGTGCCTGGCGTCCGGTCCGGGCAATCAGTCGGTGTATCTGGCCAACTTCGCCCTGCCAGAGGTGCGCACCCACTTCTTCCAGATCGTAAAGGGCTTCATGGACTTGCCCGGGTTCAGGGTGTACCGGCAGGATTTCAACATGCATCCCGGGCCATTCTGGACGTACAATGACGCTCCCGATAGGGTCGGCATCACGGAAATGAAGTACGTGGAGGGGCTCTATGCCTACTGGGACAGTCTCGCAGAGGCATGGCCGGATGGGATCCGCGAGGAGTGCGCCAGCGGCGGCCATCGCATTGATCTGGAGACGGTGAAGCGCTTCCACATTCACCAGAAGACCGACTACTGGTTCGACAACGAGGTTGACCAGGCGAGCATCTGGTCCCTCAGTCAGTATCTGCCGAACAGCGCCTTCGTCGCGCCCATCAGCCGCCTCGATGATTACACGTTCCGGTCGGTGTTCCCGACCTCCGTGTGCATCGGCTGGATTGCGGATGATGCGGAGTTTCCGGCGCGCCGCGCGCGTCAGATGCTGAGCCGGTACCTGGCGCTTCGTCACCTTCTCGTGGGCTCCTACTACCCGCTGACCGGCTACAGCAGGAGCACGCGCGACTGGATGGCCATGCAGTTCCATCGCCCGGATCTCGACGCTGGTCTCATCATCGTCTATCGTCGCAAGGACAGCCCCTATCGCAGCCTCGAAGTGAGCCTGCGCGGCGTGCGCCCTGGCACGACGTATGAGATCCGATCTGAGACGTCCGGCACGGTAACCAGAGTCGCCGGGGCCAGCCTCCGTAAGCAGATGATCATATCGCTGCCGGAGCCTCACATGGCGGACATCCTTGTCTACGGGAAGGCCAAACCGTGACGGAGCTGAGGGCGCTCGTCCCGCATCTCACGCTGGTTGGCATAGGCGTCCTCGTCATTGCCCTCGATCTGTTGCGGGTCCGTCGTAGGCTCTGCTGTCTCGGCGCCGTCACGGCGCTGGGCGCCATCGTTGTTCTGGCGCTCGACTGGAGCAGCCCGGGCGCGTCGCTGTGGAATGGGCTCGCCGTNACGGATGCCTTCTCCAAGGCCTTCGACACGGTNTTCCTCGTCTCCCTTGCGCTCGTCGCGTTGGGGTCCGCNGCATCGGAGAAGTCAGCCACNTATGCCGGGGAGTACTTTGGCATCCTGGCATTCGCAACGCTGGGACTNATGCTCGCGGCCTCCGCCTCCAGCCTGTTGGTGCTCTACGTCGGCGTGGAACTGACTACCATCTGCCTGATGGGTCTGGTCGGCTTTGCCAAGACCGAGCGCAGATCCGCCGAGGCATCGGTGAAGCTATTCGTGGTAGGGGCCGTCGCTTCGGCGGTTGCTCTGTATGGCGCGGGCATCGTCTACGGAGTGGCTCGGAGCACCGAGTATGCGGCCGTGATTGCGGCGCTGGGCGACCGTCAGGCAGGGTTCCCGCTGGTGTTGTGGCTGGGCGTTGCGTGCGTCGTGGCCGGACTGGCATTCAAGGTGGCCGCCGTACCGTTCCACGCGTGGGCTCCCGATGTGTACGAGGGAGCTCCGACTCCTGTGAGCGCCTATCTCTCCACCGCCTCGAAAGCCGGAGGGTTCGCCGGCCTCCTGCGGTTTCTGTTGGTCGCCATAGGCGTGGCGGGTGACCGATGGGTTCCCGTTGTGGTGATCCTTGCGCTGGCTTCGATGATCGCCGGCAATCTCATGGCCATCTCCCAGAGGAACCTGAAGCGGATGCTGGCATACTCAGGCATCTCGCAGGCGGGATACATGCTGGTGGCCGTCGCCGGCGCCTGGCTGCCCGGCAACCGTCTGGCCGTCGCATCCATTGTGATGTATGCCTTCCTGTATGCCTTCACGAACGTCGGCGGCTTCCTGCTGGCTCACGCCGTGGGTGAGGCGACGGGCTCCGATAAGATCGTTGCGCTGCGCGGACTGCACCGGAGAGCGCCCCTGCTGGCCTTGACTGCGCTGGTAGTCCTCTTCTCGCTCGGCGGCATACCTCCGTTGGCAGGCTTCGTGGGCAAGCTGTACCTCTTTGCGGCGGGTTGGGACGGAGGTCAGGTCTTGCTGGTCGCAGTGGGAGCCGCCATCAGCGTCGTCGCGCTCTACTACTATCTCAGAGTGGCGCTCGAAGCGTATATCCGTGATCCCGATGAAGATACGCCGATCCGCGTACCGGCGCCGCTCGCAGTGGCGCTTGCGGTCTGTGTGATAGCGACGGTGTCCATCGGCGTATATCCGCGACCATGGGTCGCTCTTGGAGAGCGTGCGGCTCAAGCGGTGGAGACGCTGAGCAACGCGCGCACCCATCTGGTCTCGGGAGGAAGGTGAAGGTTCATGCTATACCTGTCCGTCCATGATCTGGTCTGGCTGAACGCCCGCATCTACGGCGAAGAACAGCCCTTCGACTATGAACTGCTGGAGGAAGCCGTAGCCGCCCAGTATGGCTACGGGGATAGCACGGACGTGCTTGGACAGGGCTCCGATTTCGTCGTTGCCCTTGCGCACGGCAGGCCGTTCGCGAGCGGCAATCTGCGGACAGCCTTGGTGGCCCTGTGCGTGTATCTTCAGGGGAACGGCTATACCGTGCGGGCTCCCGGAGATCCGGCACGCGCCGATGTGGGCAGAATGCTGCTCGATATCGGCGACGGACGGGCGGACGGCTCTGCCATTGTCGAAGCGCTCGCCGGGGAGACTGGCGAGATCCCATGGCGGCACGCCCCGACGGTAACTGGCTCCAATCAGATCGTCATGAATCGCGCCAGCGTCGTGCAGACCATCGAGCGCGAGGCGGCGCAGCTCATCGAACTCGCTCCCGATGATGGTCCCATACCTGGCCGTGTCTTCGTGCGAGCCCTGCACCGGGATTAGCTGAACTGCCAGCTCGTTGCATGCCCCGCTATGGGGCTCCCATGGCCCGGCCTCGTCCGACCAGGCGACCCAGCACATAGGCCACGGCTGCGGCAGCAAGCCCCGGGTACATCGGCTGGATCCCCAGCGGGAACAGCGAACTGTCGGACATCTCCGCGCCGAGCCCATGGCGCAACCATGCGGACGCGAGGCACAGGGCGGCCACGCCGCCGCCGGCCAGCATGCCGACTGTCGTCCAGAGCGGACCGACGCGCCAGCGGGGCGCGTAGCTCGTGAGGACGGCAGGAAGCATGGCGGGCACACACACCGTGCCGATCGCCCACCACTGCTGCACCACCGAAGGAATGGACACAGCCACGACCACCGCCACAGCCGAGGTGATCACGAGACCGAGGCGGGTCAACGAGGTGACACGCTCGATGGGACCGCCAGTGAGCCGCCACAGGAGGTCTCTGCCGATGGTCATTCCGCCGAGGAACGTGTAGGACACGACGGTGGACATTACCGTGGCGAGCATGGCTATGTAGAACAGCCCCTTGATACCGGGCGGGAGCAGCCTCTCGGCCAGAAGCGGGAAGGCATACCCGGTCTGAGCTCCCTCGAGGCCGGGTAAGGCGACCCGCGCGAACAGGCCGGTCGTCGTGGTCAGAAGATCGAACACGATCCAGCAGAGCACAGCTAGCAGAATGCCACGCCGCGCGATCTGAGGGGTGCGGGCAGCATAGCAGCGCTGGTGGAAACCGGGGTCCACGATCGTCCAGATCGCGATGAAGAACCAGACGGCAACGTATCCGGTACCAAGCCCGCCATCGAGCTTGAGATGGTCAGGCGGAAGCCCGCTGATCAGGCCGTCAAGCCCGCCGCATCGCACGGCGATGATCGGCAGGGCCACAAGAAAGCCGCCGAACATCAGCAGGAACTGGAAAACGTTGATGCGCACATCCGACTGAAAGCCGCCGACATAGACGTATGCGACGCTGAACAGCACGCCCGCAATGATGGATAGCAGCAGGTTCCAGCCCGTGACGATATGGACCAACTGGCCCACCATCAGGACATAGGGCGCCGGTGTGGTCATGATGAAAGCGCAGGCGGCGCCGACGAGAGCAGCGCCGCGTCCATGCGCCTCGTCGAGCTTGTCGGGGATCGTATAGAGCGAAGCAGTGCGTATCCTGCCCGCAAGCGCAAGCGCGAAGATGACAGCCATAATGTAGTAGGGCAGGCCCTGGGTGGTCCAGTTGATGAGTCCGTAGCGATAGGTCATCTCCCCCACGCCAAGGATGCCGCCGTACCAGGTTGCGACGACGGTGGCTACGAACACCGGCAGACCGAGAGCGCGTCCTGCAACGAGAAAGTCCTCGTGGGTGCGCTTCCTACGCCAGAAACCGATCGAGAGGGTGAGCAGGGCATAGACACCCAGCAGAATCAGGTCCGGCGTCGAAAACGAGGCCCGCGTCACGGCCGGGCCTCGCGGCGCGAGGCGTGATGGCAGACAACCACGCAGCCGCTCTCGACGGTCAGTTCCGCGACGGCCTGAGTCATGCGGTTGCTCACTCCCTGTGATCCCGGTCTGATGGTTGCGCAGTTCAGGGGCCACGCTACCCCGGTGAGCGTGACCCCTTGGACCGGCGCGAAGGCGATCAGCGACAGGCGGTCGCCTGCCGAGCCCGAGATGGTAAGGCGGTCGGTGACCGCCATGATCACCGTCGAGCCGCGAACCAGTCGGACTCGCGCCTTGTCGGCATAGGCGATGAGTAGACTGATCGTGGTCAGGCTGTGGTCCCAGCGTCGTCCAAGCCCGCCCACGACGGTGATGTGCCTGAAGCCGCGCTCTATCGAGACCTCGATGGCCTTGTCGAGATCGCAGCGATCCTGATCCGGCGCGTAAACAAGCGACGCCGCCGGGATGCGGCTTCGGGCTTCCGCATCCAGGGAATCGAGGTCGCCCACTACGAAATCGGGCGTGATGCCCCGGCGGAGCAGACGCGACGCTGCGCCGTCCGTGGCGATAATGACCCTGGCTTGCTGGTGCAGTCTGCGCAGCATGCCCGAACCCACGCGACCGCCATTGGCGACGATCAGCGCTTCCTGTAGATCTGTGGGTTCGGGCGCCGGCAAGCTCATGGCTAACTAATCGCAGCCCCAGTAGTACATCTCACCCGTCTCTGGGTTGATGTCACCGCTGCGCTGCCCATCAGGGCACACGACCTGGGCATCGAACGCTCCGGTCGAGACGGTGAACCGTGCGTGTCCATCCACGAAGATCACGCTGCCGCCCCGTGCGTGCCACTGCCGGAAGTAGTCCGGGACGTAGCCGTACTTGCTCTCGGTGAAGAACGGGAACATCTCGTCTCGCATCATGCGGGTCTCAGCAGGAAGCGCAAAGGATGCGTCTGAGACCGGGCGCGAGAACGCGTAGACCTCGTTGTTCTGGCTCGACTCGCCGGCCACGACGCTGAAGCTGCCCTTGCTGAAGCGGTAACTGGATCCGTAGCAAGCATGGTAGCTCGGACGACCCGGACAGCCATAGTCGGGATCGGCGACCGCCGGTCCTCCGGCGTCATTGGGGCAGCGGAAGAGGTCTCTGCTCTTGCCGTAGGGGAGTATGAGCAGCTCGATGCCCTTGTGTCCAGGCGTGCCGGACGGCGGTTGGGAGTTGTAAGCGTAGAAGATCGGCATGACTTCGTCGTAATCCGACACGTACATGCGGACCTGCAGGCCGATCTGTCGCGCATTGGAGATGCACGCGGTCTCGCGGGCCTTCTCCCGTGCCTGCGCGAAGACGGGAAAGAGGATCGCTGCCAGTATCGCAATGATAGCGATGACCACAAGCAGCTCAATCAGGGTGAAAGCCTGGCGATATCTTGTCATGGCTGGCTCCTTCGGGTGCGCGACGAGGAAGCGATAGGGACCGCGAGGAGGAGCGCAACAGCCGGCAGCGTGCATACTCGTTGCCGGATCAAGACAACGACGCCGTTGTCCTGAACCCGGCGGTCAGGCAACGGCGTCTCGATGAATGGCTTCATCGCTTCCCTCCGTCGGCATTACCCGCATCAGGTTCTCGGGGTTCTCCGCCAAAGCGGAATCTCAGCCGGCGCAAGCCAGCACCCCCAGCGTTGTTCAGTTAGGCCGCCGAGATGTGGTCTCAGCGGCACATTGAGATGAATACCTCGATCTGTTTCGGGGTGTCAACCCCGATCGGCGTCAGCCGACCAGCCTCTGGAGCCGATCGGCAATCGCCTTCTTGGGCTGAGCTCCAACAACCTGATCCGCGACCTTGCCATCCTTGAAGTACACAAGCGTCGGGATGGACATGATGCCGTAACGGGCCGCGATCTCGCTCTCTTTGTCCACGTCAAGCTTGAAAACCTTGGCAACGCCGGCGAACTCCTCGGCGACCGCCTCAACGTGCGGGGCGACCATTCGGCACGGTCCACACCATGTTGCCCAAAAATCCACCAAAACCGGAACGTCGGATTGCAGCACTTCCTGATCGAAGTTGGCCGCTGTCACTTCTGCAACTGCACCCATGGACACACCTCCCATTAATAGATCTGTCGTCGCTGGCCGACGACAATGATCGGTTGCTCGCGTTCTCCTACGCGTCAGAGACGCGCGTTGTTCCTTCTGTCGCGGTCTACGATGAGAAGCGCAGCTTCCGGCGGACATCGAAACCGCAACGGCACACCGATCATACCCACGCCGCGGGTCACAAACACCGGGTGCGGAGCCGTCTCGTAGTATCCGCTCACGTACTTCCGCGCACCATACGGCGTATAGGCGGGCAGACCGGGCACGCGTATCTGACCACCGTGCGAGTGCCCGGACAACTGCAGGCCGACCGGCGCCGTGACACTGTCCGCGTAGTCAGGCTCATGCACCAACAGGAAGCGGAACGCACCCGAAGGAACGTTCTCGACGGCCTTCGTAATGTCCTCCGTTCCGGTAGCCAGCGATTCGACGCCAATCACCCACACGTTGCCCAGACCGCGCACGCGCGCCGCCGCGTTGCTGAGCGTCGGCACTCCGATCCGCCTGAACTCCCGCTCCACGATTTCGCTGCTGCCAGTCCACCAATCATGGTTGCCGCGGACGGCGAACGCGCCAAGGGGGGCCTGGGCCAGCGGAGATAGGGCATCTATGCAACGGGGCGCCCATTGCTCGCCATGGCTCGTAACGTAGTCGCCGGTCAGGAACACAATGTCGGGTCGGGCCGCCATGAGCATCAAGACAGCGCGGCGCGTACGGTCCAGCGCTCGGTCTCCGTCGCAATGGAGATCACTGAGATGGCCCACACGCAATGGCGGAAGATCGGCAGGCCAGCCCGCGAGGAGCAAATCGCGCCGGGTTAGCTCTATGCGCTCCGGCTCAATCCAGCGGGCATACGCGCCGACGCCGGCGACGCCCGACAGTCCCGCCGCCAGTGACCCGAGAAGCCGCCGACGGGTCAGCAGCCGAGTCCTAGTGGGAGCGTTGCCACCGACTGCCACTATCGGGAGCCGTATCAGCCTCAGATCAGTCCGAGACGGCGGCCGACCTTCCCGAACGCCTCGAGGGCTTGATCGAGTTCCGCAAGAGAGTGGGAGGCGTTCGGCATGGTACGAACGCGGGCCTTGCCTCGAGCGACTGTCGGGAACACCACCGCCAGCGCGAGCACGCCTTCCTCGAACAGTTCGCGCTGAAGTTGCTGAGCCTTCGACTCGTCGCCGACTACCACCGGCGTGATCGGGGTCTGGGTGACACCGAGATCGAATCCCATGGCCCGGAGCCCGGACTGCCAGTGTCGCGTGTTGTCCCAGAGCCTCTCCGTGAGCGACGAGTCGGTCTCCATGAGGTCGAGCGCCGCAAGGATCGCGGCGGTCACCGCCGGCGGATGAGCCGTGCTGAAAAGGAACGGGCGCGACCGCTGCGTCAGCCAGTCACGAAGGGCCGCACTGCCGGCAATGTATCCGCCCATCACTCCCACAGCCTTAGAGAGTGTACCGAGCTGGACGTCTATGTGCTGATGCACGCCGAAGTGGTACGCCGTGCCCCGGCCTCCGCCAAGCACGCCCGATCCGTGGGCGTCATCCACCATGACCGCAGCATCGTAGCGCTCGGCAAGCTCGACGATCGTATCCAGCGGGGCGATGTCGCCATCCATGCTGAACACGCCGTCTGTGATGATCAGCCGTTTGCGGTAGGAGCCGAATCGCTTCAGAACCTCCTCGAGCGAGTCCATGTCACGATGCTTGTAGATCGGTCGCTGCTCTGATGGCAGCCCCGCCAGACGGCAACCGTCAATGATGCTGGCATGGTTCAGTTCATCCGAGATAATGGCGTCCTCTTTGGTGATGATGGCGGGAATGGTGCCGGCGTTGGCGGTGAAGCCAGACTGGAATACAATGGCCGACTCGACATGCTTGAACTGCGCCAGCCTGCGCTCCAGCTCGAGGTGCAGGCTCATGGTGCCGATGATGGTGCGGACGGCTCCGGCGCCAGCGCCCCACTCCTGAACCGCACGAATCGCGGCCTCCTTTAGACGCGGATGGTTGGCGAGGCCGAGATAGTTGTTGGATGAGAGGTTGACGACACGCTTGCCGTCTACCGTGATCGTGCCGCCCTGTGGCGACTGCAGTTCCACCAGCGGCTTGTACAGACTCTGATCCTTGAGCGACTGGAGCTGGTCGGAAAGCCAGTTCTGAAGGGTAGGGTTCATGTTCCTTTCCTCTCCGGGTCTGCCGTATGGAGGCAACCCCTCACTCTATGCGGGGTATAGCCCGCTCCAATCTCCGTGATGCCTTGCCCGCGCACGCTCACGTTGCTGGCGCCATCGCCGATCAGTCCATCTCCAGCACCACTTTGCCGCAGAGGCCGCGACCCATGAGGTCCATGCCGTGCGCAAAGTCGGTCCAGGGCAGACGGTGGGTGATGACCGGCGCAATGTTCAGCCGACCGGACCCCAGCAAGGCGCTCATGGTGGCCCACGTGCCATAGAGCCTGCGACCAACGATGCAGCGAATGTCGAGCCCCTTCATGACCATGCTCTCGGCTACATCGAGCTCCACGGGACGTGATGGAATGCCCATGAGGGAAACGCGACCGCCTCTGCGGGCAACGTTGAACGCCGCCTGTATGGCCGATGGCGCGCCGGACATCTCGAGGACCACGTCCACTCCGTTCGGGTGAGTGTCGCCAATGGCCTCGACTACGTCGCACTCTGTGGCGTCCAGAACGACGTCGGCGCCCATCTGTCGAGCTAGATCGAGGCGATACGAGCGCGTGTCCGTCGCGACGACGTAGGAGGCGCCGCAAGCGCGGGCGACAGCGATGGCCATCAGGCCGATGGGACCGCATCCGAGAATGGCGAAGGATCGCCCTGCTACGTCGCCAGCCATGACAGCATGCACAGCGTTGCCGAGCGGATCCTGAATGCACGCAACGTCGGGAGGCATGTCCGATGGATTGCGCCACAGGCTGGCCTCCGGCACGCATACGGTCTCGGCAAAGCATCCGTCAATGTCCACGCCAAAAATGCGAGTCTGGGCGCACACATGGCCTTCACCGGTCCGACACTGCTGGCAAACGCCGCATACCCGATGGGACTCGCCCGAAACGAGGTCCCCGACGCGCAGCGCTCGGACATCCGAACCGACGTCAACCACTTCGGCAACAAACTCATGGCCCATGATGCGCGGAGGACGCACACGCGCAGCCGACCAGGCATCCCATGAGTAGACATGGTAGTCCGTTCCGCAGATGCTGGTGAGCAAGGGGCGAAGGAGTACCTCATCGGCACGGACGATCGTCGGCGCGGTGACAGCGCACATCATTGCGCCGGGACCCGCCTCCCGCTTGACTATCGCTCTCAATCAGATGCACCTCTGTGAGCGACCGATGCCGGCCTCTCGACGGCTCGGACCACGGTCAGATGGTTGTCATTTCACGCCGCAACGAAAAAAAACCTGCTGATTCGGGGGAATAAGTCGAAAAACCGCAGATTCGCGCGAGCCAAGCGTCTATACATCGGGAACCGCCGAACCTCCTACCAAGTCTATAGCCGATGTTCCCGAGGAGGCTGCGCATCTGCTCACGTTGTTATCGCAGCCTCCTATGTCTTTCTGTCGCTGCGCCTGTGTCCCCGCGCGCGCTCGAGGTCCTCGTCGTCGAAGACGAACTCAGCCTGACCGATCCGCACGGTGTCTTCGTGCTTGGCCCCGAGCTCCCGCAGTTTCCGGTGAACACCGGACCTCTCCAACGTTTGCTGGAGACGCTCCACCGCATCAGGGTTGTTCAGGTCGGTTCGCTGAACGAGCCGCTCCAGCGATCGTCCTTCAACCAGCCAGGCGCCGGTCGCGTCGCGGCGCACGTGCCATGCGCGCTCATCCTCGGCTGGAGGTCCGGTGAATACAACGTGCTCTGTCGGGGCCACTGGCTGGGGAGCGGCGCGATGCTCCTGGAGCAGCTGCCATAGAGCCTGCATGAGCTCGTGAACTCCCTGATGGGTC
>Ga0067045_1031975_pt1 | contig 11093 bp, 7 predicted proteins | sample TerdegcTABiofilm_FD_59184 | JGI IMG/M metagenome (GOLD analysis project Ga0067045, IMG submission 59184) | Combined Assembly of (Gp0054472, Gp0054536) Wastewater bioreactor microbial communities from Singapore -Terephthalate degrading...
AGCGCGGCGCACTGGCTGGCCACCGCCAGGCTTTTGAGCGCGCCGGGGTAGCTCAGGGCCAGAAAGGGGCGGGGGTGGTGGCCCGCCTGGCCAAACCAGTTCGCAATCAGCCCGTGCATTTGTGTGGCGGGGGCGAACGAGGCCCAGCGGCGGCTGGCCAGCCAGTCGGGACCGATGCGGTCTGGCGCGTCCCACGCGGCAGGAAGCAGGGCCACCATGGGGTCGTTGCGCCAGGGCGTTTGCTTCACCTCGGCCAGCGGCGGCTGGGGGCTGGCAACGATGGCAATGTCCAGCGTGCCTGCCTTGAGCCGCTGCATCGAATCGGCCGAGCCCACGGCCTCCAGCCGGATCTCCACACCGGGGCAGCGCACCGCCAGTGACTCCAGCATGCGGGGCAGAAGCTGCGTGCTGACCCCGGCGGACACCCCCACGCGCACGATGCCCTCGCGGCCCGACGCATGGCGGCGCACGCGCTCCACCAGGTCGTCGCTGGCCAGCAGCAGTTGGCGGCCCTCGCGCACCAGCACCTCGCCCGCAGGCGTGAGGTCTGCCTGGCGGCGGCCACGCACCACCAGCGCGGCATCCAGGCGCGACTCCAGTTCCTTGATGTGCATGCTGACCGTGGGCGGCGCGAGGTGCAACGCCTGCGCGGCGGCGGCAAAGGTGCCCAGGTCGGCGATGGCGATCAGCGTTTGCAACTGGTCGAGGTTGAGGTTACGCATCAGGTTTTGTGAAGTGAATCGTCATTGAATTCAACTTTACAGATGGTAAGCCCGGCGCGAGCATCGCTGCGCTATGAAACACCCCTACCGCCGCGTCACCCATCCGTCTGTCCCTGCCCACCCTGCGGCGCGAAACGCAGGGCTCGCACTTGCTGGCGTGCTGCGGTGGTGTTGGGCGCGGGTACACAGCGGTTCGGCGCGGGTCGCCGCTGCGGCAGAGCGCGCCGAACACCGCATCAGCGAACATTACAAGGTCCCGCCAGGTGGTGGCTGATAGCCAATTCTTAGTGAAATTGGCCTCTAGCGCTTTATTGACAGGTGCTAGAAGCTATCGAATCAGGAGCGTTGCGCAAGATCGATCAAACGGCTGCCACCCGCGCCGCAATCGCCTCGCCCACCTGCGTGGTGCTGGCCGTGCCGCCCAGGTCCGGCGTGCGCGGGCCGCTCTTGAGGGTTTCTTCGATGGCCGTGACGATGGCATCGTGCGCCTGGCGCCCTGCACCCTGGCCCTGGGTGAGGAAGTCCAGCATCAGCGCGCCCGACCAGATCATGGCGATCGGGTTGGCAATATTCTTGCCATAGATATCGGGCGCCGAGCCGTGCACGGGTTCGAACAGGCTGGGGAAGTTGCGCTCGGGGTTCAGGTTGGCGGAGGGGGCCAGGCCAATGGTGCCGGTGGTGGCCGGGCCCAGGTCGCTCAAGATGTCGCCAAACAGGTTGGTAGCGGCCACCACGTCAAAGCGGCCGGGCTGCAGCACGAAGCGGGCGGTGAGGATGTCGATGTGCTGCTTGTCCAGCGTGACCTCGGGGTAGTCCTTGGCGACAGCGTCGGCGCGCTGGTCCCACCAGGGCATGCTGATGGCGATGCCATTGCTCTTGGTGGCCAGGGTCACGTGTTTCTTGGGGCGGCTCTGGGCCAGGTCGAAGGCGAACTTCAGGAGGCGGTTGGCACCGTGGCGTGAGTAGACCGACTCCTGGATCACGATCTCGCGGTCGGTGCCCTCGTACATGATGCCGCCCAGCGACGTGTACTCGCCCTCGGTGTTCTCGCGCACCACGTAGCAGTCGATGTCGCCCGGCTTGCGGCCGGCCAGGGGGCAGGGCACGCCCTCGAACAGGCGCACGGGGCGCAGGTTGATGTACTGGTCGAACTCGCGGCGGAACTTGAGCAGCGAGCCCCACAGGGACACATGGTCGGGCACGGTGGCGGGCCAGCCGACGGCGCCGAAGAAGATGGCGTCCATGCCCGACAGCTGGGCCTTCCAGTTGTCGGGCATCATTTTTCCGTGGGCGGCGTAGTAGTCGCAACTGGCCCAGTCGATGGTGGTGGTTTCGAGCTGTATGCCAAAGCGCTGGGCCGCAGCCAACACGGCCCGCAGGCCCTCGGGCATGACTTCTTTGCCGATGCCGTCACCAGGGATGACGGCGATCTTGTAGGTCTTGGGTGGGGTGCTGGTGCTCATTCGGATTCCTTGCAAAAGGTGAAAAAACTGCGCGGGTGCGGGGCGTTGTGGCTGCCGGGCAGCAGGGCTGGCGGCGCTTGTCGCAGGGTCAGCCACCGCGGCGATGACTCGATGCACTGGATTGTTTGGTACAGCACCAGAAAATACAATCCGCCAACTGTGCTTCTATTCTTCACATATCGTGCATAAAAATCCCGCGACCGACGACCTGCGCGTGTTCACCGTGGTGGTGCGCAAGTCGAGCTTTGGCGATGCCGCGGTGGAGCTGGGCGTGTCGCCCGCGTATGTGAGCAAGCGCATCCGCCTGCTGGAAGAGGAACTGGCTGTGAAGCTGCTGCACCGCACCACCCGGCGCGTGGCGGTGACGGAGGAGGGCGAGCGTGTTTTTCACTGGGCGCAACGCATCCTCGACGACATCGACCAGTTGCTGCAGGAGGTAGCCATCACGCGCCGCGAGCCGCGCGGGCAGCTGCGCGTGAGCAGCAGCTTTGGCTTTGGCCGGCAGATCGTGGCGCCTGCACTGTCGCGACTGGTGGAGCAGCACCCGGGCCTGCAGGTGCGGCTGGAGGTGTTCGATCGGGTGGTGGACGTGGCGGGTGAAGGGTTCGACCTGGACGTGCGCGTGGGCGACGAGATCGCGCCGCACCTGATCGCCCGCCGCCTGGCCGACAACCACCGTGTGTTGTGCGCGGCGCCCGCCTATCTGGCGCGCCACGGCACGCCGCGTGCTCTGTCGGAGCTGTCCAGCCACGACTGTTTGGTGATCAAGGAGCGGGACCACCCTTTTGGCGTGTGGCGCTTGCGCAGCGGTGCGGTGGATGAGACGGTCAAGGTGCGCGGCCCGCTGTCGGCCAACAACGGCGAGATGGCCGTGCAGTGGGCGGTCCATGGCCGCGGCATCGTGCTGCGCTCGCTGTGGGATGTGGGCGCACACCTGCAGGCCGGGCGCCTGGTGCAGGTGCTGCCGCAGTGGCAGCAAGAGGCCAACGTGTGGGCCGTGTACCCTACGCGGTTGGAGCGGTCGGCCAAGGTGCGGGTGTGCGTGGAGTTTTTGCAGGCGCATTTCTGCGACGGTTGGATGGCGGCGGGCGCCGACCCGGTCCAAAGCAGCGTGGGTTGAGACAGCAATAGCGGCAGGTGCTTGTCACGCCGGTGACTGCGTAAAGGGTGCCGGGTGTAGTTCAGGCGCAAGCCTGCTGGTGCAGATGGAGTTTCACCAAATTGCCCCCCGCATTCTTGGCTTCATACATGGCGACGTCACCCAGGCGCAACAATTCTTGCTCGCTCTGGGCATGTTCTGGGTAGATGGCAATACCAATACTTGCTGATACCAGCAGCGTCACTCCGCTGGGTGCAATACATGGCTGCTCAAGCGCCAGGCGGATTTTCTCAGCCACGGCCACCGCATCGTCGCTATCCAGAAGATCTGGCAAGAGCACCAGAAACTCGTCCCCGCCCACGCGGGCTGCCGTGTCGGAGGCCCGCAGGCAACCCTGAATACGCTTTGCTACCGTTTGCAGCACAAAGTCACCCGCTTCATGCCCATGGGTGTCATTGATGGGCTTGAACTTGTCCAGATCGATGAACATCAAGGCCAGGGAAAGTTGGTCGCGCTCGGCGCGCTTCAAGGACTGACTCAAGCGGTCGTTGAACAGCCGACGGTTGGGCAACTGGGTCAAGGTGTCGAAGAACGCCAATTGCGTTACTTCTCTCTCCAAGCGCTTTCGATCCGTGATGTCACGCAGCACCGCAACGTAATGGGTGACCTGTCCCGTGGTGCCTTTGACGGCAGTGATGGTGATTTGCTCTGGGTACACCTCGCCGTCTTTGCGTTGGCTCCAAAGCTCGCCATGCCACATGCCTGCCGTTTGAATTGATGCCCACATGGCAGCATAAAAATCGGGGGTATGACGGTCTGATCGCAGCATGTGCGAGGTCTTGCCAATCACCTCGGCTGCTGCATAGCCAGAAATTTGGCTAAAAGCATGGTTCACGCGCAGGATGGTTTTTTGGGCATCGGTCACGATCATGCCGTCTTGCGATTCAAAGACGATGGCGGCAATGTGCAAGTCCAACTCGGCGCGCTTGCGCTCGGAAATATCGCGCGTCACGCCCAGAAAATTGACAAACTCGCCGGCCTCGTTGTGGATGCCGGAGAACCTGACCTCCGTCCAAACCGTGCCCCCATTTTTGCAAGGCTGTTCCAGCTCTGCCCGAAAATCTGGGACCTGCTTTTTGGCGCGGACCGCCTCCAGGGCTCGATCCAGACCTGCTTGGGCGATTTTCGCGCTGGTCGGCGTGAGCGCTTCGTGAATGGTCTGCTGCATGGCTTCGACCACGGTGTAGCCCCTTAGCCGCTCCACGGAAGGGCTCACGTATGTGTTGCGCCCGTTCAAATCCATGGTCCAGATGACATCTGACGCGTTGTCGGCCAGAAAGCGGTGGCGCTCCTCGGACAGTCGCAAGGCGTTGCGTGCCTCATGGCTCGCTGCCAGGGCTGCCTGGAGTTGGCGATTGCTGCGGATAACGTACAGCGCGACCAAAATCGCCAGTGCCAGCAAGGCCAACAACACGTAGATGCGGGCCCAGTCAATGCCTTCTTGAACATTGATGGCCACATGCTGGTTGGCGATGGCCTGGCGCTCCTGTGGCGTGATGGTCTTGACGCCTTTGTCCAAAATCGAACGCAGTATCGGTTCGTCCTTCAAGACACCCATGCGCAACTGGTTGGTGTATTCGGGAATCTGGCCGGAAATTTTCAGATTGAACAGACCCTCCGTTTTGATCGCGTGGGCAGCCACAATCAGCGAGCGGATGGTCAGGTCGGCCTGGCGCTCGGAGACCAGATTCATGGATTCTGGTTCGCTGGCGGTCAGCACCACCCTCAAATTGGGAAAGTCACGGCGCACGCGCTCCTCGACCATGGTGCTCCGCGGCAGGGCGACACTTTCACCTTTCAGACCTTTGAGGTCACCCACAAAGTTGTGTTCCTCCCGGGTGATGATGACGTTGGGGTCAGAAAAAATCGGAGAGGTAAATATCAACCACTTATCGCGGTCGGGCGATTGGTTGAGAAAGCTCATGACCTGGCAGCGCCCGGCCTTGGATGCGGCCAAGCTTTCGTCCCAGTCCTTGACGGGCAGGAGTTCAATTTGCAGCCCTACGCGCTGGGCGACCAGTTGCACCAGGTCGGCCGCAATGCCTTCGTGCTTTCCTTGCGGGTTGATGCGCTCAAAAGGTGCCCAGTCCGGGTCTACGCACATTTTGATGACGCCTGCCTTGGCGATATAGGCCTTTTCTGCTGCGGTGAACTCCGTCGCGGGGCTGGTCGGGTTGGACCAGGCCATGGCACCGGCCGCCGATATGAACACGGCAACCATCGCTTTGAGCGTAACAACAAGGGGATTGCCGGGGCGCATGCAGGTGAGTTTCTCGAACAGGCTGGGTGTTACAGATGGTAAGTGATGGTGGCAGGCGGCTGGCAGTACCTGCGCCGGCTGGAAGGCATGTGTTGCACAGGACTGTGGGTTTGCATGGCTCTTTGGCCCGTGCACGGCAGATCTTCCGTGCTCGACCAGAGGGGGCGTGTGGCAAAAAATCAGTCCCGAGCATGCCAAGCACCGGCCTGTTGTACAGCTCGGCTCCATGACCGTTTTCTTCACGATTCCGTGACATGCTGGCCAACACCAAAATCCAGTGGCGGATCCGCTGTCAGTCGCGTTTGCAAACAAAAATAGCTGCTAGCGCTTATTCAATAAGCGCTAGCAGCTATCAAAATGATAACGGCTTGCAAGTGTTTGCCGTGATCGGGTTTGGCACCTCGCGGTGCAGGGGCGGGGTGCGCAGCAGTCAGCCCGCCAGCGCTGCCTTCACCGCAGCCGACACCTGGCCCATGTCGGCCTTGCCAGCCAGGCGGGTTTTGACCACGCCCATCACCTTGCCCATGTCGCCGGGGCCTGCGGCGCCCAGCTCAGCCACGATGGCTTTCACGGCGGCCAGCGTTTCTTCGGCCGACATGCGCTCGGGCAGATAGGCCTGCAGCACAGCCATCTCGGCCTTTTCCTTGTCGGCCAGGTCCTGGCGGCCCGCGCCTTCAAAGGCGGTGATCGAGTCCTTGCGCTGCTTGATGAGCTTGTCCACGATGGCGACCACGGCTGCGTCGTCCAGCTCGATGCGCTCGTCCACTTCCTTTTGCTTCATCGCAGCCTGCAGCAGGCGGATGGTGCCCAGGCGCTCGCTGTCCTTGGCGCGCATGGCGGTCTTCATGTCTTCGGTGATCTGGTCCTTGAGGCTCATGGCGGCTTCCTTTTTTTGGGTTTCAAACAGGGACAAGGGTTTGCCAAAAGGCTTTCTGGCTAGGCGTCAACGCCGCAGACAGTAGTCTCGCTACGGCAAGGCGTTGCAACGACGCCAGAAAGCCTTTTGGCAAACCCGAAAAACAAAAACCCGCGCTTGGCGTCCCTAGCGCGGGTTTTGGGACCCAAGCAAAAGGCTCGGGGCCGAAGATGGATCAGTACATCTTCTTGGGCAGTTGCATGCTGCGAACGCGCTTGTAGTGGCGCTTCACGGCGGCTGCCTTCTTGCGCTTGCGCTCGGCGGTGGGCTTTTCGTAGAACTCACGGGCGCGCAGGTCGGTCAGCAGGCCGAGCTTTTCAATGGTGCGCTTGAAGCGGCGCAGTGCAACGTCAAAGGGTTCGTTTTCTTTTACGCGGATCGTAGTCATTAGCTAATGGTTTTCCAAATGGTGCCTGCAGAGGGGCTTGGGGAGATCGGGCCTCAAGTCCGTACAAAGCGGTTTCCCCGTCTGTAACTAGTATTTGGCCGACGGGGCATTGCCAGCAAAGCCGGAGATTATAGCCTTTGTGACGCGGATGGGAAGTACCCCTGTGCAGCTCCCTGCGTCCCGTCTCTCGCTGCGGGGCGCCGCCACTGGTGGCCTGGCTGGGCAAGGGCCATGTGGCACTGCTGTGGGCCGCGCCCGAATAAGGACTGAGGTCGTTCTCACCGGAGGCATTGCCTCCGTCCATCCTCAGGCCGCGCAATGGCGTGGAAATTGCTTCACGTTGTAACAATCACTTACCACCGTCGGTGGGTTGCCCAGGTCATCCGCCCGGGTGGGCCTGCCGCCACAGACACCATGGCATTCATGCACCGCGTTTCGGGCTGGCTGGGCCGCCTCAGTGTGGGGCGCAAGCTCATGCTCATCTACCTGCTGGACCTGTCGGCGGTGATCTATGTGTCCAGCATCCTGATCCACGAAAAGTACGTGGCCATCGATTTCACACGCAAGGAGATCGTGGGCACCACGTATGCGGCGGTGCTGCGCGACGGGCTCATGAGGCAGTTTCTGGATGCATCCCAGCAGCCGCCGCTGGCGGGCGATGTGATTGCACGGCTGACGGGCGTGCGCAAGGCGTATGACGAGCAGTTGCGCACGCAGGAAGTGGGCGAACGCTTCAGCATGGTACTCGGGCAACTGGCCGCCAGGCCGCCGTCTGCAACGGATGCGCAGGTGCTGACCGGGATGCGCAGCCAGCTGTTGCGCGAGGGCCGCGAGCTGCTGACCACGGTAGGCAACCAGTCCAACCTGATTCTGGACCCGGATCTCGACAGCTACTACGGCATGTCGCTGGTGGTGCTGCGGTTTCCAGAGCTGCTGCAGGCGGTGCACGACACGGTGGTGTTCTTGAACGCGGCGCAGACCGGGCGCGGTCCGCAGTGGTCCTTTGAGCTGCTCACGCTGGTGGGGCGGCTGGATGCTGTGATGCAGGGCATTGAGGCGGACTACAACCAGGCATTCATCGCAGGCTCGCCCGAAATGCGGGCCGCCTTGCAGGGTCCGCGCGAGGCGCTCCACCAATCCCTGGAGGGCTTCCAGGCGTTGCTGCAGGGCGTGGCGGCGGGGGAGTCGCGCCTGACCATGGCGCAGGTGGGCACGCAGCAGATGCAGGTGCTGGGCGCGCTGCGCGATGCCTGGACGGTGGGCATCGTGGACCTGGAGCGGCTGCTCAACCACCGTGTGGATGGACTCTTCGCTCGCATGTGGCTGCATTTGGGTACCGCGCTGGTGCTGCTGGGCTGCATCCTCTCCCTCGTGACGCTGGTGGCGCGGCAGATCGCCAAGCCGCTGCAGCAACTGGCGCGGGTGGCCGACGAGGTGCGCAAAAGCGGCGACCACACACTGCGCGCGCACTGGGTCAGCCGTGACGAGATCGGGCGTCTCGTCACGGCTTTCAATGAAATGCTGTCCCAGCTTGACCGCGACCGCGTGCTACAGCAGGAGCTGGCCGCCAGCGCGCGCGCGGCTGAGGCCCAGCGCGAGCTGGTCGAGGCCTTCCCCATCCCCATGGTGGTCACCTCGGTGCCCGAGCACGAAGTGCTGCACTCCAACGCCCCGGCTGCCCACTGGCTGGGTGACCGCAAGACCGACCCGTGGGCCGTGGGGCTGGAGCCCGGCGTGCGGGCGCGCTTCTTCCAGCGCCTGGCGGACCAGGGCTCGGTCGATGAGTTCGAGGTGCGCTGGAAGGGCACCGCCGAGCCTTCCTGGGCCGTGCTGTCGGCGCGGCGCCTGCAGTTCCAGGGGCGCGATTCGGTGCTCACCGCGTTCACGCCCATCAATGTGCTCAAAGTGATGGAGCAGCGGCTGGAGCTGTGGGCCAAGGTGTTCGAGGCCTCGTCCGAGGGCATCATCATCATGAACGCCGATCAGCAGATCATCAGCGTGAACAAGGCGTTCTGCCGCAGCACGCACTACGACTTTTACGAGGTCATCGGCGAGGACCTGGGCTTTCTGCTGGAAGAGTCGGGTGCCGAGCCGCTGTCGGCGCAGATCCACCGCACCATGCTCGACAAGGAGTCGTGGCAGGGCGAGGTGCGGTTTCGCCGCCGCTCGGGTGAGACCTATCCGGCCTGGCTTATGGTGTCGGCCGTGCGCGAGACCAAGGGTGGTACGTTGGCCAACCACATCGGCATCGCCATCGACATCACCGACCGCAAGCGCAGCGAAGAGCGCATTCAGTTCCTGGCGCACCACGACGTGCTCACCGAGTTGCCCAACCGTTCGCTGTGCGTGCAGCGTCTGCAAATGGCGCTGGCGCAGGCGCCGATCACGGGCGAGAAGGTGGCCGTGCTGTTCATCGACCTGGACCGCTTCAAGGCCATCAACGACACGCTGGGTCACCACATCGGCGACGGCCTGCTGCGCTCGGTAGCCGGGCGCCTCACGCAGGCCGTGCGCAGCCGCGACACGGTCAGCCGCCTGGGCGGCGACGAGTTCGTGGTGGTGATGCGCGACGTGGCCGGGCGCGAGGATGTGCAGCAGCTGGTGGAGCGGCGCCTGATTCCGCTCATCCGCCAGAGCCACCCGGTGGAAGGGCACGAGCTGAACGTGTCGTGCAGTGTGGGCATCGCCGTCTACCCCGAGGACGGCAGCGACATCGACGAGCTCATGCGCCGTGCCGACGCCGCCATGTACGAGGCCAAGACCACGGGCCGCGACATGGCGCTGTTCTATTCGGCCGAGACCGACCAGCGCGCGCTGGCCCGCCAGACGATGGAGCAGCAACTGCGCCGCGCGCTGGAGCGCCAGGAGCTGAGCCTGCACTACCAGCCGCGCCTGTCCGCCAAGGGCGGCGGCCTGCTGGGCGTGGAGGCCCTGCTGCGGTGGAACAACGCCACCCTGGGCCACATCCCGCCCAGCGAATTCATCCCCATTGCCGAGGAGACCGGCATGATCCGCGCGATCGGCGGCTGGGTGCTGCAGCAGGCTTGCGAGCAATGGGTGCGATGGCAGGTGCCGCTGTCGGGCCCATCCGCGCGCGCGCTGGTCCATCCGCTGGCGCATGTCTCCATCTCGGTCAACCTCTCGGCCGCGCAGCTGGCTGACCCGCTGCTGGTCAGCGACATCGAGGCACTGCTGGCGCGCACCGGCATGCCAGCCCACCGGCTGGAGCTGGAGATCACCGAGTCACAGCTCATGGACAACGCCCACGCGGCCGAGCAGCAACTGGCCGCGCTCAAATCGCTGGGCGTGCAGTTGTCCATCGACGACTTTGGCACCGGGTATTCAAGCCTGGCCTACCTCAAGCGCTTTGACATCGACCGGCTCAAGGTGGACAAGTCCTTCGTGCACGACATGCTGAGCAACCCCGCCGACATGGCGATCACGCGCGCCATCATCGCGCTGGGCCACACGCTGGGCCTCAAGATTGTGGCCGAGGGAGTGGAAGACCTGGCCACGGCCCAGGTGCTGAGCGCGCTTGACTGCGAAGAGCTGCAGGGCTACCACTTCAGCCGCCCGCTGCCGCCCGAGGCGCTGCACGCCTGGGCCCTGGAGCATGGCGTGCTCCAGGGCGCATCGGTACGGGGGCTGGGTTTTGGCAGCACGCAGACTGCACCGCTGTGGGGGTGACCCGGCCCTCAGCGCCCGTCCTCACCCATCAGGCAATTCGGATGTGCAGCGCGACGGCCAGTCCGACCAGGATGGCGCCCGGGGCCATATTGCCCAGCCACAGCGAGGTGCGTGAGGTCGAGCGGCCCGAGATGCGTGAGTCGGCTCGCAGGTAGGCATCGCCCTCATCAGTGCGCAGCCACCACACCATCACCGCGCCCCCGGCCAGCGAGCCCACGCCCAGCGCTGCGAGGATCGCTATGAAGATGTTCCCGCCCACGCTGGCCGCAGGGACGAGGGCAATCAGTGCGCCCACGGCTGTTGCGGCCGCCTGGTATTTTTCTGCGCGTTCGAATCCATCCATGCGGGCTCCCGACGTGTCCCTGGTAAAGCGCTGAAAGCGCTGCGTTGCAGCCGGGAGTTTAGGTGTGATGCTCCACCCGATTGCGAACGGAGTGCTTCAGTGGTCCGCTGGCGGCAGCGCCTGCGCGCACGCTGCGGCGCTGGCCCAGGCCCACT
>Ga0067045_1031976_pt1 | contig 11093 bp, 8 predicted proteins | sample TerdegcTABiofilm_FD_59184 | JGI IMG/M metagenome (GOLD analysis project Ga0067045, IMG submission 59184) | Combined Assembly of (Gp0054472, Gp0054536) Wastewater bioreactor microbial communities from Singapore -Terephthalate degrading...
ACACAACCTGATAAGGCAATAGAATATCTTTCACAGCAACCATTTGATATAATTTTAACCGACCTCAATATGCCACAAAAAAGCGGCTTTCAAATAATGGAATATATTCAGCAAACAGGACTGAATGTTCTTATTATAGTCATAACTGGCTATGCTTCAGTTGATACCGCAATACAATCAATCAAGTTAGGGGCTTACGATTTTATACAGAAGCCATTTGACATAGAAACACTTAAGTTAACCATAAAACGTGCAGCATTAACCATAAAACTAAGGCGAGAAAACGAACGATATATTGAAGAATTGAAAAAGCTTAACAACTTAAAGAATGAATTTATATCAGTGGTATCACATGACCTTCGCTCACCGCTTGCAACTATTGGTGCCTATGTTAAATATCTTACAAAAAAAGACGATTTCCCGGAGCAGTATGTCCGATACCTTCATATTATTGGTGAGATTGCAGAAAATTTATATTCACTGGTTAATGAATTGCTGGATATTTCAAAAATTGAATTAGGTATTTTGCATTTAAACTATGAGGATGTTGATATTAATGCCGTTATACATACAACAATTGAAAATTTTTCAACCCTGGCAAAGGAAAAAAATAATGAAATTGTATATACACAAAAACCTGACAATCCTATTATCAGAATTGATAAAATTAAGATTATGCAGGTACTGAACAATCTTATTAGCAATGCAATTAAGTTTACTGAAAACGGCTTAATAGAAGTTTCTGCTATTTCCAGCAATAACGGGATAACCATCAATGTTAAAGATAACGGTATGGGAATTGACGAAGAATTAAAAAAAAGTATTTTGGATCCATACACCATTTTCCATACCAATGGTACCCGTGGTGAAACTGGAACGGGTCTTGGGCTAGCCATATGCAAGCGTTTTGTAGAACTTCATGGTGGAAACATTGCACTTGACAGTGAACTGGGAAAGGGTAGCACCTTTACAATATATATTCCTCATGCAAAACAGTGATAAAGTGCCGATATCATGAAAAAATTTTTTACAGTAAGTTTTTCCAAACGCTTTCCGCTATTGATAATAGTAACTATCACCTTTTGTATTATTACAGTAAGCTTTATAACAACTAAAACTATTTCACAAATATATACAACTTCACTTGATTATGCACACAGGGCAACCATTGAGCATGTTGAATCCATGAGCATGGTGTTATATAATTTTTTAAATAAAGTAAATACTGATAACAAAACAACTGAACATGAACTATTTATGCCTGTTAAAAACAATATCTCAGTGTATACAGCATATATTGTAAAGCCAACTGATGATGACAGAAACTATACCGTAACAACAGTCATTAAAGGGAAACCACAGATTAAAAATTTAACCCGCGTTGATACATCACAGGAATTTTTGATACGGAAAGGCTTTGCGTATGTTACCATTAATCCGGCAATAGAAAAACAGGATAGCATTACATATGTGGAAAGTTATATTCCACTTCACGTCAATAGCAAAACACAGTGTTTAGTTATACAGTGGCTTGCACCCAATATTGCAATCTTACAGCAAAAATATGATGCACTCATAAAAACATTAATGCAAATTATTGCCATAGTCATTCTTGCAACCGTCATTATTATTGTTGTTATATCAATTATACACTCCTACCGTACAAAGTCACTCATTCAGGAACTATCGCACAGTATTGAAAGTATTGCAACAGGTTCTCTGGATATTGCCCTTAATGACAGCATTGATGACGAACTCAAAACTATTGCAACATCGTTTAATAGCCTTGTGGAAAAGATCAAACATAGTGATCAGATGTTACTCACAATAAAAGAAGAAACACTTACAGACATTTTTAAAAGAGGTGTTGCGTTGCTGAAGGATGGAAAGCAGGATGAAGCCCTGGCCTGCTTTATTGTAACTTTACTGTATAAACCTCACAGTTTTGCAAGTTATTTTAATGCCGGAATATGTTTAGCCAAAAAAGGACAGTTGAATGATGCACTGCAATACTTTGAAAGAGCTAGAGAAATAAACCCTGACAATGAACTTATCCTGCGCTATATTGGAAAAATAAAAGCAATACAATAACACTATGCAGTAAATGAAAAACAATCTTGAACAGAAAATAAAAAACCTGCCATTAAAACCCGGTGTATATCTTTTTATTAATCAGAAAAAAGAGATTATCTACGTTGGTAAAGCTTCATCATTAAAGAAACGAGTTGCTTCGTACTTTCAGAAAAATTTAGATGCAAAAACACGAGTGCTTGTTTCACATATTACCGATATTGACTATATTGTTACTCAGAGTGAAATTGAAGCTCTGCTACTTGAAAGCTCATTAATAAAAAAACACAAACCAACATATAACATACAGCAGAAAGATGATAAGCGTTTCCCGTACATTGCCATTACTCTGCATGAAAAATTCCCGCGGGTGATTTTTACGCGCAAGCTTTTCCATAATGGCGACAGATACTATGGACCATACACCGATGCTCATGCAGCGCGCAACACCGTAGCACTGCTCAACAAAACCTTTAAGCTAAAAACATGCACCAGGGATATTCCCTTAAAGCCGCATGAAAGGCCATGCCTTAATCATCAGATGGGGCAATGTCAGGGCGTATGCACAGGTAGTGTTACTCAAGATGAATACCGCAGGGTAATAGATACTGTGATGCAGTTTTTAGATGGTACTATTGACCCGGTACTTGAAAATCTTACGGCACTTATGAATTCATATTCACAGGCGATGCGCTTTGAAAGTGCAGCTAAGGTTCGCGATATGATATTTGACATTCAGAAGATGCTGCAAGCACAGCACGTCGTCACACCATTGGGGCAAAATCAAGATTATATTGGCATTACCACACATAAGGATGAAGCGTATATTCTGGTTTTTCAGTTCAGGCATGGTAGCCTGACGGGTAAACGTATCTTTGTATATAATAATGCCGAGTACACCAGCCGCTCTTCACTTATTGCCCAATTTATTGTTGAATACTATGCTACCAATGAACCACCGCAAACCATCGTCATTCCAGGCATGATTGAAGATAGGACTATAATTGAAGAATATTTAAGCTCCAAAACCTCACAGCCTGTACATACTGTTACTCCCAGAACTGACCATGAAAAAGCTGTTATGCACATGCTTCACAAAAATTTAGATCTGGCGATAGCTCAAAAGATTGCTCCAGGCTGGCAAAAGGCTTTATTTGAATTACAGGAAGTGTTGCAACTTCCAGCACTCCCAATGGATATAGAATGCTTTGATATATCAAACATTCAGGGAAATTTTGCTGTTGCCTCTATGGTGCATTTCACTGATGGGATGCCAAACAAAAAGGAATATCGCCGATTCCGCATACGTGCCTATACTAAGCCAGACGATCCTGGCATGATTCACGAGGTTGTGGGGAGGCGACTGCAACACCTTTTAAATGAAGGGCTCCCACTGCCGGACCTCCTTGTCATTGATGGCGGTAAGGGACAGCTTTCACGTGCACGCGAGGTAATGGAAGCGTTAGAATGCTCTGTACCAATTATAGCACTTGCAAAACGATTAGAAGAAATCTACCTGCCTCAAAGCACTGACCCCCTGCAACTTCCCAAGACATCACCTGCACTGAAATTGCTGCAGGCTATCCGTGATGAAGCTCATCGCTTTGCTATAACCTATCACCGCAACCTTCGTGATAAAACCATGACTGCATCTGTCCTTGATCATATAAGCGGTGTTGGTCCTCAATATAAAAAGAAGCTGTTGCAAAGCTTTGACACAATAGAACACATCAAACAATCAGATGCACAAACTATTGCACAAATAGCAAAGATTCCTGCAACAGTTGCTCAAAAAATCTATGATTTTTTTCACAAGGGGGAAAGTTAAAAAGCTTTTTTTTTCAGTAACTATCGCCCAATTATATTACTTTGTACTAACCCGTTAATAATAAACTGAACTGCCATAGCCGAAAGGATAAGCCCCATCAATTTATGAATAACTGAAATCCCCGTTTGCCCCAGAACCTGCTGAAGCCTGCCTGCAAGTGCCATAACAACCATGGCAATGAAGAATGTAACCGCTGAAATCACTGATATTATGGCAAGCTTTACAATATCACCCTGCGCCTGCGAACTGAACATAAGCAGTGCTGCAATATTTCCCGGACCACACAAAAAGGGGATGGCCAGCGGGAAGACGGCAATATCAGTGTCAGCTTCATATTCTTTATCGTTAAGCTTTTGCGTCCGCCGTGGCCGTGCAAGTAACATGTCCATAGCAATGACAAATAACAGTATTCCTCCTGCAATCATAAATGCGCCAGGCGTTATGCCTATAAAGCGCAAAAAAATGTGGGCACTGAAAATGAAAAATAGTGAAACAATTATTGAGATGGTTGTGGATTTGATGATCACCTTTTTGCGGTATACAGCGTCATACGGTGCTAAGTATGCCACAAATACAGGGATAAGGCCCAATGGATCCACCACAAAAAAAAGCGTAAAGAAGACCGCTGGTATAAATGTTGACTCAGGCATTTTTAATTGATCCAATTACCACTGATATAATAATAACCATTCTGTCATTTCGAATCCCGATTTCATCGGGATGAGAAATCTTAATACCACTCTAAACTTAAATCTTTCCATTCGGGATTAATGGTCTCTACAAGTTTATTTTTCTTTTCACGTCTCCACTTTTAAATTTCTTTTTCTCGTACAATAGCACTCATAACATTAGACGTAAGTTCATAATACACTAATTTATAAACATTATATTTTGAAGTAAAACCACTCATTAATTTATTCTTATGTTCATAAATACGGCGCTTCAAATCGTTAGTAATACCTATGTACATAACTTTATTATTCCAATTTGTTACTATATAAACATAAAAACAATTATCACAATTCATATAGTTGGCCAATAAACATTAAAAAATATTTAAATAAGATTTCTCCTCACTACGTTCGTCGAAATGACATTATAAATTTAACTTATGAAACAATACTACAAACTGATATTTCAACTAATAAAATTAAACAAAAAATATTATAATATTTTTCACACAACAACATACTTTACATCTAAAATCTCAGGCAGCTCTGCAAGTTTTTCAAGCACATCTGCAGGGATATCCTCATCTATTTCCAGTATTACCAGTGCTTTGCCGCCACGGCGTGTCCGTGCCAGATGCAGGTTGGCAATATTAATATGATTTTTACCTAAGAACATACCTATTGCACCAATGACATTGGGAACATCATTATTGTGCATAACCAGCATTTTTCCTGAAGGTATAAAATCAATGAGATATTCATCACAGCGCACCACCCACGGCTGCTTTGCAATGACCGTCCCCCATAATTCATTGGTAAGCGTGCCACCTTCAGCCTTAACCTGCACAAGATGTGCCCAATCACCTGATTGTGTGCTTTCACCAACATGTACTTTAATGCCACGTTCTGCTGCTATCATGGTAGCATTGACATAGTTTATGGGCCTGTCAATATAGGGCGATAGTAACCCTTTAAGGTATGCTGCTGTTAACGGTTCCCTGCTGTATTTACCAAACTCTCCTGAATAATACAGTTGCACAGAACGCACCTTGCCAGCTAACATGATTGCCTGAAATTTACCCATGCGCTCTGCAAGATTAATAAATGGCTTGAGGAAATCATACTGCTGCATATCAACAGATGGATAGTTGACACTGTCATGGATAACACCCTTTTTGAAGTAATCGATTACTGTTTGTGCTGCCTCAATTGCTACCGAAACCTGTGCTTCATACGTATATGCACCTAAATGAGGCGTGAGGATAACATTATCAAGTTCATGGAATGGTGGCAGATTTTCAGGTGGTTCCTGAGTGAATACATCTAATGCTGCACCTGCTATCCGTTTTTCTTTCAATGCTTTGTATAGGTCCTGTTCATTAACAATGCCACCACGCGCACAGTTTACAATCCGCACTGTTGGTTTTAATTTTTTTATAACATCAGCATTAATCAAGTTTTTTGTTTCATCGGTTAATGGTGTATGAACGCTGATAAAGTCTGCTTTTTTCCATATTGTTTCTAAATCGGCAATGTCTATATCCATAGCTGCTAATTTTTCTTTTCCAAGGTAAGGATCAAATCCCATTACCTGCATCCCCAAAGCCTTGCATAATTTAGATAGCTCTGACCCTACCCGTCCTAAGCCAATAATGCCTATAACTTTACGTCTCAGTTCAACCCCTTCAAATTTTTTCTTTTCCCATAGTTGCTTTTTCATTGATGCATCCGCCTGTGGTATATTGCGAGCAAGCGAACATATAAGTGACAGAGCAAACTCTGCTGTTGAAATGGTATTTCCACCTGGAGCATTGGTTACAATGATTCCATTTGCTGTCGCAGCCTCCACATCCACATTATCAACACCAATGCCAGCACGGGCAATGATTTCCAATGCTTTAGCTTCATTAATGATATCAGCGGTAACATGGGTTGCTGATCGGATAATAAGGGCATGGACAGTAGCCAGGTGTTGTTTCAGCATTTCACTATCCAGACCTGGCTTGTATACTACATCAAAATCAGGATTACTCTGTAAAAGCTGCAACCCTTCGGGAGCGATGTCATCAGTGATAAGAATTTTCTTTTTCATGGTTTTCTCCCTCTAAATTTTTAATTTAACCTTAATGTTATTATGTAACCTTTACTACTTTTCATTTGATCTATAACCCAATTCTACGTTAATTCCAAACTGAAGTGGTTTTGTTATATGAAATGAAACACTTCCTTATAGACATACTATCACTGTTCATCCTTATGGTCATTTTTAACCCTATCATTTCATATATAAAACTGTAATGATAACAGAGTATTCCCATCATGTATTATTGCATCTTATAATATAGTAATTGCGATTAAATGTCAATACATAGATTATAATGAGGGAGTATTACACAGTCCAATCTTTAACTCTCAGATTTTAATTTTCCCAAATTCTTTTATATTTTTTCTTTCTGATTACTTTTTTCTGCACCATAAAGAAGCTTTCTACTGGCAATTGATGGCATTTTTATTGAATAGTGAGGTTTATGGGTAATATTATTTACGTGTAATATCGCTTGTTTTTACATTTTAAAAAATAATAATATTTGACAAAATCGCTATCATTCTTTTTGTTTTAGTCATAATGAATGCTGAATCTACATTACAAAAATTCAGGCACATTGTATTCCCTGAACGCGATGAATTCCCTCCATCCTATTTCGGCGAATTAAATTATCAGTGTAGCAGAGTTATATTTCCTGCATCGTTAGTTTGTATATTTGCCTGGCTTAACTATGTTGGCGTTGATAGGCAGATTTGCCCCAATGAACCCCTTATACCTTTTCTTCGGTATGGGCTTACAGTGGTTTCGCTTATTATATTCATACTGCAGTTTTTTAAGTTTTTTAAACGCCACAGTATGGCCATCCTTGCTATCTTAGGTCTGTATTTAGAATCCGCAACTGGCGTTATTACTGGGCTTGCAAAAGGTGACCCGGTATATATGGGAGGGTATTTCTTTGTACTCATGATCCCACTGGTTGCTCCAATGAAAAAAATTATACTATGGTCAGAAATTCTTTTTTCTGTAGCACTGTTTTTTATAGTAGGACTTTCACGTGGAATGGAATTTAACACAGTACGTGATCAGTACAAACTCAATGATATGATAGTTGTGGTGCTTTTTACATTAGGGTTTATCTATATTCTTGATCGGTTGCGATATATCAGCTGGCAGAAATCCCAGCAGATAGAAGAACAGCGCTTGCACATACAGTTTGAAAAAGAACGTGCCGAAAGCATTGTAGCAGAAGCAAAAACAGTAGTGGAACACGTTCGTAAAGCTTCAACCATTATAAATAATTTTTCGGGAGATATTACTGCTATCATACATGAACATTCTGCAATCTTTGAAAAAAGCCGTGCTATCAGTACAGATATTATTGAATCATTTACTGTATTGAAAGAAGCTACGTTGAAAGAAATTGAAAATAATAAAGAAATAAATGACATCACTAAAGGTCTGGGCACAGACCTTACAAACGCCGCTGAAACCGGAAAGCAAGCAAGTGGTGAAGCAAAAAAGATTCAGGAACTTTCCGATGACTGTAACCGCAAACTGCAGGATGCCCGTCAAACAATTGAACGTCTCCGTGACGAATCTAAAATGATAGAAGAAATATCACAAACCATCAACGAAATTTCAGATCAGACAAACCTGCTTTCACTTAACGCAGCAATTGAATCAGCACGTGCTGGTGAACATGGGCGGGGATTTGCTGTAGTTGCCGATGAAATCTCAAAATTAGCAGATAAAAGCCAGTCTTCGGCCAAAGAAATAAGCGGTATCATTGGCCGTTCAGTACAGCGAATTCTCAGTGCGGCAGTTCAGATAGATGACGCTTCGTTAGCGCTGATTGAAATCATTCAATTTCTTGAAGCAAACAGGTCATTTTTTCTAAAGTTTCAGGAACTTGTATCATCACAGGATAAAAATATTAACACCGTCATTGGGCATTTAGGAAATTCTTTAAAATACACCCAGTATATTAATGAACTTACAGAAAAAAATGCGACATCAGTGGAACAATCACAGGAAGCTTTGGAACAGATTCATACTTTTTATGATAATTTAACTGATATATCAATGACATTTAAAAAGCTTGCTGGTGAGCTTACCATACATGTGGACAACTTGCAGAAGACGCTGGGAGACAATTCCACAAAACAAATCACGATACCATAACAATTTATCCTACCAAAAGTATTTCAACCTGACTTTTTTTTACTGTGTAATTCACAAAACTATATATAAATTTTGTGAATTGATTCACCATATTTTTTAAAGTATTTTTGATAAATATATGGCACTAAAATGAATTATTCCGGATCATATTGAAAAATTTTTATTTAAAAACAAAGTAATTCTTATTTATGATGCCCGGCAGGTAGGTAAACCTACTGTCTTCGCCACCACCATGCAGCAATTGAACCCGAAATGTTGTGCCATATACTGAAAATTGCACCAGGCAATGCAGCCAGAGCTTCAAAATGCATGATTGCAAGTGACACTGCAAGGCCTGAATTCTGCATACCCACTTCAATAGCAATGGTTTTTCGCACACTTTTATCAAATCCAAGCAACGAAGCAGCAGCATACCCCAGCGCTAATCCTGTCACATTATGCAGTATTACCACAAGCACGGTAATAAAACCTACCGTGCGCAACGCATGAGCATTTGCAGCAGTGATCCCGGCTATAATAGTAACTATCGCCACAACTGAAACTGAAGGGAGCACCATTAACACACGGTCAATATATTTTTTCAAAAGAAGCCGCACCATAATGCCCAGTGCTACCGGCACGATAATAACCTGTACAATAGAAATAACCATGGAAACAATTGGTACCGGCACCCACCGCCCGGCAAGCAGGTACGTTAACAGAGGGGTCAGAGCAGGTGAAAGCAAGGTGCTTACAGTGGTCATTGCTACCGAAAGCGCTACATCGCCCTTTGACAGATACGTAATAACATTGGAGGCAGTTCCTCCCGGGCAGGTGCCAACCAGAATCACACCAATAGCAAGTAGTGGCGGCAGGTTAAAAAGCATGCACAAACACAAAGCAACAAGCGGCATGATAATAAACTGTGCAACAACACCGGTGACAAGCGCCAGCGGGAATTTTACCACCACAATAAAGTCGGAAGGCTGCAGGGTTATGCCCATTCCAAACATGATGATTCCTAAAAAAAGCGGTATGTAGTTTACCAGAGGTTTAAACACAGATGGGAAATGATACCCGCATAAAGATAAAAGAACAACCCATACTAAAAAATATTTTTCGATGATGTGAGTAAGTTTACGCATACAGGTGTACCATAGTAAAAAGGGTGGCGATAGTTACCGGGGGTGTCCCAAAAGAGGTCGTTGAGTAAATTTTGCAAACATTATATAGTAATACTCGCTCATTTCGATACAATTTTGCCACAAAATCTGGTAAAATTACTCAATGAACGTTGCGAAATTTGTATCGAAACGGCTTTTGGGACACCCCCTCATAAAATTTTTTGTGCCACTGCTTTCTATTTTGTTTATGCAATCATATACATAGAAAACAAGTATGCGCTCTCCCCGGGAATCGAACCCAGACACACGGCTCCGGAGGCCGACGCTCTATCCATTGAGCTAGGAGAGCCTGTATACGATATATAGGCATATATAGCAGAAGAGATTGATACCTGTCAAGATTATTTGAGATTCTGTATATGAGTTTTATGCAATTGATATTCTTTTGCAATATCTTCAAGAGTTTGAACTGAATGAGGCAATACTGTATCTGGCACATAACCATATTTCTGCATACATTGAAATCGTTTGCACTTATTTCTGCCTTCAATACCAGCTTCACAATATTGATTTTTAAATACTTTTGTGGTTATAACCATATCCTGTAAAATGCCAGTAAAAATGGGGCATTTATCTGCATATTGACATTTATCCTTCATGGTCATAATCCTGAATATTTCTTTATACAACATTCATTACAACAATGATTCATGTACTGTTTTATTAATATCACCTATTTACAGATTATTCAATTATAAAAAATTGAAATACAAAACCCTCTTTTGTATACAATACAAATAACATCTAAAAAAATTTTTTAACTTTTAAAACTCATATACGTACCCTTCCTTCTTTTCATACAAAGAATTTCGCGATATTATACGCAGTATGTGGATTACACAGGCAATATGTAATACATAGCAAGCAGAATGAAGTCACTTCCCATCGTGCAAAAAAAATTATTAACAAAAGCTAAGAACATAAAACTTTACAATAAAAAAATAATATATACTATACATTATATAGACATGAATAAAGGGATTTTTTACAGGATTAATACAAAATTTTTTTGTTTTTTTTGCCGATATAAGCTATAAATATTCTTGACAAGTAAGCAACAAAATTTTTTTTGGTGCTATACTTTCCTCCAATTTAATGATTGGCGAACCTCCAAATTCTCTTTAGAGGGGAAC
>Ga0067045_1031977_pt1 | contig 11091 bp, 17 predicted proteins | sample TerdegcTABiofilm_FD_59184 | JGI IMG/M metagenome (GOLD analysis project Ga0067045, IMG submission 59184) | Combined Assembly of (Gp0054472, Gp0054536) Wastewater bioreactor microbial communities from Singapore -Terephthalate degrading...
GATGTGCCTTCACTGTTACTTTATCCACATATTAAAGGTGATTTGATCATTGCTGTTAAGCATAGATTGATTGATTTGATGCAGTTATGGACAGTCACCATGACTTTTTATCTTCGACATGCCGAAACAGGTGAAACTGAAGAGATAGAAATTGATTTTCAATTGCCTGCCTGCCACATGAAAGAACTGAAAAGTGAGGACTCTGAATTAAAGATTGATAGAGGGCATGGACTAAAAACACGTTGGAAAGGATTAGATAAAGAAATCGACGAGGCATTAAAACCGCTTGAAGAAGAGGGTTTAATTTGTGAGGCAACCTATGCCTATATCGCCGTCACTACACCGTTTAAATCCAAAGAAGATTACAGCTATTTCATGCAAGAAAAACAGTTACGTTTAACGCTTGGTGAGATGGTGGCATAAATGGGACACGGTCTGACTGCATTTCAAACTAAGGGTTGCCGCTGCGATGTCTGCCGTAAAGCAGCAGTACTAAGCACTCAAAAATACACGGTCGCCGCAATACAGCGATTTAAAGAAGATCCAACATCTTTAAAAAAGCATGGCATTTATGGCTACTGTATTGGCTGTCGTTGCGACGTTTGTAAGAAAGCATCAAAAGAACAGCAAATAAAGAGTTTAGCTAAGCACATTGAGCACTTTATAAAGACGGGAACGTTCAAAAGCTCAAAAGTGAAGCACGGAAGCTCGGTCGCATACAAATATGGTTGTCGTTGTGACCTTTGCAAGCAGTGGAAGACTGATCAGCGTATTCGCTTAATGGGAGCCAAAGCATGAACAAGACACCTTTAATTCAAAAACTTGGCTATGCCCTAGTAAAAGACCTTTTCAATAAATGGCCTAAAAAGGCAGATGTTTGGATTTTTCTCAAATATAGTGGTTGTGACGAGTCTGTAAGTAGTTGGTATGGAGTTGATTATGGGCTGGTCTATAGCTTTAACCAGACGGAACAAGAAATTGTAGGAAGTTTCTTTACCTCAATTGATGAAATGCTCGAACAGTGGAAGCATGACGGCGTTAAAGTTGATGAACAGCTAGTTATAACTAAACAAGACCTGCAGGCAGAATTAGATTTCTATATTTCTATAGATGAAGCGCGTAAGTTAAAGGCGAAAATGCCTGATGGAGCATGGTTTTATGATCCCATTTATAAAAAATATCTCAATGCTTTATGTACTTTAGCTTGGTCTGAACATATTAATAAATGGATTCATTGGTTTCATTTTGATGGAACTAAGGAAAGTTTGTTCAGTACAGACCTGATCCTTGATATAGCCAATACGCTACGTGTGGATGACAAAGCAGTTCTACTTAAAAATGACTACACACATTCAAATGAACTTTTTACGGTTCGTGAATGTGATATCGAACAGCCATATTTAGCACTATTTAGATTAGCAAAGGATGTTGAAATTGAGGCAGATGCACCTATTGGTTCAGAAAAGTTTGATAATTACTGGTACGGACAAAGCGAAGAAGATGCAATAAAGGAACACTTTGCATATCAAGAAGAACTGATACAAGACGGCGTGCAGATCCGCTGCGGTAAAAATGTTAAATCAAAATTCATGCGTTTTTTAGATGAAGCAGAGGTAACAGTTGCACACTGGCCGCAATGGAAGCGGGAGCAAAAATAATGAGTGGAATAACAATATTAAAGCCACTCTTTGAAAAACATATCCTCATATTAACCATATGGGGGTAAAGCAGTGGACCATAAATTTTTATGTGAAGTAGGTGCAAGGTTTTTAAAGCGTCCTGAGTCGGGTAACGGTCACGGGTGCCATTTCGCTATAGTTGAACCTTCTTGTTACGGTGAGAACCCTGATGTATTTGGTATTAGACACGGAACTATTGGTATTGCTGAGTATTCGGGCCGTACATATGAACATGGTTGGGATGTTGGCACAGTAGTACTTGAAGCCAAAACGAGCCGTTCAGACTTCCTTGCTGATCGAAAAAAGCCGCATCGAATAGACCCTGCTTCGGGCATGGGTAGATGGCGTTATTACATTTGCCCGACTGATTTGATTAAACCAGATGAATTACCCGAGAAATGGGGCCTTATTTACGTCAATAGTCGTGGGCATTGCAAAATTGTTGCGGGTGCAATGGCTGTACCCAAAATTAAAGATAATGAAGGATGGAACGGCGCAGCGCGTTACTGGCGTAATGGGAATGATCTAATAGCCAGCTTCAAAGCACATACTTTTGATGAGCGGAATGTACTAAATGAAATGAACCTTATAACGATGGCTCTGTCACGGATGGGAGAGCCTGAGGAAGTTTTATATAAAATCCGAAAGTTTCATAGGCAAGAAAGGGAGATTCAAGAACTAAATCTACAACTAAAGGAAACTCGTCGCCGTCTCAGAAAATATGAAAAAGATATTGAAGTCGATCATGTATAGAATCCCTTGTGAAGCTGACCTATCCAGTGAAGACGATGATATTTGGGCAAGGGCAGTCAGTCGATGTACGATGGCTGCTACGCCTCAATGTATCGAGTCAAAGTCCTGTGCATTTGATGGATCTTGTTTTGACTTAGTTAAAGTTGATCCGGGCGTGGATACGAACAAAGCATTAGAACAACAGGTAATGGACCTTCAAAGTAAAGTTGAACAGTTAGAAGTAAGACAAAATACATTGTTGGCCGCACTTGAGTACCGATTATATAGTTCAGAAAGACTTTACAAACAGGCTTTAATTAAGGGTAACTCGTCGAATGCTTTTGCATACCACATACTGAAAAATGAACTCAAAAATTTGATTAGTGATTTAAATGGTGAGCCAGACAAGACAAGGTTAGGACGATTGAAGCGGAATATCCATTTAATAGGTAAATAAAAATGACAGATCAAGAAGAAACGTTGAATCCAGCAATATTTGAGCTGATTGAGATGGGAGATAGCTTTCCATCTCATATTTTGAGTGGTAAAACACGGGAAGAAACACGAAAAAATTTCCGAAACTATTTAAAAGGTGCAAAGGAGAGGATGCTTAACAACACGCATAAAGAGGTGGAATAACTATAAAACTGAAATTTGGTTAATAGATAGCATGTACGAGTTTTAGCTCACATACCTATTTAGGACCATAACAATGTTAAAGCGTATTTCAATTGTTGCATTAGCAGTCTCACTTTGCTCTATTTCATTCGCTACGGAAGTAACAGCTGCCCCTACTATTTCGGCACGTCCTGCCGTTTCTACTGCTCGAATTAGTTATTCACCACCAGCACCTAAGACTTACTCGCCCGCGCCAGTTAAAACAGTGAAGGCAGTGTATACACCAAGCAATAATCAAGTACGCCGTACACAGTCAGGTGCATATCGTCCTGTAGCAACAAGTACACCAGGTACGAATAAAGCCAAAAAGAAGAAATCCAATAAAACTGAATACGATTTTTACCCTTTGGCTGATTGTCAGCGTTATACAAAAGTTGGATTTAATGGTTGGAAATGCCTAGATAACGATTAAAGGGGCATTCGTCATGAGTTTCAGTGAAGTATTAAAGAAGCATCGTATTTTAACTGGTGAAACACCGAGTCAGGTTGCGTTAGCTGTAAATATGGGCGTTCAAGATTATCTGCATTTGGAAAGTGATGTTTATTGCACACAGTTAAATTGGAATGTTTTAGAGGCACTATCCCAGCACTTTAAAACATTTGATCTCTTTCATGTTGTGGTTCAAAACAGTAACCGCTTTAACTGGTTGAAGTCACGTGCTTGGCGTGTTGAATGGAAAGCTGAAGACGGTACGTTTCAGTGTGAACGTCCCGAATTGGAACAGAATTTAGATCGAGCAATCAATAGTACTAATCAAGCCTTAGGTATTGCACATGATTAAGTTTATTACTGTATGGATATTAACGGTGAGTTATGTAGATATCAGCGGTCATTCAGGTGGGGCCTCACATTATCAATTGCAGTATGCGAGTCAAAATATATGCGAGAAACAACGTGTAAGGCATGAAGGTAATCACAAGGCTTCTCGCTGTGACTTCCAACAAATACCTGTATTTGTTAAATGACTAGACGGTGATAGTTGAATGATCTTTTTTAGTTTTGGATTCACATCGCTGGGGATTGAACGTAAACATGAATTTGGTATAGCGCATTTTCCAAAGTTTACCCGCGTCAATTTATTGATAGTTAAGTTGACCATTCTCAGTAAACCTCAAAGCAGATCCCTTAGCGCATTGATTCAACACTATGCTGATTCAGAAAATGATCTGAATTGGCATCCTCTTGTTCGTAGAGCACGCCGTCTTGCCAAAGCACAAGGACGAGCTGAAGGATATGCAGAGTTCAAAGATCAAAACAAATGGCTCATGAGAGAAGCCAACGAAACACAAGAAAAGTATCAAGCAAGTGAACGTGAAAACCGAGAGCTTAGGCAAACAATCAAAGGTATGAAGTTGGTTGGCTACATCGAAGAACTAGAACCTATTGATGACGGTGTAACACCTAAAGTAATTATTGAAGCTTCAAAACAATGAAGCCTTATGAACACAAAATTCAAGAATGGGGCAAGATAGTAGGCGCTCAGTACGCTATGTTAATTGATGGTCGTCTCAGACATTTTTATAAAAAGGGTGATAGGGCTAGTAGAAACTGCCCTTATTTTATGGATGAAAAACTCGTATGGAAAAATTCGTGTAACTCGTCTTTGGCTACAACGTTTGCTTCATATCGTATGACACACAAAAATGTTGTAGTTATAAAAATTGAACTTTAATTCCTTTTTGATAAAGATTCAGAGTGAAGCATTATCTGTATTAATAGTTCATACATGTCTAAATGAGCATTACTAAAATCTTCATTTATCTGGTCAATCGAATTTTTTATTAATTCTACGTTCATATCGTCTACCCAAGAGCCAGGATATGTATTTGCTAAATTTTTAATTTTGTTATCTTCCCAATAACTATGAAATTTGCATTGAAACGTATTTTTTGTATTGGTAAACAGAACTAAATCATCTTTGTTATAAACATTAGAGATAATACTTTCTAAAAAATTTAACTTTCTTGAAAGAAGATTAAATTCCTCTTTAATTTGAACTAATGAATTTTCAAATTTTTCACTAAATTTATGGCTAGTAATTAAATTTCTATGTAGATCCTGTTGATCACGCATCATTTCAGCCAGTACTTTCGCCTCTGTTGCGAGTATTTCAGAAGCTTTTTGATTGCGCCAACTTTGGAATGTATAAATGATGACAATTGAAGGAAATAAAGTTGCAGACCAAATAAGTATGTTTGTGGCAAGGGTGTCCTCTATACCGAAATTTTTTATCAAAGCATAAATGGCAATTCCTATTAAAAGTACTAAAATGAGATAAATAAAAGTGAGATTTAATAAATAATTTATATTTTTTTTCATTAAAAATTACATACCATTAGGTCAGCTAGACGTTAATTTTATTATAAAAAATTGAAGTAATGTTGCCGCCATAGATAAAACTAATTAATTTAAACAGCGTCCAAGTATTTCAGAGGTTTTTATGAGTAAAGTAGATGCGGTAGTAACGTTGATTGAACGTACAAACCGTGAAAAAGTTCAACAGTTAATTGAAACTATGGAACAAAACCAAACTAAGCGCATTAGTATTCATGGTAATGATTCCTTTTCGGTTATCGTTAGAGAAACAGATGATCCTAACCGCGTATTTTCAATTGAGGATTTAAGAGGTGGGTTAGATAAGCATCGTATTTTAACCGACCCTACCTTTTTACAACTTGAACCATATCTTAAAAAATTTGAAAGTCTTCTTATTGATAATAGCTTGTTTAATGAACTTAAAAGTACCAATGCTTTTCAACCGAATGTCCTAGATTTCCGAAATGGAAAGTATCTCAATCAAACAATACAGGGTATGTTTGAAATTTTTATGAGAACCTTAGAAACGAAAGAAAAATTCAGAAATATACAAAAGGAAATAGAAGATTTAAGATTTTAATTATGCCTTTATAGTTGAAATTATGCGTTTATGCGTTTATATTTAAGCCTTCGGTATCTCTTACTCATGTCGAGAGACATTAGGTAAGTAATAAGCCTGCATTGATTGAATCGTCAATGTTATGACCCATAGGGCGAAGATTCAAAAAGCTACCTATACCCCATAGGTAGCTTTTTTTTGTTCAAAAAATACAAAATTGCATGAATTGTCTTTGATTAAAAAGCATATTTAATTTACATTATTATGCTTAAAAGCATAAAATTGTTTAAGGATGCTTAATCATGTGGGAAAAAGTGACTTTAACCGTAATTTCTATGTGTGTACTTGGGTTCATTTATTATCGTTTATTTCTGCTAATCATCATAAAAGACAGCATCATAGAGAATTGTGATTGCTGCAATATAGATAAGCATAATTGCTATGCTCAACACTGCAAGGAAGACTTAGAAATTGAGTGAACGTAACAATAAGGTGCGACGTAAAGGTCAAAGGTACACAGAAGCAGAGCGTCAAGTACGCGGTATGGGCTTAGGTGAAGACACTATTCAAAAGTTGATCATTGAAGCCTGTGCCTATCTTAAATATGAGGGTATCCCATTAACAGAAATCATTCGCCATATTCCAAATGGGGGATATCGACTGGAATCAGAAGCAAAAAGACTGAAAGCAATGGGCGTGGTACCAGGAACACCTGATTTACATATTCCAGTCGCAAAACATGGCTTCTCTTCTTTGTACATCGAATTAAAGACTAAAGATGGGGACCTTAAACCTGATCAAAAGAAACAGATCCCAATTTTAAGAAAGATTGGGAACAAGGTAGTTGTACTTCGCAATTATGAAGATGCGATGCATGAAATAAAAAGTTACTTGAGTATCTGACATGACAGAAAGAAATACTAAAGACGCTGATTTAATACGTATTGTGGGTGAAAACTGCCGCCGTGCTCGTGAATGGTGTGGTATGAATCGCACTGATGCGATGCAAAGAATTTTTAACTACAAAGACGACAAAGCAACAAATCGTATATGTGAAATAGAGAATGGACATAAGGCTGTATCTGTCGCCGTACTTTATAAAATGTGTCTTGCGTATCAATGTAGTGCCGACTTTTTGCTAGGTATCAGTAATGAGATAGAACCGAATATGGCTGCTTCGCAAAATGGACTGATAGTTGAGTCATTGAGATCAGCAGGCTTGGAAATAGCTGATCGTATTTCTGGAACGCTCACAATGCAAATGGCGTATTTGCCAAAATTTCAGGGTGAGTTACTAGCTACAAGTTCAAAGCACGTACATCAAACTGTGACAAAATACATGCATGACTTAGCATTCACAGGTAGCTATCCCGATCTTATCGATGCATCAATACAGATGAATCGGCATGTACAGCAGTTTGATATTATGGTTGCAAGATATATGCGTTTTATTGAAATGAACGCTATGCAAGTAATAGATGACTATGAGCGCGACAATCTCACATTAACGCGAGACAGGAAAGAGAAACCATTACCTGAAACCCTTATCTCAAACAACGCTTAATTAAATTGTTGAGTTTTCATGTCAAAAACATCGGAAAAAACCAAAGTAACTACATATCCCGATGAGCTATGGGACTGCATTCGCGCCGTGTACGAAGCGGACGGGGGGAGTTCTGTTAAACGTATGATGGAAGTTGTACAAAATACAACCCAAGTATCTGAGTTACCATCAAGACAAACAATAGTTGCACGCGCTAAGAGGGAGAAATGGGCGCGACCTGATAGCCTACAGCAATTATCGACAGCGAAACTACAGAAGATAATACAGCGTGCAAACGGTATGGAGCTTATTCTACGAGATATCGACCCTCAGTATGATGTTGGGGAAGATGAAGAAAATCAAGGTTATAGCGTTTCTGAGCGATTAGATGACTATAATAATGATACGGCGTACCATGATTTAAAAAACCGTTATGCAAATGCTGCAATGTTGGGAGTCAAAAAGTTACTCTCTACTGCTATCCATAAGAAGAAAACTAAGGCTCAAATTATCTCGCGTGCACGTGCATCACAAGACAGGCTGTTTTTACTAAGAGAACATGCACTAGATCAAATCACCTTATCGGTGGCTCTTTTAACCAACGTTCAATTTAAATTAGTTGCCAAAGAAGAAGATCTGAGTAACACAGAAGGCACAATGAACTTCAACATGCGATTTATGGAAATGTTGAACAATACAATTGCAGTCAATGAAAAGTTTATTAAGACTGATTTTGCTATTTATGGCCTAACCCCTGATGATGTTAAAGAACCTGAAACGGGCGGTCGTATGAAAGACCTCAACGATGACACTGAGTACAATCAACAGCTTGAACGTTTGGAACTACAAGCCCAAGAAATGGCAGCACGGCGGCACTATATCGAGTCTGGTACTCTTGAAAAAGAAGTCGAGGCTCAAGTCCGTAAACAGATGGTTGAGGCTGGTATGGATGATGACGACGATGATGAATATGACGAAGATCAATAAAAATAACAATTTAAATACGCTTATTAGTTCTAAAGTTTAAAAGAACGTTTGAACGTTTATTTAATGTCGGCTATTATGTGATCTCTTCAATCATTTGGTCATGGTTGAATCCAGTGGTTGTTCGCAACCACAACAAATTACGATTTCGGGCTTACCTCACAGCGGTAGGCCTTTTTTTTGTGGTAGGAAATCTTAAAAGGTGGCGATATATGATGAGCCGATAATAATTCTAATGTTTATTTGTTGGTTTTGATTATGGCTGGTATTAGTTCAGATGATGACGGGTTCCTGATTGGCGAAAGACGCCATAGGGAAATGATGCAAAACATAGAAGATTCACGTAATAACACAAGTGCTCTCATTACAGCACTATTGACTGGCGTACAGGCAGCGATAGAAGCAGAAGGCACTAGATTAGAAAATGCAATAAATCGTATCGCAAATGATGCAAGTGCAAACTCTAATAACTCAGGCAACAATAATGACAGTACAAGAATAGGACCACCACGACCGTCAAATGAAGCTGAAGGTACACCACCGCCACTAGATCAGAGTAGAAGTAGATCGCCTGGTTCACGTAGATCACCAAGACAGTCAGATATTCCTCATTCGGGTGATCAATCTGTTCAAGATGCAGAAGAAAACTCTAATAGCGCTTCTTCAAGAGCTTCAAGAGCGCGTGAAAGAGATTCAAGAGGCAGATTTACTGGTTCAGGTAACGCAGCCGAAGAACGTTCAGTACTTCGCAAAATTAAATCACTATTTGGTGATATGAATGCTGACGGCGTAGATAGTGGCGGTATTGACCCTACTATTGATGCACTGCACGAACTTAAACAAACATTTGGGCCTGTAGGTAATGTCTTTTCTAAAATGACAGGTCGAGCCGTTAGTTTATTCGCAGGGCGTATTAGAAAACGCCGTAATGAAGAAACCTTACCTGAAGAACAGCAACAGGCAAACCGCCGTGAAGAACGTAACGATCGGGAACGTAATAGACTTCTTAGAAGAATGCTTGACGCATTACTACGTCGTAATGGGGGTAATGGTCCTGATATAGATTTGGGCTTGGGCGGTGGTGGTGGTCGCAGGGGTAGACGTCGCGGTAGAAGAGGTGCGGGCGGTCGTGGACGAGGCTTAGCAGGACTGGGCAAGTTTGCAAAAGGCATACCTTTAGTTGGTGGCGCACTGGCAGCAGCTTTAGCTTTTAGTGATTGGGATGAACAAAACTTCAAGGAGAAGAGCGGAACGATAGGAAGCCTTGCAGGTGGCGCAATTGGTGGCGGTATAGGTCTATTGGGTGGACCAATTGGCGCAGCGGTTGGGGTAGCTGTTGGGAGTTGGGCAGGGGAGAAGCTAGGCGGCATAGTTGCCCCAACGATCGAGCCATATTTTGAAAAGTGGACAGACTCTTTAATTAAAGCTGACGTACCCAACTTGCTTAAAACCTCATGGGATGATTTCACTAAGTTGGTTGGTAAAGCACTCGGTATTACACCTGCAGGTATAGCGGCAGGTGCAGCTTCAACTATTGGCAGTTGGGGTAAAGGTCTTTGGGATAGAATGACTGGTGAACGTAAAGGTAAGTTTGTACTTCAACAGCAATACGGCGGTTATGGTCTTAATGGTGCAGGTGCAGTTCCATACAACGGTAATGGCAGCGGAGTAGGTGAAAGTACCAAGAAGAAACAACTCGCCGTGTATGAAGCATTTAAGAAGGCTGGATTTAATGACAATTGGGCAGCTGCTTATACTGCCAGCGTAGGCCGAGAAAATGACTACAACGACAAGTATTTATACGGTAAACACAACGATAAAGCAGGCGGTGTGAATATGGGAATGATTTCTTGGCAAGGTGATCGTCAAAAGAAATTATACGAGTTCATGAAGAAGCGAGGCTTGATTGATGCACGCGGTAATATCATAAAAGGGCAAGCTTCACTCGATGCACAGGCTGAGTTTAAGAAGTGGGAAATTGATAATGACCCAACTTTTAAGGGAATCAAGGACTATATAGCAAAGAATCCTGATGCATCTAAAGCAGATGCCGCACGTGCCTTAGGTACAAAGGACATTAAGTGGGCGTATGGTCAGAAAACACTTAGGAATGGCAAATCATTCAATTGGGAAGATCATTTACAGAAGGAATATGATTACCGTGACAGCTTAGATAAAGCTGTGAATAAAGAAAAAATTGAAGTAATGAAGCCAACAGCACAATCACAAGTGCCATACGCAAATAAATCACCAAATCAGACCAGCGCCGTCAAAGTAACTGGTGCAGAAAAACGGCCACAGATTAAGGTACCAGCAATTACACCTGATATTTCTAAGATCGGAACAAAACAACAAGCGTTAGTTGTGAACCAACAGCAATCAGATAGTTTTATTGCGCAAGATGTTTCTGTTCGAAGCTTGGCTCATACTTTTAGCGGGGGATTAGGCTATAACCGTATTGTCGGGTAATCATTTTTATTGAATATTCGTGTATATTCATGATGTTCAATAAGAAAAGAGAAATGTATGTTAAAAAAATTCATAGTTGTGGTTGCTTTGGGGTTAGCAACCGTTGCCAATGCTTCTAATTGGGTTGATT
>Ga0067045_1031978_pt1 | contig 11090 bp, 12 predicted proteins | sample TerdegcTABiofilm_FD_59184 | JGI IMG/M metagenome (GOLD analysis project Ga0067045, IMG submission 59184) | Combined Assembly of (Gp0054472, Gp0054536) Wastewater bioreactor microbial communities from Singapore -Terephthalate degrading...
GATCGCGGCGGAGATATCGTCCGTCGCCGTCTTCTGCTCGCGCATCCGCGTTGCAGCTTCGTCCGAACTTCGATCGAGCGAGGCCGCGCTTGCCGAGATCAGCTGAGCCTGCTGATGCACGCGCTGCATCGTCGCGGCGAGATTGCGCTGCATCTCGACCACCGAGCCCAGCAGTGGCGAACTGCGGACGTCGATCGCCTGGCTGCGAAGGTCGCCGGCACCAATTGCTCCGGCGAGCATGGCGACCTGCGCGGATTCCATGCCTTCGCGCTGCAGGCGCACCGCCATGTACATCAGCATGCCGGCTTCCACCACCACGTAGGCAGCGTGCACGATCACGCGTACCAGCGAAGCCCCGGAATCGAACAGGTAGAACCCCCAGTTCAGTGCCTGCAGGTAGTTGAAGGCGAGGTGATGGACCGCGATCACGACCGCAGCCATAAGCACCGGCTTCCAGTCGCGGTAATAGAGCAGGAAGGCGAGCAGGACGAAGATCCCGAAATGCGCCTCGATTGCGCCGCCGACCTGCTGGATGTTGAGGGCCGAGAACACCATGAAGGCCGACGCGACCGCGAGGCGCGAGACCACCGCGCCCGGCTGGAGCTGGATGAGCAGGCCGGGCACGGCGACCGCGGGGAGGCCGATCGCGAGGGCGATGCCCCAGGTGCCGGTCTTGGCCGCGACGCCGAGCGCGATCAAGAGCAGCAGCACGAGCGTGACCAGCATCAGCTTGTCGGCGGCTGCACGGAATGGGCGCAGCGTTTCTTCCGGGCTGGAACTGTAGGACATGACTTTGGACTCTTCTTCGTGAAAGGCGGCTAACGGTCAGCGGACGATACAGGCGTCGGCCGGCGGTGCGTTCGCGGCGGCCCAACCGAGCAGCGCGCCGCTGTAGGCCAGCCAGCCGGCAAAGGCGATCCAGCACAGCAGGCGCAAACGGCGCGGGGGACGTGATACAGGCATGGGCATCTGGGCTCAGAGGCGATCTGTTGTGCTTAGGTACGGAGGTGAATGCATGGTTCCGACGGTAGTGTGACAAACGGCATGAAACGCCAAAAATTGAACGAATGGTTGGAAATTGATGCCCATTCTGGGTGCAGGCTGTGAAAAAGAAACGGGACGCCGAAGCGCCCCGTTTTTCGGTTGTTCAAATTGGCCTGCTCAGATCCCGCTCAGGTCCTCCAAGGCGTCGACGACCAGTCCCGTGCCGATGGCGATCAGCAGGATGTCGGCCCCGACGCGCACGTAGCGGTGCATGTCGGGCGGTGCGCCGAGACGGATCACGATCGCGGCGGGAGCGTCGTAGTAAATGAGGTCCCGTGGCAAGGGATGACCGATGCGCCAAGCCTTGAGCTGGCCGGGGGGCATGCAGCCGTTGTGCTTCCGCGCGAGGCCCGGCGGGCAGTCGTTGGCGCGATAGCGATCGGCGTAATAGTGCCGCACGACCTCGCGATGGCGGTCGTCGAAATAGGCGTGAGGGCGAACGTCGTCGCGGCCGTCATTGCGGTATGCGCGCACTTCATTGCGGCGGTCGTCACGGATGGCTGGCGGGTCGCGGTCGCGGCTTTCATCGCGAGTGCTTCGGATTTCAGGGGCGGTGGCACGGTTGGTGTCACGTCGGTATTCGCGCTCGCGGGCGTTGCTCTGCGGACGGGTCTCGCGATGATCTCGCTTGTCCGGGCCGCGTTCGCCGCGTTCATGCCTGGCGGGGCCGGCCGTTACAGGTTCTTTGGCCAGCGTGGGTGCAGCCCCCAACATGGCAGCAAGCGCGAGCGGCAGCAGCGTGCGGATCTTGAGCAATGGGTGGCGCATGCGTTTTCTCCTCGACTCCGGAATCGCGGTAGTGGCTTGGCGGTGATTCGAGTCTATGCTCGGCAAGGCCCCCGCAGGCAGGGGCCTTGCGCATTGTCACCAAAGGCATCGGCGTCAGAGCAGCGCGACTGCGTCCTTCTCGCCGCGCTCGTAGACGACGTTGGCGCGACCGACCAGCAGCGGGTCGAGCGGGCCGATGCGGTCGATGTCCTTGTTGGCATAGGGCATCTTGTGCAGCACGTAGCGCAGGGCGTTGAGGCGTGCGCGCTTCTTGCAATCGGACTTGACCACCGTCCACGGCGCGTCTGCGGTGTCCGTGTAGAAGAACATCGCCTCCTTGGCCTTGGTGTAGTCGTCCCACTTGTCGAGCGACGCAAGGTCGATTGGCGACAGCTTCCACTGCTTGAGCGGGTGGCTCTCGCGCTCCTTGAAGCGGCGGCGCTGTTCCTCGCGGCTCACCGAGAACCAGAACTTGATCAGGTGGATGCCACTGCGCGCGAGGGTACGCTCGAACTCGGGCACCTGGCGCATGAATTCGTTGTATTCGTCGGGCGAACAGAAACCCATCACGCGCTCGACACCGGCGCGGTTGTACCAGGAGCGGTCGAACAGCACGATCTCGCCCGCGGTGGGCAGGTGCTGGATGTAGCGCTGGAAGTACCACTGGCCGCGCTCGATCTCCGAGGGCTTCTCAAGCGCCACCACGCGTGCGCCGCGGGGGTTCAGATGTTCCATGAAGCGCTTGATGGTGCCGCCCTTGCCGGCGGCGTCGCGGCCCTCGAACAGGATCACCACGCGCTGGCCCGTTTCCTTGACCCAGGCCTGAAGCTTCAGCAGTTCCACCTGAAGGCGGTACTTCTGCTTCTCGTAAGCCTTGCGCGACATCAGGTTGCGATAGGGATAGCCGCCACTGCGCCAGTCGGGAGAAAGCTCGTCGTCCGGGTTGCCGCTGTCACCCTGCGCGCTGGCGTCGGCCTTCATCAGGGCGCGACGCAGCGCGTGGACGTCATCCGGCGATGCACCGGCGAGGATGGCCTCGAGCGCCTTCACGGCGGCGCCGGGGGCGGCTGCCTCGTGCTGCAGGATCTCGGTGAGGGCGACGAGCTTGGAATCCCGGGCCGCGGAAGTCGCCTGCTCGAGTTCGAAGCGTTCGATACCCTCGGGCGTGAGTTCCGGCGCCGTGTCGCCCCGCTGCACCGCGCGGGCGCCCCGGGTTGAACTCCGGGCGCCCGACGGCGTGTCGGACGGGGTGCTGGTACCGCGCTTGCGCGCATTCAGGGTCGTTTCGCGTTCGTTCGTTGTCATCCTTGGCCCTCCGCGGTTGTCCGACTCCACTTTACTACCAGACAGGGCCTGTGTTTCCGAAATGCACCGGACCGCTTGCTCAGAGCCTGAAGCGGCCCACCGCAGCCTGCAGTTCGGCAGCCCGCGCCGAGAGGTCGCGCGCTGCACCGGCGGCCTCGCGCACCGCGCCGCTGTTGTTCTCGCTCATCGTTGCGATCTGCTCGACGTTGCGCGCGATCTCGGTGCTGGCAGTTGATTGCTCGACGAGTGCCTGCGAGATCTCCTCGACCGCAGAGACCACTTCGCGCGAGCCGGAGTTGATGTCCTCGATGGCCTTGCCTGCGCGGTCCGACACCTCCACGCTGCTGCGCACGTTCTCGCTCTGACGGCGCATGGTCTGGACTGCACGCTCCGTGCCGGAGTGAATCTCGCTGACGATGCGGGCGATCTGGTCGGTTGAGCTGGAGGTCCGCTCGGCCAGCTTGCGCACCTCGTCGGCCACGACGGCGAAGCCGCGTCCCTGGTCGCCGGCACGTGCCGCCTCGATCGCGGCGTTGAGCGCCAGCAGGTTGGTCTGGTCGGCGAGTTCGCGGATGATCGTCACCACCGACGCGATCTCCCGGGAATGCTCACCGAGTTCCTCGATGCTCTGCGTCGCCTCGGACACTTCACGCGCGATGCGGTTGATGTCGGCTACCACGTTGCGGATGGCGTCCGAGCCGCTGCGCGCGGCTTCACCGGATTGCTTCGCCATGCGGTCGGCGTCGGTCGCGGAGTTCGACACGTGGTTGATGCTGACCGTCATTTCCTCGACCGAGGCCGCCATCGACGTTGCGGCCTGGGATTGCTCGTCGCTCGCCGACGCGATGCTGTCGGAGGCGGCGGAGAGCTGCTCGCTGGCTGCAGCGATGTGATTGGCGTTGTCACTGATGATGCCGACGAGGCCCTTCAGCTGGCTCACCATCTCCCGTAGCGCGAACAGCATGCTCGAGCGGTCGCTGGCACGAAGCGCGATGTCGACCGTCAAATCGCCGTTCGCGACCTGGCGCAGCAGCCTGTTGGCGTAGGCCGGCTCGCCCCCCACCTGATTCATCACCGCACGATAGATCATGAGGCCAGTGACGCCGCCGAGCACGAGGCCGACAGCCATAAGCACCATCGTTATCGCGAGGGCGCGCGCGCCATCGGCCGAAGCGGCAGCCGCGTCGCTGTTCGCACGCGCCACCTGGGCCGCATTGATCTCGTCGAGGGTGATGCCGAGCGCGCGGGAGACCGGCAGCATCGCCTCGTACTGGCGACCATATCGCTCAAGGGCCTCGGCGAAACCGTTGAAGTCCTCGGCCTTCGAGGTCTCGATCATGGTGGTGATGGTCGCATCCAGTCCGACATAGTGCTGACGCCATTCCTTGTACTGCGAAAGCATCGTGTCGTGCTGGCGCTGCGCGTCGGCCGAGATTCTCGGGAGCTTGTCGACTTCGGCAAGGCGTTGTTCGACGGTCGCCCACGATGCGGCGCGCGCCTTGGTGACCTCGTTGAGCACAGCCGTGGTCTGCTCGGCCGGGAAACGCAGGTTCAGTACCTCGAGAGTCTGGCTGCGTATTCTCATGCGCTCGACGTTGAGCATGCCGTAGCCGACCGTGGCCGGCAGGCGCCGGTTGGCTAGATCATCGATGTCCTCGATCATCGACTGCTTGCTGACGATCGCGTAGCCACCGACAAACAGCAGCAAAGCCAGGATCGTGCCGAAGCCCAGCGATAGCAGGGCTCGCAAACTCATGTCCTTCATGAAAACTCCTCAGTGCAGTGGGGGAGCCACGTCGACTGCAGCCGCAGTCGGGTGACTCATTCTTCTTGTGGCGTTGCGGCGCCGCTGCCCGGTTTCGGACCTGTAGTGTCCATATCGACAACAGCGTGCTCAACTTGAGCATTAATTGCCGTTGGTTGTCCAGGACAGTTCGCCTAGGCTGTGACATCTGCCTCAAGCCAATCCTTGTCGAAGGGACGCGCTAGAATCGCGCTCTTCCCAATCAAACGTCCGCGCGCGGGTGCGCGGTCAATGAACTCGAAATGCCCCTGAGCCCCGAGGCCCAATCCCTGCTTGCCATGGCATACCGTGTCGGTGCGCCGAAGTTCCACGAGCTCTCGCCGGCACAGGCCCGCCATTCTTTCCAGAAGCTGCAGTTCGCCTTCCGGCCGGAGGCGCCGGCCGTTGCAGCCACCACCGAAGTGCCGATGGCGCGCCCCGATGGCTCGGCTCTGCTGGCGCGGCTATACCGGCCGCTGTCGAGCCAGCCGCGCGATGTGCTGCCGCTGATGATCTTCCTGCACGGCGGTGGCTGGTGCGTGGGCGATGTGACGAGCTACGACGTGCTTTGCCGCGAACTGGCCAACCTGTCCGGGTGTGCGGTGTTGTCGGTCGATTACCGCCTGGCGCCCGAGCATCCGTTTCCGGCGGCGCTGGACGATGCGGCCTTCGCATTCCGCTGGGCCGTCGAGCAGGCGGATCTGCTGGGGATCGATCCGGAACGGATCGCGCTGGGTGGCGACAGTGCAGGCGGCAACCTTTCGATCGTCACCGCGCTGGGTCTGCGCGGCGCCGCGATCGCGCCGCGCTTCCTGCTGCTGGTCTATCCCTGCACCGAGATCGTCAGCGCGCGGCCTTCACGCCAGCGTTATGCAGAAGGCTACTTCCTGGATACCGGGACGTTGCAGTGGTTCTTCGAGCGTTACCTGCCGGCGGGCAACAGCGAGGACTGGCGTGCGTCGCCGATGCGGGCGGAATCCCTGCAGGGACTGCCGCCGGTGCTGATGGTGACGGCCGAGTTCGATCCCCTGGTCGATGACTGCCTGGCGTTCGCGGCGCGCTTGCGCAGCGAGGGTGTCGACACCGATTACCTGCAGGTGGACGGCGTGGTGCACGGATTCCTGACGCTCGGCAAGCAGTTTCCGCAGGCGGCACAGGCCATCGACGCCGCTGCGCGCGCACTGGCGCGCACCCTGAAGTCCGGAGACTGAACGGGCCTTCAGTCCCCGGTGACGACCGCCAGCATCTGCTGGCGGGTCTCCCGTGCAGCCGCGAGCAGTGCATCGAACTCGGCCCGTCCGTCCTCGCCAAGGCTGGCCTCGAGCAGCTCGGGCCGGTGACCGAGGCCAAGGATGTCAGCGAACGGGTTGGGGGTCTCGGCCGCCTGGATCGCGAGGAACAGCACGTCGCCCAGCGAGCGCGGCGGCCAGGTGATCGGGGTGACGAGGTCCACGTTGACGGCATCGATGATCTGCTCGGGCAGCTCGAAGGCCTCGAGCACCGCCTGACGCACCGCCGTTTCCCACTTGAGGACAAACTGCGCGAATTCGCGCAGATCGCTTTCGATGGCGGGTCGCCTGGCGGCCATCGCCATCAGGTAGAACTGGCCCATGTGCGTCATCAGCCCTGCCAGCAATGCGGTGTCGGGGTTGCCGCGCCCGAGGTGGCGCGCAAAGGCGTAGGCCCACGACGCCACATCGATCGAATGCATCCACAGGCCGGAGGCGACCAGCTGCATCTGGCGCGAGCGTTGGTCGCGGGCGAGCTGGTCGGCAGCCACCGCATAGGCCAGGCAGCGCAGCGCGGACGAGCCGACGCGCGACACGGCTGCGGAAACGTTGGAGATTTCGCGCTGGTAAGGGTTGAGCAGCAGGCTGTTCGCCATCTTCAGCACCTTGGCGCTGAGTACCGGCTCTGCGCGCACCACCTTTGCCATGTCCTCGACCGAGGCGTTCGGGTCGTCGGCGAGCTGCTTGATGCGCAGCGACAGGTCGAAAACGGTGGGGAAGCTGAGGTTGCCGGACTTCAGCTCTTCCTCGATTTCGGCGGTGAAGGCGCCGATCTGCACGTCGAACTCTCTCATTGATTCGCTACCCCGATGCGGTTTTTGCGGAGTTTAAGCGATCCGCAACGCGGGGCGGCGGATCGTCGCGGACGGCTGGTGCGCTTCAGTCCTGCGGCTGGGTCAGGACGGCGCGGCCGTTTTCCAGTGCTTCGACCTGGGCCAGCGTGGAGACCGGCACGCCGAGTGCTTCGATGGCGGCATGGCCCTGCTTGAAGCGCTTCTCGACGATGAAGCTCGCACACAGCACTTCGGCACCCGCCTCGCGCGCCATCTCGATCAGTGCGACGGCGGTACGACCGTTCGACAGGAAGTCATCCACGATCACGACGCGGTCGGTGGGCACCACGTAGCGTTGCGACAGCACCAGCTTGGTCTCGCCGCCCTTGGTCGGCGAAGGGATCACGCGGGCGATGGCAGGGGATTCGACCTGCGGCGCGTACTTCTTCGCATAGACCAGTGGCACGTTCAGCGCCTGCGCCACCACCAGCCCGGGGGCGATGCCGCTGGCCTCGGCGGTGAGGATCACGGTCGGTTCGAAGCGGGCGAGGCGCTTGGCCAGTTCCTGCCCCATCTCGGTGATGAAGCTCGGCTCGATGCGGTGGTTGAGGAAGTGGTCGATCTTCAGGATCTGGTCGCCGATGACCGTGGCTTCGGCTTCGATTCGGCGTACCAGCGGGCCGTAGGGGCGGAGGAGGTTGAGGTCGGCAGTCATGCGCTATGGTCCGTAAACGAAACGGCCCCCTGGTGGCGGGGGCAGGTGGCGCGATTCTAGCGCAGTCCTTGCGCGCGGACGGCGCCGGCGGACGCTGGGCGCATCGGTGTCTTCCGCGACCCAGCGGGGTCAGTGCTCGAAAACGTAGGCGTCCATCGCCAGCATGCCGTAGCGCACGTCGTCGCCAGCGATGCGGCGGGCGCGCCAGTCGTCGCCGGCTGCGCCCAGCGCGAACATCAGGGGCAGCAGGTGCTCGTCGGTCGGGTGCGCGCGTTCCGCATGCGGGGCACGGGCCCGGTAGTCGAGCAGCGCTGCGGTATCGCCGGCCGCCAGCGTGGTGGCGATCCAGTCCGCGAACGCCTCCACGTAGGCCTGGGTGGGGCCATGGTCGCTGCGGAACTCGTGCAGGTTGTGCGTGAGGCTGCCCGAGCCCACGATCAGGGCACCCTGTTGGCGCAGCGGTGCCAGTGCGCGACCGAGCTGGTAATGGTGCGCCGGCGTGAAATGAGGGTGCAGCGAGATCTGCAGCACGGGGATGTCGGCGTCGGGGTACATGAACATCAGGGGCACCCAGGCGCCATGGTCGAGTCCGCGTGTCTCGTCCGCGTGTGCGGTGATGCCGGCCTCGGCCAGCGTGTCGAGCACCTGTCGCGCCCAGTCCGGCGAGCCCGGCGCAGGATACGACAGTTCGTAAAGGGCGCGCGGAAAGCCGCCGAAGTCGTGGATCGTCTCCGGCCTAGGTGCGGCGGTTACCGACACCCGCGGCGCCATCCAGTGCGGCGAGGCGATCACGATCACCTCCGGGCGGGGCAGGGCGTTGGTCAGGGCGCGCAGTTCGCGTCCGGCAATGCCGGGTTCGAGGGCGAACATCGGCGAACCGTGCGAGACGAAGAGCGTGGGCAGCGGGGACATGGGGGCTCCACAAGGGAAATCGGGATGCGTTGCAGGGTAAGGCACGGCGCGTGGCAGATAAACCAGACATCCGGCCTTTCACTGTTGTCGATAATGCAACAGTGAGCGGGCGTGGGGCGGATCGTCCGCAATGAGGCAGCGAACGGGGACGGGCGCGGTTGACAGGCGCGTCGGCTAGAATTCCGCCGACTGCAACACGAGTGTGATGATGAACGACGAAGACTACATGCGTGCCGCGATGGAGCAGGCGCTCCAGGCGGGCGCCTGCGACGAAGTGCCGGTGGGCGCCATCGTGGTGCTTGATGGCGAGATCGTCGGTCGCGGCTTCAATCAGCCGATCGGTCGCCACGACCCGACCGCTCATGCCGAGATCATGGCCTTGCGCGATGCCGGCCAGCGCCTGGGAAACTACCGGCTGCCCGGGTGCGAGCTGTTCGTGACGCTCGAGCCCTGCGCGATGTGCTCCGGGGCCATCATGCACGCGCGCATTGCGCGGGTCGTGTACGGCGCGCGTGATCCCAAGACCGGTGTTGCCGGCAGCGTGCTCGACCTGTTCGCCGAGACTCGGCTGAATCACCATGCGGCGATCGAAGGCGGCGTGCTGGCCGATGAATGCGGGCGGATGCTGTCGAGCTTCTTTGCGGCGCGTCGCAGCAAGACCCTGGTGGCCTGAATGCGCATCCGCATCGATCTTGGCCGCCAGTGCCTCGAGCTGTTCGGCGATGATGGCGCGTGCATCCGGCGCTACGCGGTATCGACCGCGCTCAACGGGCCGGGGGAGGAAAGCGGCAGCCAGCGCACGCCGCGTGGCCGCCATCGCGTCCGCGCGCGGATCGGCGCCGGTGCGCCCAGCGGCACCGTTTTCCGAGGTCGCCGGCCGACCGGGGAGCGCTGGACGCCCGAATTTGCCGCCGCACACCCGGGGCGCGACTGGATCCTGAGCCGCATCCTGTGGCTGTGCGGCGAGGAGCCGGGGCGCAACCGCCTGGGGCGCGTCGATTCGATGCGGCGTTACATCTACATCCATGGCACAGGCGACGATCAGCCGATGAGCGTTCCGCTGTCGCATGGCTGCGTGCGCATGCGCAACGGCGATGTCATCGAGCTGTTCGACCTGGTGCCGACCGGAACGAAAGTGGAGATCTGCGAATGACGACGGCTGCGGGAATCGGCATCGAGATCGTCGACTGGACTGCGGCGCAGCAGCGCGTAATGCCGCTGCGCATGCAGGTGTTCGTCGTGGAGCAGGGCGTGCCGGCGGAGATCGAGCTGGACGAGTTCGATCCGCTCAGCCGCCATGCGGTGGCAAGCGGCGCAGGGGGCGAGGTCGTCGCCACGGGGCGTCTGCTGCCGGACGGGCACATCGGCCGCATGGCGGTGGCGTCAGCCTGGCGCGGGCGTGGCATCGGCGGCCGCGTGCTCGAGGCGCTGGCGACCGAGGCTGTCCGCCGTGGTCTGCCACAGGTCGTGCTCAACGCCCAGGTGCAGGCGCTGGCCTTCTATCGCCGACACGGCTTCGTCGAAGAGGGCGAGGTCTTCATGGAGGCGGGGATTCCGCACCAGACCATGCGGCGGTCGTGCGCGCGGCCGGCAGGCGGCGACGCATGACGGACACGCCGGGGTGCGACGAGCCCTTCGTCGCCGAACTGGGCCCACTGCGCTCGCTGCAGTTCGACGGACTGACTGTGCAAAGCGTGATGTCGGTCGTCGAGCCCGACGCGCTGGCGCTCGACTACACCCGCGCCATGATGGGCTTCCTGCTGTTCAACCCGCGCCCTCGCCACATCGTCATGGTCGGGCTTGGTGGCGGCTCGCTGGCGAAGTACTGCCTGCGCACGCTGCCCGATACGCGATTCACGGCGGTGGAGATCAACCCGGCGGTGATCGCGCTGCGCGACCGCTTCGGCATTCCGCCGGACGACGAGCGCTTCCGCGTGGTGTGTGCCGACGGTGCGGACTACGTGCGCGACTGCGAGGATGCGCCGGACGTGCTGCTGGTCGATGGCTTCGTCGCCGCCGGCTTGCCGCCGCGCCTGGGTAGTGCCGATTTCTACGCCGACTGCTGTCGTGCGCTGACGCCCGGTGGCGTGCTGGTGGTCAATCACTGGGCGGGTGACAGCCGCTACGCGGTGTATGCCGCGCGGCTGCGCGACGCGTTCGACGGGCGCGTGCTGGCGATCGGTGCCGAAGACGGCGACAACCGCATCAGCTTCGCGGTATCGGGGCCGTCGTTCCCGCCCTCGCGCGGCCAGGTGCTGGGTCGCAGTGCGGCGCTGTCTGAACTGCACAGCTTCGACGTGACGGACATCGCGCAGCGTGTTCTCGGCCGCCTCGACCGCATGATGGGACGTCGTGCCGGCGGAGCGCGCATCGACTCCTGACCAGGCGCGGACTCAGGCCGGGGACGAGGCCTTGAAGCGGTGGGTGACTTCGCTGCGCAGCTCGCCGTGACCATCCCAGGTCCACTCGTGCAGGCGGGTTCGGCCGTGGCGATCGGTCAT
>Ga0067045_1031979_pt1 | contig 11089 bp, 9 predicted proteins | sample TerdegcTABiofilm_FD_59184 | JGI IMG/M metagenome (GOLD analysis project Ga0067045, IMG submission 59184) | Combined Assembly of (Gp0054472, Gp0054536) Wastewater bioreactor microbial communities from Singapore -Terephthalate degrading...
GGATATCGACCCGGCGACCCTAAACCTTTCACCGGAGAAGATCGAAAGGGCCGTCACTTCAAGAACCAGAGCGATCATCCCGGTCCACCTTGCCGGACTTGCCTGCGATATGGATCCTATCCTGGAGGTTGCCCGCAAGCACGATCTGAAAATCGTCGAGGATGCCGCCCACGCCTTCCCCTCGACTTACAAGGGCAAGTTGATCGGCACTCTTCCCACTGACGCCACGGTTTACAGCTTCTACGCGACCAAGACCATCACTACCGGCGAAGGTGGCATGGTCGTCTCAGCGAACCCCGAAATCATTGCCCGCTGCAAGACCATGCGACTGCATGGCATCAGCCGGGACGTGTTCGACCGGTACACTTCGAAGAAGCCTTCATGGTTCTACGAGGTTGTGGAACCGGGATTCAAGTACAATATGACCGATGTGGCGGCCTCCATGGGCATCCACCAGTTGAAAAAGGCCTGGGCTTTCCGGGAAAAAAGAGCTTCGATTGCCTCGGCCTACGCTGAAGCCTTCAAGGATCTGCCCGTCATTTACCCGGCACTTGCCCCGGAAGGAGAAACCCACGCCTGGCACCTCTTCATCCTGCGCCTGGCCGATCAGGCCCCCGTTTCAAGGGATCGCTTCATCGAGAAAATGGCGGAGAAGGGAATCGGAACCAGCGTGCATTTCATCCCCCTCCACCTTCACCCTTACTGGCGCGAACGCTATGCGCTCAAGTCCGAAGACTATCCCAACGCCACAAAGGCCTTTGAAGCGGCCGTCAGCCTGCCTATCTATACCCGCATGACCGCAGAGGATATCCAGCGGGTAATCCATACTGTCAGGGAGATCCTTTGCGAATGATTGCAAAGCGCCTGTTCGACCTCTTCTGGGCCTCGCTCGGCCTGGTGGTCCTTTCCCCGCTGTTCCTGGTCGTGGCGGCGTGGATCAAGCTGGACTCTGCCGGCCCTGTTTTCTTTCGCCAGACAAGGGTCGGGCGTTTCGAAAAGCCTTTCCGTATCTACAAGTTTCGAACGATGGTTGTGGATGCTGAAAAGAGTGGGCTCCAGATTACAACGGGGAAGGATCCCCGCATCACGCGTTCGGGAGAATTCCTTCGGAGGACGAAGATCGACGAGTTGCCCCAGTTGATCAACGTGGTTAAAGGGGAAATGAGCCTGGTCGGGCCGCGCCCTGAAGTACCAAAGTACGTCGAATACTACCCCGATGAGGCAAAGAAGGTTGTTTTCTCGCTTCGCCCCGGCATAACCGATTACGCGGCGATCCTCTTTCGAAACGAGAACGACCTCCTTGACGGTTCGGTGGATCCGGAGGAAACCTACATCAAGCAAGTCCTCCCGGAAAAGATTGCCCTTTACTTGAAATATGCCAAGGAAAGAACCTTATGGCTCGATTTTCGACTTATCATCGGGACGATATTCCCCAAAATGGAAATTGCCGGTTTAAGCTCATGATCGAACTATCCATCATCATCCCTTGCCGGAACGAAAAGGATTACATAGCCGGAGTTCTGGACTCTATCCTGGCCAATGATTTCCCCAAGGAAAACCTGGAGGTTATCGTGGCTGACGGCATGAGCGAGGACGGAACGCGTGCAGTGATTGAAGAGTACACGAAGAAGTGGCCTTTTATCCGTCTTGTGGATAACCCGAGGAAAATCGTCTCTTGCGCCTTAAACGAGGCCATCCGGAATGCGAAAGGGCGAATCATCATGCGGATGGATGCTCATGCGGTTTATCCTCCGAATTACATCTCGCGAATGGTTTCTGCGCTTGGTGAAATGAAGGCAGACAACGTGGGGGCAGCTTGGGAAACTCTTCCAGGCGGGCCGGGCTTGGTCCCGAAAGCGATAGCCTTGGCTCTCTCTCACCCGTTCGGAGTTGGGAACGCGACCTACAGGTTAAGCAACGGAGAGGATCGCGCCCCGATCGAAACGGATACCGTTCCGTTCGGGTGCTACAGGAAGGATGTTTTTGACAAGATCGGCCTTTTCGATGAAGAGCTTGTTCGCAACCAGGACAACGAGTTGAACGAGCGGTTGAAAAAAGCCGGTGGTCGGATTTATTTGATCCCGGATGTGAAAATCCAATACTTCGCGCGCAAGAGTCTTTCAAAGCTATGGAAGATGTTCTATCAGTACGGATACTTCGGGCCCCTCGTGGATAAGAAGCTGGGCAAACCGACCCGCCTACGCCGATACATCCCCTTGGTCTTTGTTCTCTCCATAGTGTTACCGGGACTGATAATGCCTTTCTTTCCAAAAATCGGGCTGGTTGCTGTAGGTTCTTTCTTGTTGTATGCCTTGGCCAATCTGGTCTTTTCATGCATGCTTGCCTCGAGAGAGAAGAAACCCGCCCTTGCAGCGTTTCTGTTTTTCTCTTTCTTGGTATCCCATCTTTCCTATGGACTGGGGCACATAAGGGGTATCTTGGACTTTTGGATTTTAGGCAAAAGGCTTGAAGTTGAAAAGGTAACCATTAGTAGATAATCCAATAAAGTTAGTTGCTTGATGAAAAACATCGGCAGCATTTATTAAGAAAATATAGCTAATTTAGTGAACTCATCTGAACTTTTAATAAGTATCATCGGGGAGTTGTAATATATGCCGATAAAAAAAATCGTCAGCATTGCGATGACCTTTCCGGCGCCAACAGAAACGTTTCATTCGAACAATACCAAGGCGTTATCTGAACAGGGGAAAGAAGTCCTCGTTTTTTCACTTTTGCCAAAGCACAAAGACCACAATGCGCTAGTCGAGCAAAGAGGGCTATCGATAATCAAAATCAATTCCTGCAACGTGCTTAATTACATAGCAGGTTCTATTATTTTTATCTTTCATCCCCTGCTCTCACTCAGTTTGGTCGGTTTCATCCTATTCCATACCAGGGGAAAACACCTCGTAAAGAGCCTTATCCTTATTCCTAGAGTTTTCTACATCTGGTCGAAAATATGCAAAACAAAGCCAGATGTCGTCAATCTCTTATGGGGTCATTACCCCGTATTAGTTGGGTTTCTTATAAAAAAAACGAACCCTGAGATTCTTCTTTCGATGGGATTACTGGCCTACGATTTGGAGATGGGCTACGGTGGAAGTAGTGCAATCGTACCGCATGTGGATTTTATTTGGACCCAGGCTTCGATCAACATTGCCCAAATCGAGGAATTAGGATTCGATCGGATCCCGATAAGAGTGATCTACGATGGCTTAGACCCGAAGGTTAGTCTTGGAAGGAAAGAAAAACAACCATTCAGCATCATAACAATCGGTCGGCTGATTAAATCGAAAGGAATAGACTTATGTATTAGGGCATTCTCGCTGATTGCAGATTCGTATCCAGAATCTTGTTTCCATATACTTGGCGATGGACCGGAACGGAAGAATCTGGAAAGATTAGCAGCACAGCTTGGACTTTCGGAAAGAGTCATTTTCAGGGGACACGTCAGTATGGAGGAAGTTGCGGCCGAACTAGCCGCTTCAGACGTATTCCTTTTTATGTCATATAAAGTAGGAGAACGTCTTCCAAATGTAGTTAAAGAGGCAATGCTGAATAAGGCACTCTGCATTGTTTCCGAAACTCCAGGAATAGAGGAATTGATCCAAGATGGGCAAACCGGCTTCATCTTGGGAAAGAATTCCCCCGAAGAGGCAGCAAAAAAAATAAGGCGGATTTTTTCCGAACGAGCAGAAGCTGAACTCATCCGGGCCTCAGCCTATGATTTTGTATTGGGTCGGTTCGATTGCCGAAAGGAAATGGGCAAGCTCGTTTTCGAATGGGAAAATCAATTAGAAGCACGGAGGGAAAAGAAATGCGTGTCTGCATGATCGGTACGGGTTACGTCGGCCTTGTCACGGGGGCCTGCCTGGCGGAAAACGGGAACGATGTCTGGTGTGTCGATGTCGACCAGGAAAAGATTACCAAGCTTCAAATGGGACAAATTCCCATTTATGAACCTGGCCTTGAAGAGATCGTCAAGCGGAACGTTGCCCAGGGTAGGCTACGGTTCACGACCAACCTAGAGGAAGGGATCACAAATAGCCTCTTTATATTCATCGCGGTGGGGACACCTCCCAATGGGGATGGATCTGCCGATTTGAATTTCGTTTACGGTGTTGCCCGTGAGATCGGGCAGGTTCTGGACAATTACAAGATCATCATCACGAAATCCACGGTTCCAGTTGGAACCACTCAGCATATAAAGTCCATTGTCGCCGGGGAACTGGAGAAACGGAACCGGTCGGATCTTGAATTCGACGTGGCTTTTTGCCCGGAATTCCTGAAAGAAGGATCGGCGGTCGAAGATTTTATGAAGCCGGACCGGGTCGTTGTCGGGACCGAAAACTCCCGGACTGCCGAGTTTCTTAAGGAGCTTTTCGCCCCGTTCATGATGCGAGAAAATCGCATCCTCTGCATGAGCATTCCCTCTGCCGAATTGACTAAATATGCCGCAAACGCGATGCTGGCGACCCGGATCAGCTTCATGAACGAACTCGCCAGGTTCTGCGAAAGCGTTGGGGCGGATATCGAGGAAATTCGATCGGGAATCGGCAGTGACAGCCGCATCGGCCCCGCTTTTCTGTACGCGGGCATCGGCTACGGAGGATCCTGCTTCCCGAAGGACGTTAAGGCATTGATCCATTCTGCGGAGCAATCCGGAAACGAGCTTTCGGTTCTCAAAGCCGTGGAAAAGGTGAATCAGGATCAGCGAGATTGGTTTTTAAAGAAAATTAAGGATTTCTACGAAGGGAAATTGGAGGGCCGCCGTTTTGCCGTGTGGGGCCTGAGCTTCAAGCCGCATACTGATGACATGCGAGAAGCCCCATCGTTGCAAATTATCCCTCATTTATTGGAAAGAGGAGCGGCCATCGTTGCTTTCGACCCTGTAGCGAACAATCAAGCGGGTAAAATATTGGGCGAACATCAGGGGCTTTCTTACAGGGACGATCCTTATGAAGTTCTCGAAGGCGCTGACGCCTTGGTTCTCCTGACGGAATGGCCGCTATTCCGTAGGCCGGATTTTGAAAGAATGAAAAGACTTCTTAAAACTCCGGTTGTTTTTGACGGGCGTAACCAATACAACCCGGCAACGATGAAGCAAGCCGGTTTCACCTACCACTGCGTTGGGAGATGTAAGAATGCCTAGTCCAAGAAAAATACTGGTCACGGGTGGGGCGGGTTTTATCGGCAGCCATTTGGTCGACCGCCTGGTTGAGCGGGGCGACGACGTGACGGTGATTGACAATTTTGACCCGTTTTATGACCCCGAGATCAAGCGACAGAATATCGCTCCTCATAAAGGGAAGGCGAACTTCCGGTTTCTTGAAGTCGATATCCGAGAGCTGCAAACGCTAAAGAGCCTGTTCAAAGGCCAGGATTTCGACGTGATCTGTCACTTGGCCGCTAAAGCCGGGGTGAGGCCTTCTATTCAGGATCCGATCGCCTACCAGGAGGTCAATGTTTTCGGAACCCAGAACTTGCTGGAAATCGCAAGGGAAAAAGGTGTGAAGCAGTTCGTATTTGCGTCGTCCAGCAGCGTTTACGGTGTGAACCCGAACGTTCCCTGGCGGGAAGAAGACCACGTGCTCATGCCGATCAGCCCCTATGCCTCGACAAAGGTGAGCGGCGAACTTCTCGGGCATGTTTATAGTCATCTTTACGGAATCCGCTTCCTTGCCCTGAGGCTTTTCACCGTATATGGCCCCCGGCAGCGGCCCGACCTTGCGGTCCATAAGTTCACCCGGATGATCCTGGAGGGCAAACCGATTCCGGTATACGGAGACGGCAGCACTCGGAGGGATTACACCTTCGTTGGAGATATCGTCAAGGGTTTGATGGCTGCCATGGATTATACGTCCACGAATTACGAAGTGATCAACATGGGCAATAACCGTACCGTGAGCCTGAACGAGATGATCGAAACCATAGAAGAAGTGCTTGGAATGAAAGCTAAGCGGGAAACGAAGCCTTTGCAGGCCGGCGACGTGCCCCAAACTTGGGCTTCCGTCGAGAAATCTCAGGCATGCCTCGGATTTAGCCCGAGTATGCCCTTCAAAGACGGCGTCAAGGCGTTTGTTGAATGGTACGGTAAAGACCGGGGAACCAAATGAAAAAGAAGGTCTTGTATTACACCGGATCTCTTGCTTCAGGTGGGGCAGAACGTCAATTGATCTACACCGCGATTGTCGCGAAGAAGCGCGGCTACGACGTGAAGATCGTCGTCGACGATCCTACATGCCATTATCAGGACATGATTTCCGGTAACGAAATCGAAGTGCGCTGTACCCACTCCACGAGATTTTCACCGGTAAAGCGATGGACTGCCTTTTCACGGATCATCCGTGATTTTCGACCTGATATTCTCCATTCCTTTCTGGCAAGTAAAAATTTATGGGGGATGGCTTTGGCTAAGGTCCATTCAGTGCCGGTCAGGATCGCCTCAGTTCGGAACACGAACAAGAAGGAATTCACGGGTATCCGTTTATACCAGAGATGGGCGGATAAAATCATCTGCAACACCCAACTGGCCAAGGAGATTGCCCGAAAGGACTATGGAGTTCCAAAAGAAAAACTGGCGGTGGTCTACAATGCCATCGATCTCGACCGTTTCCGGCGGGCGCAAGCCCTGAAGGAACTAAAAGCCAGCCTTGGTCTTGCGGAAAATACCCTTCTCGGAGTGACCATTGCCCGCTTTGCGGAACAGAAGAACCACCTCGGCCTCATCAGGGCGCTCAGAATCCTTCACGACGAAGGATTGCTTGAAAACGTGCACTATCTTCTGGTCGGGAACCCTGCGGATCGGGCACTTTTTGAGAAAGCCCGTGTAGAAGTTGAAAAGAATGGCCTGTCGAAAAAAATCACTTTCCTAGGAATACGGGAAGACATTCCTGAGATTTTGAAAACCTGTGACTTTATGGTACTGCCCTCGCTTTATGAGGGCTTCCCGAATGTCGTCCTTGAAGCGATGGCGGCAGGTGTTTTCGTGATTGCGACACCGACGGGAGGAACTCCCGAATTGGTCGAGGACGGAGTAAACGGTTTGCTCGCCCAAAGCTGTGAACCCGAAGAATTGGCAAAGAGTCTGCGGGCCTATTTGCAGATGGCTAATAGCCAAAAAGAGGCGATTCGTTTGAGTGGAGGGGAAAGTGTGGCTCGTTTCGATCAGGAGCGGGCCTTTGAAAAAGTATTTGCCCTTTATGAAGGGAGATTCTAGCTTTAATGATTCGCCTTGCCTTGAACGCCTCACTTTTCCTCTACGTTTTTGGTGTTTTCATCTTCAGTAAGGTCGAAGGCCTTTCCCTGGCTACAAACGTAGCCTTGCTTTGTCTCCTGGCGGTTCTTGCTATCAAGGCTCTTAAGACCGGGCTGGCTGGATTGAAATATTCCCTTATCGTCCTTCCCCTTGTCTTTATCCTTTTTCTTTCTATCTTCTGGAGCCGTTACCCTGTTGAAGCGTTGATCTCTTTCCTGTCCTTTCTGACTGCTTCCGTCGGGGGGATAGCTGTCATGCTGGCCCTTATGAACGGGGCAAGCACGAAACCGGTCTTTTGGGCGGCTTTTCTTGGGTCCTCATATCTTGTCTATTCTGCCTGGCAGGAGCGAACGATGCTCATGCTATCGCGTGTGGCTGGGCTTGCAGGAAATGCGAATGACCTAGCAATCACCCTTATCATCGCCGGGATTCTGTTATCTACCAATTGTGTAAATCATACTCGTTGGCCCAAGGTTTATTCCCTTTTTCTGTTGATATTTTCAGTCTACATGACAGGCAGTCGCAAGACTTTGTTTGTATTGGCTTTGATCCCTATGTTGTGGATCTTTCAACTAGCAACCCAGAGGCTGACGAAGAAATCTTTAAAGAAAGTAGCTTTGACGGTTGGCATACTAGGGATAGGCGCGTTAGTTGCGGGGCCTTTCTTTTGGACTAGTTTCACAGAAACGGCGACTTTCAAGAGGGCTATCCGCGGAGTTGAGGGCCTTGACAGCAGCGCCAACATTCGAACCGCCATGATAAATGACGGTCTGAACCTGTGGAAGGGAAAGCCCCTATTTGGTTATGGAGTGAATCAATATCGCTTTGAAACCGTTTATGACACTTACTCACATAACAATTACATTGAACTCTTGGTAAGTGGGGGGCTAGTCGCCTTGGTCAGCTATTATGGCCTTCTTGTTTTTCTGTTTTTAAAAGGGCAAAAAACGCTGGGACAAGCTCGCTCTATTTTGTTCTTCTGTCTGATATTACTTCTTGTTTGGGACGTGGCCATGGTCTCTTACTCAGGGAAGCATATCTGGCTTTTGATTGGGCTATGCGGCTGGTTGTCGCTTGGTAAATCTCCCGAACGAGAAGTCTCGAAACCGCATTCATCTCTTAGGGAATTCTACCGAGGGATTTCCAGAAATAAAGTACTTCAGAAGGAAGTGGCTACAAATGTTGATTCGATTTTATGATTCAGTCATCAAGAAACGTCGATCCTGGGAATATTACGAGGAAATGCGCCAATTTAAAACCGGAAGTCGGGAATTAACACAAACTCGATTAGTCGAACTTTTACGCCATGCAGAGAGAACGGTCCCTTTTTACAAGGGGCGTATAGACCCGGAAATAACCCCAGAAGAGGCCCTTGATGTTTTGGCTTTATTGCCGATTGTCACAAAGAAAGATTTGAACGCTAGGCCGGATCTCTTTAAATCCTCAGAACCTGGCAAGGGCGTTTATGCGAATTCTACTGGAGGCTCGACCGGACAACCCCTTCAAATCCTTCAAGACAAGGCCTATTTCGACTGGGCCTCTGGTACAAAATATCTATTTTACGAATGGGCAGGTTGGAAACCTGGAGAAAAAATCCTAAAGATATGGGGATCGCAAAGGGATGTTCTAGGCCAGACGGGGTCTTTTAAGTCCCAACTTTCCTCGAGCCTTCGAAAAATACGGGTGCTGGATGCTTTTAAAATATCCCCTCAGGATGTTCGAAGGTACCTTGCTGAGATCGAATCCTACCGTCCGGCGATCCTCGAATGTTATGTGGATGCTGCCTATACGGTAGCGAAGGAAATGATCCGGCAGGGGATCCGATTATCCCACCAAGTAAAGGGGGTTCTGGTTTCTGCGGGGACGCTTTATCCCGAGTTTGAGTCGGTAATAAAGGAGGCTTTTTGCGCACCTGTAATAAATCGCTATGGAAGTCGTGAAGCCGGCGATGTCGCCTGCACCTGCCCGGAGGGCCGAATCCATGTGAACCCTTTTACCCATTTTGTGGAGATCGTCGACAAAGATGGGAATAGATTGGAAGAAGGGACCGGTAGGGTTATCCTGACCCTACTGACAAATCGAACGATGCCTTTGATCCGTTACGAAATCGGCGACCTGGCGACAATTCGGCGGCAAGATACTCCATGCTCCTGTGGAAGGGATTGGCAGACGCTGGAAAGAGTCGATGGCCGAATGGGGAGCCTCTTTTACAAGAGGGATGGAACAGCAATAAGCCCGTTGTTTTTTGTGCATTTTGTGGGAGTTGTCCATAATTCGGGCCTTTTCGAGAAATACCAGATCGTCCAGGAAGATTACGGGAGAATCTTGATCAAGCTGGTATTGGCGGAAGGCGTTCAGCCCTTTGAAGACGTCGTCCAGCGTTCTTTAGAGAAAATACGAGCCGATTTCAGGAAGGTACTTGGCGAAGAGGTCGAGATTCTATTCTCTTTCGAAGAGGAGATACCCTCTCTGCCTTCTGGGAAATATGTCTATGCGTTTTCGAAAATGCAGGGATTGGATTTCGATAAGGATAGTCTAGCAAAATGAAAATTCTTTTCTTGGGTGATTTCCTCTACGACTATGATCACATTCGTGACGACATTTATGCGTTGGGGGAGTATTTCCGCCAGTATGATGCCGTCGTGCTAAATCTGGAGGCCCCCCTGAAAAGCGATAAGCCTTTCAAAAAATGGATCAACCTCCACCATAACGAAAAAACGCTTTCAGAAGTTTTAAAGATCCTGAACGTCAGAGTTGTTTCCCTTGCGAATAACCACATTTTTGACTGGAGCGAAGAGGGTTACTACAGGACAACCGGACTTCTGGACGATTTGGGTATCGATTATTTCGGGGTTCAAAAAACAGAAGTAGGGTGGGCTCCCTTAAGTGTCGACATCGCCGGAGTGTCATTTGACTTCTATGGGTGCGGATGGAAAGAGGAGCAAGTCGTTTCTCTTGGGAAAAGCAATTTGTTTATTAAAAATATTGACTTGAATAACTTGCCATATCCGGAAGTAAATCAAAATCGAGTTTCGGTCGTTATGCCGCATTGGGGGTACGAGTACGAATTTCTTCCCTTGCCTGTTTTTGTCGAATATGCTCGAAACCTTGTTGATAAAGGGGTGGATCTTGTAGCTGGTTGCCATCCCCATGTGATCCAACCGTGTGAACAATACCGGGGCAAAAATATTCTATATAGCCTCGGGAATTTCTATTTTGGATCGAGAAGGTTGAGCTTCGCATTAGGTTTATGCGATTATTCCTATGGTTTTGAGCTAACGATAGCAGAACCTTTTTCGAAGCCGATAGGCCGAGTAATAACATTTCGATATGACAGGGATAAAGATTGTACAGAAGTGATCGATTCGCCCGATAAATGGGCTAGGGGTATCGTGGATTTTAAGATTCCAGAAAACTTGCAGCAATATAACGAGATCTACCGAAAATGCAGGTATGGTTTTAAACCTTCATTGCTTGCTGGACAAACGAAAAAGAATAATCTCAAGATGCGGCTCTTTCGCATTTCTAACGGTCTAAAAAAGGTATTAACAGGTTCGATCATGAAAATTATTCGGTGACTTTTCAGGGAACATTACAAAATAAACGAACACCGTTAAAAAGCTAAGGCTGCGCCAGGAATTCTTCAACGAAACCGACACTCCAAAGCAGAACGGTCACGTGTAGCGCTTCATCAAGATCCTGAAGGAAGTGTCTCTGGTAGCTTCGGTTTATGGTGGTATATTGCTCCCCATAGCCAACAAGCCACAAATAAGACATCCTAGGAGGGTGTCGGAAAGGGGTGTTGGGGATGGGAGAGACGGAAGATCGGCA
>Ga0067045_1031980_pt1 | contig 11089 bp, 9 predicted proteins | sample TerdegcTABiofilm_FD_59184 | JGI IMG/M metagenome (GOLD analysis project Ga0067045, IMG submission 59184) | Combined Assembly of (Gp0054472, Gp0054536) Wastewater bioreactor microbial communities from Singapore -Terephthalate degrading...
GTGGCCTCGTCCGGCAGCGAGCCGGTAACCACCTCCATGGCTGTCAGCTCGGCCACCATCGTCTGGAAGTTCAGCAGCGCCTCCAGCCGACCCTGCGCCGCTTCGACCTGGCCCGGCATGCAGGGCGCGTGCCAGTCCGGATTCTCGATGATGTGGCGCCGGATCGCCGCAGGCGTGATGCAGTCCGCGTACCCCATCCCGAGGTACGAACGGGCGGGCTGATGGCGCCGCGCCATCGCCGCCAGCTCGCCCCCAACGGCCCTCTCGTCGCGGCCCTCGCCCAGACCCACCGAAGGTCCCTGGCGGCCGCCCTCCGGCAGCACCCGGTCCACGAGACGGTCCAGCGAGTCCAGTCCCAGCGCGCCCAGCAGCGCAGCGATCTGCGCGGGCGGCGGACCCACGTGCCGCTCGACAGACCGATCCGGCTCGTGCGGCCGAGCTGCGGGAGCACCCATGGCCATGCCCCCTGCACTCGCTGCAGCTGGCATCTGTGCCCGCCTCTGCGCCTGCACGGCGACCAGCTCCGTCCAGACGGCCAGCGCCTGGCGGCGAAGATCGTCCAGATCGCCATCGTTGGTCACCACGAAGTCGGCGCGGCTGCGCGCCTGCTCTGCCGCCACCTGGAAGACCATCCGCTGCCGAATCTGAGCGGACGACAGGAGGCTGCGGCTCTGCACCCGGCGCACGCGCACCGCCTCGCTGGCCTCCACCAGCACGATCTTGTCGAAGCGGCACGCACAATCCCACTCGAACAGCAGCGCCGCGTCGATGACCACCATCTCGTGCTCGGCCTGCTCCCGCGTCGCCGTCGCCCACAATCGGCGCGCCAGCGCGGGCCGGACGATGCGCTGGAGGCGGCGCCAATGCTCGACGTCCGCGAACGCGAGCTGACCGAGCCTCTGACGGTCGACCCGGCCGTGAACCGTCACGACGCTCGGCCCGAAGGCCTCTCGCAGCGCCGCGCGGACGTCGGCCTCGTCCAGCGTCGCGTGTCCCAGCTTGTCGGCATCGATGACAGCAGCGCCCCACTCGGCAAAGAAGCGACACAGCGCCGACTTGCCAGCGCCGATGCCACCGGTCACTCCGATGAGCATGGTGATCTGCACCTGTCTCCCGCACCCGCGCGGGCCGCGTCCACGTTCGCGCCAGAAGCATCCGCAGCGACAGCCGCGCCGAGCATCCGTGCTGTGGCAGCCGCCCGGCCGCTTCTCGCCGTGGACCACGCCCCCGACAGGCATCGGCTCGGCGCCGGCGCGGCCACGACAGTCCAGACGCGAGCACGGCCGCCAGCGGGCAGCCGCCAACCGCCCCCGCCGTTGGCCGCCTGGAGTCCCCCGGGCGCCCAGCTAGCGATCAGCGGCCAAAGCATCCGACACCCCTGGCAGCACGTGGTCGATCGTGCGCCGGGAGAGGCTGTCGCCTAGCCCAGAGCCAGAGGACTCAACTGCGCCAGCGCCGCCGGACCGCGCCATTGGCTGGCCTCCCCCGCTGCTCGGCAGGCGGCGCGCAGCACAACCTCCAGCGGCGCGCCCGCCACCATGCCCGCGGCCAGAGCTGCCAGGAAAACGTCTCCGCACCCCGTGGGATCCGTGGCCGGACCGCCGCCGAAGGCCGGAGTCACGATCGGCTGGTCGGCGCCGGCCGCCACGGCCAGCGCGCCGGCGGCGCCGCGGGTGATCGCCACCCACCGCGGTCCCAGGCGGAGCAGCTCCCGGGCGAACGCACCCAGCTCCGAGCAGCTCAGCCGCCGCCCGGAACCCGCCAGCAGCGAGGCCTCGGACTCGTTCATCTGCAGGGCATCCGCTCCGGCGACCCATTGCGGCCAATCAGGAGGCACCGCTGGGATGCGAGCACCATCGGGTTCGCTGGTCAAGAGCAGGCTGTGCAGATCCATGACGATCGGGCCGCGGAAGTGCCGGCGGGCGCGCCGCAGGACCTCCAGTTCCAGCTCGAATCCCGTGATGAAGTTCACCAGCAGCGCGTCGAGGGTCACGAGCCCCTCACGCAGATCCTCCCAGGCAAGCGGCGACACGCGGCCTGTGAGTGTCTCGCGCTTGCTGCCGCTCGCTTCGTACTGCAGTCGGCATGCGTAGTTGGGACCGTCGTCCTGCCGCAGACCCGCCAGCGAGACGCGCGGGTACCGGCCGAGCAGGGCCTGCACGGCGGCGAACGCATCGGCTCCGATGCGCACCATGGGCACCACGGACGCCTCGGGCACCAGGTGCACGAGCGCCAGAATGGTGTACAGGGAGCCTCCCAGGTCGCAGTGGGTGCGGCCCTCGGGGCTGACGATGGTGTCCTGGTTGACGCTGCCGATGACGCCGAATCGACACATGGCCATCCGTGGCCGCCAATCTACCGAGTCCCTTTGCGACCGTCAAACTACATCGACGGGCCGGTTGGCCGCACGTTCGGTGCGCCGCCGACGATGCGCGGCCCGTTGACATCGACGCCCAGGGCCTCTATCCTCTCGCGGCATTCTGCAGGTCCATCGGCGTGCCCTCCTGCCATGCGGCGGTGCGGCCCGGCAACGTCGGGACGCGACATCGGCCAGCGCGTGGGCGGTCCGGAGAGGGCTGCGGCCGCGGCGCTGCGCGGGATGTTCCTCGCTCGCCGCACCGCGGCGGTCACCGGCGGCCGCCGGCAACCGGATAGGGTCATCCATGGCGATAGTCCCCATTGTCATCGAGCAGTCAGGACGCGGCGAACGCGCGTACGACATCTTCTCGCGCCTGCTCAAGGAGCGCATCATCTTCCTCGGCTCGGTCATCGACGACAGCGAGGCGAACCTGGCCGTAGCGCAGATGCTCTTCCTCGCCGCGGAAGACCCCAAGAAGGACATTTCTCTGTACATCAACAGCCCGGGCGGCAGCCTCACGGCGGGCCTGGCCATCTACGACACGATGCACCACGTGCCGTGCGACGTAGCCACCTTGTGTGTCGGGCAGGCGTACAGCATGAGCGCGGTGTTGCTCGCCGGCGGGGCACGCGGGAAACGGCACGCGCTGCCCCACTCCCGGCTGATGCTGCATGAGCCGTGGGGCGGGATCTCGGGACAGGCTGCCGACGTGGCCATCCACGCGCGGGAGATCGTGCACTGGCGGCAGCGGCTCAACGAGATCCTTGCCCGCGATACCGGCCAGCCGCTCGAGCGCGTGGAAGCAGCGACGGCCCGCGACTACTTCCTCGATCCGCAGGAAGCCGTGGAATTCGGACTGATCGACTCGGTCCTCACGCGCGCCCAGACCGTCGGCCCGGAGCAGCCCGGGGTCTAGGCGGTTCGGCCTGGCCTACGAGCGCTCCGGCTGCTCGCCCGGCGCCGCAGCCGCACCTGCACCTGCGTCGGCCCGGCCTCCAGGTCGCAGCGGAAACGCGAGCACTTCGTCCAGATCGGTGGCGCCCACGCACAGCATCACCAGCCGGTCTACGCCCAGCGCCATGCCGGCCGCCGGCGGCATGGCTCCATCCAGCATGCGGAGAAACTCGTAGTCGGTCTGGACCGCCGGCAGGCCCGAAGCCTGTCGCTGGGCTGCCTCCCGGCGAAAGCGTCGCCGCTGTTCGGCGGGGTCGTTGAGTTCGCCGAAGCCGTTGGCAAGCTCCAGTCCGGCGAGGTACCCTTCGGCTCTCTCCGCCCAGAGAGGGTTGCCGGGGACGCTGCGGGCCAGCGCGCCCAGTGCCACCGGGTATTCGTACAGAAAACACGCGCCGAGCGAGCCCAGCGCTGGCTCGACGCGCTCGATCAGCAGCTTGTGGAAGGCGTCCTCGAAGGTGTCGCGTTCGTCCACGCTGCGGCAGCCAGCCGCCGCCGCCGCCGCGCGCAGGCTGGCCGCGTCCTGGCACTGCTGCAGATCGACGCCCGCGAATTGGCGGAACGCACCGGCCACCGTGAGCCGCCGCCACGGCCGCCCCACATCGATGCTCTGCTGGCCGTGCATGGCCACCGGGGCGCCGCGCACCTGCACGACCACCGCCCGCACCAGCTCTTCGACGTCGCGCATCACCTCGTCGTACGTGGCGAACGCGCGGTACCATTCGAGCATGGTGAACTCGGGGTTGTGGTGGGGAGAGCACTCGCCGTTGCGGAAACATCGAACGATCTGATAGATGCGCTCGAAGCCAGCGCCCAGCAGGCGCTTCATGTGGTGCTCGGGAGACGCTATCAGCACCCCGGGAACGCGGGTGCGTCCAGCGCGGAACTCGGTGGCGAAGAAGTCGACGTGGGCCTCGTGGCCGGTACCGGTGACGAACACCGGGGTCTCGACCTCGAGGAACCCACGAGCCGCGAAGAACTCGCGGATGGTCGCCAGGACGCGGGCGCGCACGCGCAGGTTGCGCGCCCGGCGTCGGCAGCGCTCCGCGAACCGCAGCCAGTCGCTGCCGGCAGCGAGGGCCGCCTGCCCAGGCGCCAGCAGGTGGACCACCGAGGCCTCCAGCCCATGGTCGCGGACAGCGCCGCTGACGGCCACCAGATCGCCGGCCGCCACGCCGACGGCGGCACCGCGCCCGCACCGGATGCACGCCTCGCCCGACTCGTCAGCCAACCGCCCCGCGTGCCCAGACCACTCGACCAGACGACCGAGCAGCGTCACTCCGGTGCCCTGCGCCGGTACCTCGGCAGCCCAATGCGTGCGCTTCGGCCAGCTCGTGGCCGGTGCGCGCTCTGCAGCGTCGTGCGCCATCGCGTCCTCGGCTCGTCGGCCGCCGCCAGCCCCGCGCTGTGCGCGGCCACGCTGCCGTGTCGCACAAGCGGGCGCCACGGCTGTCGTCGCTGCGGCGCCGCAGACCGACCAGCGGCCCCGTGCTCCGGGCCAAGCCGCGGCACGGCCGTCCGACGGCCCTGGGGGAGCGCCCGTGGGAACCCGGACCGCGGCGGTTTCGCTCAGGCTCTCTTCTTGCGGTACACGTAACTGGGGGGACCGTTGGCTTCGATGAACTCGCGGGTGATGAGACACTCGCGGACGTCGTCGCGCGCGGGCAACTCGTACATGATCCGGAACATGGCCGTCTCCATGACGGCCCGCAGCCCGCGCGCCCCCATGGCCTTCTCCTGCGCCAGCTCGACCACCCGCTCCAGCGCCTCGGGCTCGAAACGGAGCGTCAGCCCGTCCATCTCGAAAAGCTTCTGGTACTGCTTCACGAGCGCGTTCTTGGGCCGCACGAGGATGTCCAGCAGGGCTTGTGCATCCAGCGGGTGCAGGGTGCTCACCACCGGCAACCGTCCGACCAGTTCCGGGATGAGGCCGTACTGAATCAGGTCCTCCGGCTCCACCCGGGCCAAGACTCGTCCCAGGTCCAGTTCCTGCCGATCGCTGGTCTGGACTCCGAAGCCCATGGCCCGCTCGCCGATGCGCTGCCGGATGATCCTGTCCAGACCGTCGAAGGCGCCCCCGCAGATGAACAGGATGTTCTTGGTATTGATCTGGACGAGCGGCTGCTCGGGGTGCTTGCGCCCCCCTCTGGGTGGCACCCCAGAGACGGTTCCCTCGAGGATCTTCAGCAGCTCCTGCTGGACGCCTTCGCCGGAGACGTCTCGGGTGATCGACGGATTGCCCGACTTGCGCGCGATCTTGTCGATCTCGTCGATGAACAGGATGCCTCGTTCCGCCTGGTGGACGTCGTAGTCGGCCGCCTGCAGGATGCGGACGAGGATATTCTCGACGTCCTCGCCGACGTACCCGGCCTCGGTGAGCACCGTGGCGTCCACGATGGCGAACGGGACCTTCAGGATGCGCGCCATGGTCTCGGCCAGCAGGGTCTTGCCGGTGCCCGTGGGGCCGATGAGCAGGATGTTGCTCTTGCCGAGTTCGACGTCGGTGACCCCGGAGAAGACGCGCTTGTAGTGATTGTAGACCGCGACGGCCAGCGCCTTCTTGGCTCGCTCCTGCCCGATGATGTGCTGGTCGAGGTGCTGCTTGATCTCGACCGGCTTGGGCAGCGGCAACCCGTTCAGGTTCGGTTCCTGCTTGCTGTCCTCGCGGAGGACCTCGTTGCACAGCCCGACGCACTCGTTGCAGATGTGGACCGAGGGCCCCTGGATGATCTTCTCGACCTCGTCCACGCCCTTGCCACAGAACGAGCACGTTACCGAACTGCGCGGTCTTTTGAGCATATCGTCCGGCCGGTCCTCCGTCGCCGCGGCTCAGCCTGCCGCCGGCTGCCCCTCCGGCGCGCCGTCCCCAGACCCGCTCTGCGGGGCCGGCTTTTCGTCGGCGGTGGTCGCGGCCTTGTCCGACCCGGAGGCCGACGCCTCGGCATTGGCGCTGGCCTGCCGGGCTCCGGCTTCCTGGCCTCCCTTCATCACATTCACCGCCTGGTAGCCCTTGGCCGTGCGGGTGACCATGAACTCCACTTCATCGCCTTGCGCGAGCGTGCGATCCCACGACGAGATATCGCGCCAATGGACGAAGACATCGATGTGATTGGGGGTCGAGATGAAACCGTAGCCTTTGTCGTTGTTGAACCACTTCACGACCCCTTTGATCCAGGTGTTCTCGGCCAGGGTCTCCGTAGGAGCCGCCGCAGCGGGGGCGCTGCCGGCCGGAGTCTCCGGAGCCGGACGAGCGGGCCTGCCGCTCTCCGTCTCCAGCACGCGCGAGCGGATCAAGTCACGGCACTTGTTCCCGCCCTCCAATCCCTCGAGAAGCCACTCGATGCCAGTGACCAGGCCGATCACGTACGGCGAATCCACTCCGTACAAGCGCCGCGCCTGAACGATCTTGGCCGCCATCGCCGCGATCGTCTCGGTCTCCAAAGCGATAGTGTTGCCCAATGGTCACCAACCTCCTGCAGCCCATCACCTATAGGAAAGAACCCACCCTGCACCCGAGGTCAGGCACACCGACGCACGCCCTCGACTGCCCCGGACGCCCGGTGGATCCAGCCATGGACGAACGGTGCAGTAAGTAGCACATCCGAGCCCTTTTGTCAACTGAAGGTCGCGCCAGAGCGCCCGCCTAGCCGGGACGCGTCTTCCGGCGTCAGCGGAGGCGCTCTTCGTGGTTCACGCGGCCAACGCCGCATCCAGCTTGGCGACTATCTCCTTCTTCGGCACGGCCCCGATGATCTGGTCGATGACCTTGCCGCCGCGGAACAGAAGCAGTGTCGGGATGCTGCGAATCCCGTACTGCCCGGCATATTTCTGCGACTGATCCACATCCATCTTGCAGACCTTGACTCTGCCGGCATATTCGGCCGCCAACTCGGCCACGATCGGGGCAATCATGCGGCATGGACCGCACCAGGCTGCCCAGAAGTCCACCAGAACCGGCACATCGGCCTGCAGCACCTCGGCGGCGAAGGTCTCATCGCTGATCGTGAGCGGCTCGCTCATGAATGGTCCTCGTCGGTATTGTGGGGAAACGGCCCGCTGGCGGACAGATCGCGTCCTGTCCTGTCGGTGCGAAGCGGGGTGCAATATCGCCGGACGCCCGGCAGGTGTCAAGCTGGCCCCAGCCCCTCTGGGCTCCCGGCGGTTCAGAGCCGAGCCGGACGACCTCTTCGGGCCTTCATCTGCCTGGGATTCGGGCGCGCCGCGGTGGACACAGCCGCAGGACGAGCAGCTCCAGCGCCACCGACGGCTGCCGGCCGTGGGCGGACTTGAGGCGCGCGTCGGCGTCGCGCAGAGCCACCATCGCACCCCACAGACGTTCGGTGCTGGTGGCTCGGGCCTGCTCGACGTAGCCGCGGGCGAAGTACGGCGACACGCCCAGCGCCTTGGCCAGCTCGTCACGGCTGCGCAGACCCCCGGCCAGGGCCTGCCGGGCCTTGAACAGCAACTGGAAATGCCGCGCCAGCAGCGCCACGATGCGCGTCGGTTCTTCCCCCATGGCCAGTTGCTTCCGCACCAGCTCCAAGGCGCGCTCGCGCTCGCCCGCACCCACGGCGTCAGCCAGCGCAAACACACTCGTGCGCGCGTCGCCCCCGGCCAACGCCCGCACGATCTCTGGAGTGATGGTCCCTCCCTCGCCCACGAAGGTGCTGGCCTTCGCCAGCTCCGTCGCCAATTCCCGCTGGTTCCGCCCCACCAGCAGCGCCAGCATGTCCGCCGCGGCGGCATCGATATGGACGCCGACGCGGCGTGCCTGAGCACGGATCCACTGCGGCAGCTTCTCCGCGTACGGTGCGGCAAAGGTCACTGCCCAGCCGACGCTTGCCAGACGCTGGAAGAAGCGGCGGCGCAGATCCACCTTCCCGCCGACAGCGATCAGCACCGAACTCTCCAGGGGATGCTCGAGGATGGTCTCCAACTGGTGGCAGGCTTCTGCTGACAACTGCTCGCAGTTCCGCACCACGATCAGCCGGTGCGGGGCCATCATCGGAAAGGTGTTGTACGCCTCGACGATGGCCTGCGGAGTGGCTTCCTCGGCCTTGAACGCATCCAGGTTGAAATCCCTGGCAGACTGCGGCTCGAGTTGGCGGATCAGCCACGCGGCAGCACGGTCGCGCTCGTACTCGCCGTCGCCGTACAGCAGGTAGAAGGCGGCTCGCTGGCCTGCTTGGAACCGCTGCACCAGATCGGCCGGCTGCAGGTGCCGCGGCGAGCGCGTCGAGTTCACGTGCCGCGCTCGGGCCCGGAGCCGAGATCGGTGAACTCGGCATCCACGATTTGGGTCCGATCGATGGGCGGACGCCCCGGCCAGCGCTCGCCCGAGGAGGACCGCGGCGGATCATCCAGCGACCGGCTGGCCGTCCCCGCCCGCGCCCGGTACCAACGGTACACTGCGTACCCGAATGCCACCCAGACGATCAGGCGCAGCATCTAGCCCTCCACCGCACCGGCACGCCCGCCGCGCAGTCCAGCCGGGCACCGCTTCTCGATTCGAGCCGCGCACGCCTCACGCCAACACCACCGGCTCGCTGCCCGGAACCACCTCGCCCACTCGCCGCGCGTCCTCGCCCGCCTCGCGCAGCCGCGCGATGGCCTCCGCCGCCTGCGCCGCAGGGACGAACAACAGCAACCCCAATCCCATGTTGAACACATGGTACATCTCGTGCTGGTCGATGCCCCCTGCTTCCTGCAGGAACTCGAACACCGGCGGTATTTCCCACGTGCCCAAACAGATGCGGGCGCACAGTCCGGCCGGCAGCACGCGCGGGACATTGTCCCACAGTCCGCCCCCGGTGATGTGCACGATGCCGTGCACCGGCAGCGAAGCACACAGACTCAGCACCGGCCCGACATACGCCCGGTGCGGCCGCAAGAGCTCGTCGGCGACGGTGCGCCCGGTGCGCCCGAGAGGATCCGCCAGACCCAAGCTGGCCTGCTCGAACACGATGCGGCGGGCCAGACTGTACCCGTTGGTGTGCAGACCATCGGACGCCAGCCCGATGATCGCGTCGCCCGCCGCAATGCGGCTGCCGTCGATGATCTTCGCCCGCTCGACGATGCCGACGATCATGCCAGCCAGGTCGTACTCGCCGGGCTGGTAGAAACCCGGCATCTCCGCCGTCTCGCCGCCGATCAGCGCGCAGCCCACGCTGCGGCAGCCGGCCGCCACGCCGGCCACCACCGCAGTGGCCACCGCGGGGTCGTGGACGCCCATCGCCAGGTAGTCGAGGAAGATCAGCGGCCGCGCGCCCTGCACCAGGATGTCGTTGGCGCAGTGATGCACGATGTCGATCCCGACGGTGTCGTGGCGGCCGCTGGCGAACGCGATGCGCAGCTTGGTACCCACGCCATCCACGCTGCTGACCAGCACGGGGTCGGCGTACTGGCGCCACGGCGGGGCGAACATGCCCCCGAAGCCGCCCGCACTGCCCACCACGCCGGGGCCGAACGTCGAGCGGACCAGCTCCTTGATAGCCGACTTGGTGCGGCTCGCCGCCTCGATGTCCACCCCTGCCGCCGCATATGCGCTCTTCGCTCTGGCCATGGCATCCTCACGGTTGGTGCGGCTAGTCGTTGGGGTCGGCAGGCCCGCTACCGACGCGGCTCCAGCACGACCGGCCGATCGCGTTCCCGCCGACGGCACGGCCGACCGGGGCCGCCAGGAGACGCGACATGCCCGCGGCCATCGTCCTGGCGCCGCAGGGACCGCACGCTGCCGGAGGCAAGATATCCGCGGCCACCTCGAGGGTCAACGAGCCTCCCTGGCAGACCCCACCGCTTGGCGCCGCAACCGCCCCGGGCACTGCGCCTCCGGGCCCACGCCCGCCGATCGTCGGCACGCCCCAGCCCGGTTCGCTCCGGACGCCCGGTTCACCGCGGGCGTCGGCGCCTCCAGACCTGGCGCCGGGGCTCGCGTCGCGATCGATGCCGAGCGGCCTCCGGCCCCGCGCCTGGTCGCACCAGTTCCAGACGCACCGCCAGCGCCTGCCAATCCACGCCGGCCACCCGCACCCGAACCGGGCTGCCGAGGCGCAGGGTGTGGCCCCGGTGTCGCCCTACCAGCCGCTGCTCGCGCGTGTCGATCGCGAAGGGCTCGCCCAGATCTCGCCGCGCACAGAACCCCTCCACTCCCAGTTCGCCGAGATCCACCACGATCCCTCCCCGCAGGATCGCCGCCACGCTGCCATCGAACTGCTCGCCCACGCGCTCCCGGAGATAGCGCAGCTGCTTCATGGCCACGTAGGTCCGTTCGGCCTCCTCGGCCCGCTGCTCGCAGCGCGACGACCAGCGCGCCACCCATCCCAGCCGCTGGCGCAGCGCCTGGCGCCTGGCTGCGTCGAGCTTGCCTCGCAGCGCTTCCTTGATCACCCGATGCACCCACAGGTCCGGGTACCTGCGGATCGGCGCAGTGAAGTGGAGGTACTGGCGGCAGGCCAAACCGAAGTGACCGCGGTCCTCGGCCGCGTACTCGGCCCTCGCCAGCCCCTGCAGCAGCAGCCTTCGCCACAGCGGCGCGTCCGGCCGCTCGGACACGTGGTCCAACCATCGCTGCAGCCGCCGAGCCACGTCCCCATCCGCACCGCTCAAGCGCAGGCCCGGTGCCGCCTGGGCCAGGCGCCGCAGCCGCTCCGGATCGGGCGACTCGTGGACGCGGTAGACGACCGGCAGCAGATGGCGCGCCGCGTACTGGCCCACGCACTCGTTGGCCAGCACCATGCACTCCTCGATCAGCCGGTGACTCTCCAAGCGGACATGGCGGCC
>Ga0067045_1031981_pt1 | contig 11088 bp, 11 predicted proteins | sample TerdegcTABiofilm_FD_59184 | JGI IMG/M metagenome (GOLD analysis project Ga0067045, IMG submission 59184) | Combined Assembly of (Gp0054472, Gp0054536) Wastewater bioreactor microbial communities from Singapore -Terephthalate degrading...
AACACGCTGTCATAGATAACCACGCCCGCGCTGCTGTCAGCTGGTATATAGTCGTATCTGCCGTTCATAGCGGACGGCTCATATACATCGGAAAGGAAGGTGTCGATTGCGTCTTCAACAGTATAGGCACGGTTGAACACACCAATGATACCCGGCTTGGTAAGCGGATTACCGGCTTCGGCGACACCGCTTCGCACTACCTCGGATTGGCGGCTGGAGCGTGGCCAGGTGGACTCGTCCTGCCAATCATCATAGCGTGCAAGGTAAATATCGGGGTCAAGATTGCTGCCATCTTTTTTCTGAAACCAGAATTCACCGTTCATTGAAGTAGATGGCCAGTACATGAGCCGGTGGGCTTCATAGGTAGTGTCATCGAAGAGGTCAATTCCAATCTCCTTTGCTACCATCCGGGCTGCCGCCGGGTATTCCGCCACGCTTATATCTCTGGAAAGCGGGATGACAAGGCGGATGCGGGGCTTTTCCGGGGTGTGTTTATGGGTGGAGTAAGCACAGCACTTGAAGCCACACTTCATAATGACTTCATCCCAAAACCCTGGAGTGGCGTAATCCATGTCCAGGACAATCATGGAGCGGCAGAGGACAAAACCCTTTTTGCGCCGCCCACCCTTGAGGTGTCCGGCCACATAGCCGCCCACATCCTTGATAGCATCCTGCTGGCCTTTTTTTAGCTTGCGGTATTCCTCCACGGTTTCCGTCGTGCGGACGGTGGAACTGACTCGTGTGCAAAAGTCCTCCCAGGAGATGTCGCTGTTCTTCCACTTTTTATCCATGCGGCTGTTGCCGTAAGAAATCTTCATCCAGAAACCTCCCTGCAGTCATCAGAAAAATACCTGATGGGGTATTTCTTTTGCTTGGCTCGCTTAATCTCAGCGTACATGCCAGGGGAGATATAGCTGCCAAACACCCAGATTTCCGCGCATTTTGCCATAATTACATTGCCAAAGAATAACCCTAAGCTACGTTCTGCCGGGTTATTGTCATCTAAAAACTGCGGATAAAGCAGGTGCGGTGTGAAAGGTATATATCCCATTTCAACCGCAAACCGGCTGTACCGCCTGGCAGACTTGATGTTGCTTTTCACATTCCCGGAATACGGGGAACAGATATATACAAGGGGCCGGAAGGCTTTTGCGGCTTTTCCCTCTTGTTCCACAGCCGTCAAGGCTTCATAGGCGGTGGGGTCGGGGTAGCCTTCTGCATTGAATTTGTCGGTGCTCATAGTGTCACCTCACACTTCTTGGGAAGGAACAGGGTTTCCAACACCTCATAGGCATAACTGTTGGTGAATTCAAAACGGTCATCATTCGTATGGCACTTTTGAATTTCATAACCGTGCTGGCGTGAGTAAGCTGATGCTGCCCGACCGTTGCGCTGGCAAGTCTTCATGTCCCATCCCATATTGAAGTGCTGGTTGAATTTCATAATTGTCCAGAATTTTTCGGATTCATTGAGCCTTACTGCTAACTCCTCATTTTGGGCGGCAAGCTTAGCGTTTTTCGCCTGTTCCTCTTTTAGCTGTGTTAAAAGGCGAATACCGAAGTCAGGATCGGCAAGTATCTTATCAATGGTCGCTTCCGTCATATATGCGCCATGCTTGCGGATAGAGGGGAGAACCTCGTCAAACACCCAGTGTTCAAAACGGATGGCACCGGGAAGATTAGAACGGATAATGAGACGGTAAAGGTCACCCTCGGGGATGAAGGTTTTCTCAATTGTTTTATTTGGGTTTTGCGGATGAGGTACTCCCTGTTTTAGGGAGTACCTACAATGCATCGCTATTGCATTATGTGGTTTGGCATACCCAAGAATGGCGGCGCATTCCGTTGCTGGGAAATAGGCCTTGTCATTAATCATCAGCACACTTAATGCGCCAAATTCGCTGTTGCTGAAAACCTGTATTTGGTTATTCATGGCGAACCTCCAATCTTGACTTGCTGCATTCCGGGCAGTATACCGAAGTACCATAGAGATCACCCTCACCGTCGTTGAATAGTTCCGCCAGGTCAACCTTGACCTCACTTCCACAGCCTGGGCAGGTGCAGAACACATTGTCATCGTGAATTTCCACGGTGATCTCCGCTGTGTCGCTGATTTTTTCTCTTACATAAAACATATTTTTCAACCTCCCATCTTGAAGGCTTCGTTGCCCTCTATAACCCACAGGACAGGAGAGAGGTTTTTGAGTACTTATCCGTCATTCTTTTTTATAAAAATCTGTTTCATATCCGTCCGCCCGCAGTAAAAGGCCTTTTGCCCAGGGTGGAGTCTCACTCATGACAGCGCATATATCATCAACCGATGCATCTGCCGGGGCTTCAATAACAACCTCGTCATGGACATGCATTACTATGTTGTAACCCAGTGCATCCAAGCTGCGCATGGCATAGCAGAGGATGTCCCGGCTTGTGGCCTGAACTATGTTCTCAACAAGCTTTGGCCCATAGCTTTCAATTCGTTCCCATTTCTTTGTGCCGCCGACACCTTCGTAGGTGATGCATTCTGAGCCGAACCGGTTTTTACCAATACGCGGTTTCACATAGGCAAGACGCCTGCCGGACGGAAGAACGATAAAGAGCATCCCGCTCTGATAAGAAAAGCCGATGCCATGTGTCACTGTGGTGGAACGCTCCTTAACCGCCGTCATAGCGGCACGGTCGATATCCCACCAGAGCCGCACGATGTTGGGATTGGAGGAACGCCATGCCGAAACCAGCGGCTGTAGCTCGCCTTCGGTAAGTCCCATCTCCAGCGCTCCCATAGCTTTAAGAGCACCGACCGAGCCGCCGTATCCTAGGGCGAGTTCGGCGATTTTACCTTTTTGCCGCAGGTGGCCGTTGACACCGTTTTTTTCCACAGGAACATGGAACATCTGGGAAGCTGAGGCACAGTAGATATCGCCGCCGGATGCAAAGACTTCCTGCCGCCATTTTTCGCCCGCCAGCCAGGCGATGACCCTCGCCTCGATCGCCGAGAAGTCCGCCACGATGAATTTGCATCCGCTTTTTGGTACAAAGGATGTACGGATGAGTTCTGACAGCACATTCGGTACGGATTCGTAGAGCATTTCCAAGGCAGCGAGGTTACCAGAACGCACAAGGTTTCGTGCCTGCTTAAGGTCGGGCATGTGGTTCTGGGGCAGATTTTGTAGCTGAATAAGTCGCCCTGAATTACCTGTTACCCAGACCCGTCCGTTGCGCCGTACAAGGAAATATCCGGTTGCTGTTTCCGCGCAATAAACGTAGCCGTTGTATTGATGTACAACCGGCTTTGACTTGATTTCATGACAGTTAATTGGCGTCAGCCATATGTCCACATAATAGGCATCGTTCCAGTTTGGATGTTCGTTGGAGCGAGATTTCACTTTTACCGATGCCGCCCTGCCGGAAATATGAGCAAAAGCCTGTACCATATCTGCATTTTGTTTATTACAGGTCACATACTGAATACTGTTTTTTGCAGATCGATAGCCGTCCCAGTAAGCGAGTTCATCGAAGAACACATCAGCGCTCTCATCAAATATCCAACTATCGAATGTTTTCTCTTTGAAAAGCCGGAGCCAGAGTGGCACATTCCTTGAGATAATTACAAACTGCTGCCGGTTTCCGGATTTTTCATCATAGGACTTGTAGGTAAACTGGATATCCGCTGCGCGAAGCAAGGATTTACAGCGTTCAGCCTTTCTTTTCTTTGTAAAGCCCAGCTTTATAGTTCCGTCTTCACAATAGTGACCATCTGCCTGTACCATAATGAGAACTCGTAGTTTGTTTTGTTCTAAACCTGCTGTTGTCTGACGGTATCCGGTAAAAGGGATGCTCGGCCTATATTTAGCCATGTTTTCTACTGTATCTGTTGACCATTCGCCGCCGTATCGTTTTTTGACATACATCCTATGGTCAGGAGTACTGATCTGAGATATGCGCTTGTCCTCATACTCGTACATAGGCCCCTGATACGGAAAAATGAGCTGATTAGCTTTCTGAAAGGACACCGCTTCACCACGCGGGTTCCAGCAGGCGATTCTCCCTCCCTCCCACTTGTCAAGCCGAACCCAACCATTCTCGGTCAGAATCTCGTGATCACCAGTCAGGCACCATCTGCCGGTTCGATTGGCCCCGTAAAACTGGAACATCCCACGGGCGCGGCCGTCAGCGCAGATGGCGTTTTCCATTGCCGCATATTTCTTAATTGATGATTTTGCCAGTGACTGTCTGAGTTCCAGCACCTTACAGAGCGATTCTGGTGCGGTTTTCAGCAGTTCTGCCACAGTCTTTTTGCCAAGCGAATTGGTTTCAAGGCCGTGGTAAGAAAACCATTGCTTCAACTGAACCACAGAATTTGGATTCTCGACTTTGGTCAGTTCCTGTATCATGCGGGTCAGTTCGGAGCGTGAACGTTTATCCATATCAATGGCTTGACGCACAAGAACCATATCCAGGGCTACACCACGGTCGTTGATCTCCTGGTCGAGGTGATATTCCTCCCAAACTTCCTCCGGCACGGGGAATTTTGCCAGTTTCTTTTGTATGGCCATCTCGGATTCCACATCACGACGGTTATAGGCTATGAATGACGCCCACTTGTCCGGAGCATCGGTTGGTAGATTACGAGTGCGACCACCATTTGCGGCGGTAGATTTGCATGGTTGGCAAAAGTAGCGGATAAGTTCCTTGCCTTCCGTCAGTTTCTGCTTTTCTAAGCCCAGAACGGCACCGGCTCCCTCCAGGGAAAGGGGTAGACCCATGTATGCCGACCACACCATCGTGCAGCACCAGGATTTTGGATTAAGATATTGACCTGCGGGTAAACCTAACCACTTTGACAAGCAGATGCGTTCAAACTGGGCGTTGAAAGCCCATTTTGTCACGTCCTCATCCATAAGCGCATCGACGACCTCGGTTGGAATTGTTTCGCCGCACGTGAGATCAACCACCCTAACCTCGCCGCCATCAACAGAATAGCCGAAGAGCAGAATTGCAAAGTCCGTTGATTCCGTATAGCGATAGACCCCGCTTTTGGCGAGGTCTACAGTGCTGTACGTTTCTATGTCGATACTGAGCGCCCTCACGAGAGGAAGTCCTCATCGATCTCGGTGGCGAAATCGTCCTCAGCTCTGGACTTGCCGCCGAGAGGTTCACCATCACGGATTTTCTGTAGATTGTTCAGCCCGCAGGCAATGCCCCTGTTTCCGTTGCTGTTAAAGGCATAGAAGTTGATGCTTGCCCTGCCGTAGACTCCGCTGTAAACCTCGGAACGGTCAAGGATGGGCTGGCGATCCGCATCCACGATGCCGGGTGCGGTCGAGGAGTTGGCGTTAATGAAATATGAATTGGCATAGGCGGGGTCATCAGGTCGTTCGGTATCGCCGTCACGCAGTGGAGTCTTGATAGCGGAAAGGGGAGGTACAGTTTTGCCATTGCCTTTCAGCTTAGATTCACCCTCACGATAGGCAGCTTCAATTGCGGCCTTGATTTTTGCTATGGTACGGGTGTCGGACTTGGGGATGATGAGCGATACGGAGAACTTTGGAGTGCCTCCGTTAATGGACTTAGCCTCCCAGACGTTGGCATAAGACCAGCGGGTATCGGGTCCGGTGATAACCTTCATAGGGTTGGCATTGACTTTGTTCGTATTATTTGACATAAGATTTTCCTCCTTAAAATTCACTAAAGTCTTGTTGTGCGGTATGGATTGCCGGGCGTTTATCGCTTTCCGGCACAAGCGTTGGTTTGCCTGGTGGTTTTTCAATGTAGCCACCGAGAACTTCTTCAAAACGTTTTTTTCCGAGTAGAGAAGTCATGGCGGTGATACCCAGGACTTTGCGTTCGTATGGGTCAAATCCAGCCGCACTAACTGCTTCCACCACTGCAGCCTCGTCGGTATATCTGCGGTTAGAACGGCCTTCGACCAGCTTCCACCCGTTCCACTGCTTACCTCCGAGGGCAGTCTGCAGGGCGTAGTCCTTGATGTCATTGGCCCATGAGATCAGACCGTCGGTTTTCCCGAGGATATCCTCAACCTCATCGTCCTCCAGCAGAGGAGGAAGCTTGAAGTCATATTGGGCGAGTTCAATGTTGTGTTCGGCTCTGACGCGGCATTCAGCTTTAACCCGGCAAAACCTACACCATTCGCCGCAGTTAAATTGCCCGCCACCGGCGTAAGCGAGTTCGGCAGTTGGTTTCAGGACTTCCTCAGCCCATTGGTACAAGGATTCCTTGAACACCATGTAGGTGGACACGTTATCGCGCCTGGGTTGGTAGATGGTCATAGAAACCGTATCGATGTCGTAGATGCCGTCAAAGATTTCCAAAGCTCCCAGTGCATACAGCTTCATTTGCGGGTTATCTTCGGCCTCCACCAGAACGCCCTGGCCGTGTTTGTAATCCACGATGTGGAGCATTCCGTCCGCAATAACCAAGCAGTCGCCGGTACCGAAGCCGCCTTCCACATACCTGGAGAAATCGAGCCGCTGTTCGATAAGGACAACTGGGTCGACACAGCTTTGTTTGGCCATTTCAACCAGTTCGAGGATATAGGCGGCATAGCCGTTGGCGCAGTCCTCCATCTCCGCGTTGTAGAAGGAAAGGTCAGCGGTTGGGTCTTTGGCTGGAATACCGAGCGCGGCCTTCAGCTTATACTCGCAGAGTATATGGGCGGCCGTTCCTTCGGCGGCATAGTCGCTGCCCTTGTCCTCATAACTCTCACAAAGCCTTGCGGAAGGTGGGCAGTTCAGCCACCTGTGAGAGGAGGAAGCCGAAAGGAGAGCGTGGCCCAGGCCAGCTTCTCTTGTGCCTACGGCACAATTCACCTTCTGTTTACTCATTTCCCAGCACCTCAGCCTCCGCGAGCAGTGCCGGGTATTCTAAAGGGTTGATTTCCGACAGCTTCGCAGCGCCATGCTTTTCCAGCAGTTCCCGAACTTTGGCGGTGTGACCGGCGCGGCTCTTTTCTGCAAGAACGGCTCTGACCGCCTCAAGGGTGATGGGCTTTTCATCCGGCGTAGGGACTTCCGCTTTCGGCTGATCCGCAGTATGGGCATCACCGTTACCGCTAAACAAGTCAGCAAGCGACTCCGATATGCTGATAAGGGCTTTACCGCAGCGCCTCAGTTCCGTTACCGCAAGGGACAGTTCACTCATCTTGCTCATCCGATTTTCCTCCTTCCGCCTTTTGTTCGTCCTGCCGTGAAAGCATCGTTAGCTTCCGGGCAAGGCGTTTTGACACCACACTGATTGCCGTGAGGACATCCGCTAATTCCTCATACATCTCACGGTCGCGGCATTTGGCGTCGGTTTCTTTTGCTTGTGTTTCCATTTTTGAACCTCCGTTCCGAGGGCTGCTTTTTCTTCCCTCACCATCCACAGGACAGAAGTCGGAAAGTTGAGTACTTGTTCTAGAAATTTTCCTTGTTGGTGATGCCCTCTGATATCCGTAGGACAACAGAGGGCGTGATTGTAAGATCAGATAAAGTCTTTGAGACGCTTCCGCAGCTGGGCGAACAGCTTTGTTTTCCTTTTATTGATGGCTTTCTGCGATAGGCCAATATCGCTGGCAATTTCCCGCTCGTATTTACCGATACTGAAGAGTTCCATGATCCTGCGGTTGTCCGGATCGAGTTCATCTAAGGCGGTATAAAGCTCTTCGAGGAGCAGCTTGTCCGCAACTAGCTCAGCAATATCAACGGGATCAGCTACCTCAAAGCCATCCTCGGTGAACTTTTCCAACGATAGGACACTGCCTGTCCGCTGTTTGTCGCACTTGCTGCAGTCGCCGGTGCAGCGGTTGCCGTATTCGTCACGGCAGCGTTTTTCACGTTCCTTGCGCTTGTGTTCAGCCCATGCCGGACGTTTATACGCCCGATAAACCTCTTCTGTAACGTGGATTTGCTGTCCATCGATTTCGATGTAACGCTGAGTGGTTGGCTGTTGATCGTCATTGATTGGCATAAAAAAGCCCCTTTCTTCGGCGAGAAAAGGGCATGACAATCAGCCAAAAAACTCGCCGTTTTTTTAAACGGGAGCCTTTTGGCTGTTCCTGTTTGGCGGTTATACAGACTAAAAAAAGCCTGAAAATAGAGGGCCTTGTCCAACCGTCAACATAATTTTAGAAGCAGAGAGTTCTTTAAACACGGGCATGGAATGTCCGGTTGATTTGCTTGCAAACACGAAAAAAGCCCCAGAAAACGGGTTTGTTACCCGCTCTCTGGGGCTAAGAACTTTAATTATCGCATGATGACATTAAAATACCCGGACACAGAATGTCCGGGTCGTTTGAAGATATTTTATTTTTCTTTTGTTAACGGCTCAAATCCCAACCTAAGAAGCATTTCATTGCATTCGTAAATTGTCTTTGTGTAGCAGGAGTTCAGTAAGAAACGATAGGTTAGATGCTTTTCACTGACTCCGAGTGAGTATGCTGAGCGGGCCATTAGTGCCTCACTTACAGCTGGGGGCAGTTGTAATGCTATGCATATAGCAACAATGGTTTCAATTGTAGTCTCATAAGCCTCGTTGTTTCTCATTCTTTGAATTGTTTTTGGATCAAGGCAGCAATCACCGGCGAGTGCTTCAACTGTTTTACCTTTCCAAGTCATGAGATATTTTAACGCCCCGGAAAAGCCGCCTGGCAAATTCTGCATAACTTCAGCCAGTTCTTTATTATATGCTATAATGGCCTTTGCCTGGGCGTCGACGTCATTATTAATTTTTGAGTCGGTGTAGCGTGCTTCAAATACAATGTCGGATGTGGCATCCCTATAAAGAACGCATTCAGTGTAGAACTGCTTGCCATAACTGTTGGCTGTTTTTTGTATTGTCAAATCAAACACAAGGCAGCATTCGTCGATGTGGTGCCTTGCATAGTCAGTCAGATAAGGTTGACTATTTTCATCATATGCTATGTATCTTGGGTCATTAATGCAGTAGTGAGAGTCCACAAAAAGGTAGATGCCGCTTTGGATTTTCTCCCGAAGTGCCGGATTCACAGAACTTTCAAAAACTGCATCCCTCAAGCTGATTGAATAGGTCTGATTTCGTTTAATAGCACCTGTTTTGAAAGCATGCGGCTTGACATAACGGCCATCAATATATGTAAACGTGCCGATTGCTTCTTCAAAGCCAAGGTCGACCATGCGAATTTTCGCGGCAATACGTGAAACGCAGAAGAACGAAGCCATCTCATCGATAACAGGTTCCATGATATCGATAAGTTTAGAGTTGGGGAAGAGCCGTAAGTAGTGCCTTATATATTCTGCCGCTTTTATCTTTGCCTGGGTATATGGCATCTGGATGCGCGGTGTAAGTGCGTTTGCCTGCCACTCCATCCAATCGGTTGCCGACCTGACTTTGCTATCCTTTATGCCACCTACAACCTGACATTTTATCTGAGTGGCGTTTTCGTTATATAGGCGTTCCAATTCAAATGCTTTTCTGTGTTTATCCCAATGGACGCATTCGTGAATGATGGTATTATTAACAGACCCCAGATTGCGTAAAAAGTATGCATCGGGGTCTACAAAGATTGTGCCGCTATTAACTTGTACCTTTTTGAAAGAGGAGGTGTCTTTATCAAAGTATTCTGTTTCGCAATCCACGAAGAAAACTTGTCCGAATGTGGAGAGATCGGATGTGATATGTTTTAACTGGATTGAAAGCCCCATACGTTCTGCAAGAACAGTGGGATCAATAGCCATCGGTTTGTATAAGGCTTCTTTATAATATTTTTCCAAGAAGTCTCGTGCCACGGCTTCCAGTTGATCTTTATTTATAATAGGAACGAGTGAATCTGACATAGGGTTGTCTTGCTTACTCCGGTAGTTATATTCTTCGGTTCCAGAAATGGCGAAATCGTCAAGGTTACATGAAAGGTCGCCTGTGCAAGAAATTTTGAACCATCGTCTTATCTGGTCATATCTGTCGGTATGTCTGTCGGTTTCCGATATTTCAAACTCGGCTTCCAGCAGAACATCAAATGCTATTCTCATACCAGGCAGATTATCGACAAGCAAATGCTTAACGTCAATATCCGCCAATTCAGCTCTGTCTATAGTGCGAACAAGGTGAGAGGAAACGTCCAGGTCGCGATGATTCTGTTCCAGGTAGCCGGACACGGCATCGAACAGTTCGTTATAAAAACGATTCGCAACATAATCTTTAAATGAACGGTTCTGCGTCATAGCAACCTCCATATGCCAAAGGTAAATATAACCAAATTATATCACGATAAAACAAAAATTACAATGCATTGTCAGAAAAATATTAGCGAACGCGAAGTTATTTACTTGATCTTTTAATTCTCTAATGGTATACTTGAAATGAAAACTCTTGGTGAGAGATTTGCAAAAGGGGTGAAATCTGTGGGTGCGAGTTATAAGAAACTATGGAAGCTGCTTATTGACCGTGATATGAAAAAACGTGATCTATGCGAAAAGGCAGGCGTTAGTGCAACTTCACTGGCGAAACTCGGAAAAGGTGAAAATGTAAACACAGATATTTTGGTTAAGATCTGCCTGGCGTTGGATTGTGGCATTGATGATATTATGGAGATCCTACCGGATAATTCAGAAAAAAATTCTTAAATTTAACATTATGCTAATGTAAAGGTGAGGAAATCAGAAAGATGCTGTCGGACTTAATGCAAACTGAAATCGAAACAAGTAAAAACTACTACTCTTTTCTCAAAGAGCAGTTCTCGCTCGATGAGAAAAACTATTCAAAACTCATTGGCCGTTTTTATACGAATGAGTTTATATATAATGAGTTAATCGAAACCATGATTAATCACATTACCATAGATTATACTGCACTACGTATAATTGACCCATTTTGTGGAGATGGACGACTGGTTCATCATTTTCTAGACAAATTTTTAAAGACTGAAAAATCAAGCCAGGTTCAAACAGTCTCTGTATCTTTGTGGGATATTGATAAGACTGCAATAGAAAGCGCTCGACATAGTATTTTGAAACTATATGAAAAATACCCTTCAATATCGCTGATTGTTGATGCCCATGTCGGAGACTCATTTATAGAAGCACTACCATATGCGGAGAGCTATGATATTTGTATTACA
>Ga0067045_1031974_pt1 | contig 11078 bp, 12 predicted proteins | sample TerdegcTABiofilm_FD_59184 | JGI IMG/M metagenome (GOLD analysis project Ga0067045, IMG submission 59184) | Combined Assembly of (Gp0054472, Gp0054536) Wastewater bioreactor microbial communities from Singapore -Terephthalate degrading...
AGCGTCGTGCGGATCGGGGCCGACGAACACCGTCGTCCCCGGCACAATCCGCTCAGGATAGGCCGTCAGCACTTCGATGCGCAATTCGCCGCGCACACCATGCGGACGCAAAACCCGGCCCAGCAATAGAAATAGCGGCTGGCCCGTAGGGGAGGATGCTCGACGGGATTTCATGATCGATCAGCAGGCCCGCACGGTCAGACGATCTCGAGCGTGATGCGTTTGCCCTGTTTGGCCGCCAGCACACGCACCAAAATGCGCATCGCGTTGGCGACGCGGCCATTCTTGCCGATCACACGGCCCATGTCTTCCTGGGCGACTTCGAGTTCCAGGATGGTCGACGAGCCTTCGACGATCTCGGTGACCCGGACCTGCGACGGATCGTCCACCAGCGACTTGGCGATATATTCAACCAGTTCTTTCATGATGATCTGTTCCGCTCAGCTACGATGCCTCATAGTTCCACAATGTTTATTATGACAGAAAAGGGCAAATGCGGACAGCAACCAGAGGCACACCGTCCGCATCGCGCGTTATCTGAACCTCAACGGGCCGCCAGCCAGCCTATTCGGCCTCGGCGGTTTCTGATTCTTCGCCCTCAGCAGGTTCCTCAGTCTCGGCAGGCTCTTCGACCTCAGCGGGTTCCTCGGACGCGACAGGCTGAGCTTCTACGACCTCAGCCGACGCTTCCTCTGGCTCTGCCTTGTCGGTCACGGGCGCGGGCGCGGCTTTCTTCCTGGCCGGGAAACTGGTCTTGGGGCTGACCGGCTCCTGGTCGGCCAATGCGGCTTCCGCCTCGGCCACCAGGGCTTCGAGCGCTTCACCCTTCTGCAGGCGCTCGAAACGGGCCAGCGTTCCCACCTTGTCCAGAATCCGGCGGACGGCGTCGCTGGGCTGAGCGCCCGTCGAGAGCCAATACAGCGCGCGATCTTCCTTGACGGTCATAGTCGTCGGCTCGGTGCGTGGATTGTAGAACCCGATCACCTCGATATACCGCCCATCGCGCGGGCTGCGCGAATCGGCCACGACAATACGGTAGCTTGGTTGTTTTTTACGTCCAACACGACGCAAACGAATTCGAACCATTTTTGTTCACCTGTTTCCTCTACTCGATAGCGATTCATGTGTTCGCCCGCACGACGCCGCTAGAGGAGTTGGTAGGGGAAGGCTACCAAACGGCCTCGCCAAACCGGGCGCAACGGTGCTGTCTCAGCGAAACATGCCAGGAATACGGGGCACCTGCCCCTTGCCCAACATGCGCATCAGGCGCTGCATCTCGCGGAACTGCTTGAGCAGCGCGTTGACGTCTTCCACGGATGTGCCGCTGCCGGCGGCTACGCGCCGCTTGCGGCTGGCGTTCAGCAGCTTTGGGTTGCGCCGTTCGGCGGGCGTCATCGAATAGATGATCGCTTCCACTTTCTTGAGCTGCTGCTGCGCCTGCTCGTTGTCGATGTTGATCTGCTGCCGCAGGCGTCCCATGCCGGGCAGCATATCGAGAATCTGCCCGATGCTGCCCATGCGTTTGACCTTGTGAAGCTGGTCGAGAAAGTCTTCGAGCGTAAACTGATTTTTCAACAGCTTGCGCTGCAACTTCTCGGCCTCGCGCTCGTCGAATTCGCGTTCGGCCCGCTCGATCAGGGTGAGCACATCGCCCATGCCCAGGATGCGCGAAGCCAGTCGATCCGGGTGGAACAACTCCAGCGCATCGAGCTTCTCGCCCATACCCATATATTTGATCGGCACGCCGGTGACGGCGCGCATCGAAATAGCCGCGCCGCCTCGCGCGTCGCCGTCGACTTTGGTCAGAATGAGTCCCGTCAGCCCCACACGTTCGTTGAAGCCCTCGGCGATGCGGACCGCTTCCTGGCCGGTCATCGCGTCAGCAACGAGCAGAACCTCCGCCGGATGGGTGCGATCACGGATCGCTTCCAATTCGGCCATCATATCGTCGTCGATCTGCAAGCGGCCTGCCGTATCGAGAATGACAACCGTCGCGTTGGCGTCCTTTGCCGCCTGCACGCCGCGCACGCAGATATCGGGCGGCGGGGCGCTGGCGCCTTCCTCGTAATAGGGAATGTCGAGTTGTTTTGCCAGGGTGACCAGTTGATCGACCGCGGCAGGCCGGTAGGTGTCGCCTGCCACCAGCCAGGGGCGGCGTCCGTCGCGGCGCAACATCAACGCCAGCTTGGCCGCGGTCGTCGTCTTGCCCGACCCTTGCAGCCCCACCAGCATGATGACGCGCGGCGTCGGCCCGCTCAGGTTCAAGCGACCGGGTTCGCCGAGCGTGTCGATCAGTTCCTCATGGACGATCTTGATCACCTGCTGAGACGGTTTCAGGCTCTTCTGAACCTCAGCGCCAATCGCGCGCTCTTTCACGCGGTTGATGAAGTCCTTGGCGACCTTCAGATTGACGTCGGCCTCCAGCAGCGCCATGCGCACTTCGCGCAGCGCCGTGCTGACGTCCTCCTCGGTCAGCTTGCCTTTGCGCCCTAGCTGATCGAAAACATCCTGAAGACGATCGCTCAGGCTTTCGAACATCGATGCTTGCCCTATCCTCTCAGCCGGTATGCCAGTGTGGAATTGTAAAGGATACACCCCCTGCCGTCAAGCCACAGTCGAAGGCTGCGCCTCACTCCGGAAGCGGCGCATCGCTCTCGGCCAGATCCGCCAGAAACCAGCCTTCTTCTTCGCTGAGATCGGCGGTCAACAGCAGGTCGGGACGCCGCTGCCACGTGCGGCGGATCGCTTCGCGCCGTCGCCAGGCTTCCACCGCCCTATGATCGCCGCTCAGCAGCACCTCCGGCACAGCGATCCCACGGAAGACCGGCGGGCGTGTATAGTGCGGGTATTCGAGCAGGCCCATGGCGTGCGAGTCTTCCTCGGCGGCCCACCGCGCGCCCAACACACCCGGAATCAGGCGCGCGACGACATCTACAATCACCATCGCGGCCAGTTCGCCGCCGGTCAGCACGAAATCGCCGATGCTGATCTCGTCTGTGATCACCAGCTTGCGCACGCGCTCATCGACGCCTTCGTAGCGCCCGCACACCAGGATCAGCCGGGGATGTGCGGCCAGTTCTTGCGCCACACGCTGGGTGAAGACACGCCCTTGAGGCGTGAGCAGAATCACGGGGACCTGGGTATCGTCGCCGCGCACGGCCTCGACCGCTGCAACCAGTGGGCCGGGCATCATCACCATGCCGCCTCCCCCGCCATACGGCGTGTCGTCTACAGAATGGTGTTTGTCGGTAGTATAATCGCGGATGTTGTGCCGCCGGACAGTGATCAGGTCGCGTTCCTGCGCACGCTTGAGGATGCTCTCGGTCAGTGGGCCGTCGAACATATCAGGAAACAACGTCAGGATGTCGATGTGCATTTCAACCCCGTGATAGCCGGTTAAGTTCTGGAACGATCGTAACACCCTGCCGGGCAAATGCCTATGGTGAAGTCGAAACAGATTGACGCCAATCGGCCAATTCTGATAAGGTAGTGAACAGTCCGGTTCACTCCTGCGTATAATAAATCAGGGCAGTATCTACTCCGACGATTTTGGGGCACATTACATCCGGATAACCTCATGGACGAAGGTGATCTGATTCACCGCGCACAGCAAGGGGACGAGCGTGCGGCCAGGGACTTATTCGATGCCTATCAGCTTCGCACCTACCGCCTGGCATTAGGGCTGCTGGGCGACGAAGCCGACGCTGAGGAAGTGGCACAAGACGCCCTGACTTATGCATTGCTCAACATCTATCGGTACAAGCCAGAGCTGAGCAGCTTCAGCACATGGCTGCACACCATCACGGTCAGCCGCTCGCGCGATAAGCGCCGTCGCAAAATCTTGCCCAGCATTTCGATCACGCAGTGGTTGGGTATGGGCAATCAGATCCGCGATTACACCCCTGGGCCAGAAGCTCACTATATGCAGCGAGAACTAGAAGGCGGCCTGACCGACGCTCTGGGCAAACTCAGTCCCAAGCTCCGCGAGGCGATCGTGTTACGATTCTACGCCGATTGCACGTATAAGGAGATGGGAGAGATCATGGACTGCTCTCTCAACACAGCACGATCCCGGTTGCGTCTGGCAATCGAGAAACTACGCACTCATTTGGGAGATGAACAAGTCCGATGGCTGGTGACGGAAACCATCCGCTAGATCAGCAGCATTACGACGACGACGCGCTAAGAGAATATCTCTTGGGAGAAATGCTGCCGGACGAAGAAGAACGGGTTCGGCAGCATTTGGTCGAGTGCCCATCGTGCCGCGCTAAAGCAGGAGAGATCGATGGGTTGTTCGAGCGGATCCGGTCTGGCCTGCACGAGTCGCTCGACCAGGCGCGTCCCAGCTCCAAACTCAGCTTCGCGCCCATCGAATCCGAATGGCGCAAACCGCCCCACCGGGTACAGTGGCTTTACCGGATGCAGCAACTCGTCCCCCGTCCATCCACCGTGTTTCTGTTGGGCCTGTTCGCCATCGCCCTGCTAATCGTCCTCCCTACCGGCGACGCCGATATGCTGCGCGCCCTGGAACTGGCCGACGACTATAGCGGGCCGCCCGCGCTCGTCGCCGCAGCAACCGATCGGGGGGTGGTCGTCGTCAGACTGGAACCCGACAACGTTGCAATCGTGAAACACCTTGCACACGTGACCAGCCCGCGCAATCTCCAGTTTTCGCCGGATGGCGAATGGCTGGCTTTCCGCGATGGGCGCATGCTGCATATTCTGCAATCGTCAGGAGCCGGAGCGCATGTACAGGTTCCGGTGCAGGAAACCGCCGATTGGAGTTGGTCCCCGGACAGCCTGGCGCTGGCTTATACCGACGGCACGGGCCAGCTGGCGTTGTTCGACGCCCAGTCACAGGCAAACCGGGTGCTGGCGCCGGCGAGCGAACAGGCATGGGGCCAGCCTGTCTGGACCAGCGATAGCCAGCAGATCGCCTACGCAGCCGTCGATCCACTGCCGTCGGCGCAACGCCCGTATGTCCAGCAAAGCATCTGGCGGGTGGCGCTGGAAACCGGCTACCGGGTCGAGCTGGCGCGCAACCCGCGCCCAACCGAAACGCTGCTCGTGCCATCGGCGTGGATTCTATCCGACACGGCGCTGCTGGCCTGGGACATACACGCCAGCGCTCGCGGCGAATACCCGCGTCTATATCGCATCGACGCCAACGCGCACAGCATCACGCCGCTGAACGCCAGTTCGCTGTCGCAGGGAATGCGCCTCGCCTGGCCGGTCGGCCCGGATGATGTACTGTTTGCGGTGCAAAACGACCGCCTGATCATGCTGAATCTCAAGGACAACCGGCGCACCATTTTGCCGGACCAGGTCGCCTGGCCGGGCGCGCTCGAATGGGCGCCGAATGGGGCATGGATCGCCTACACCATAGCGGGAATGGCTGAGGGCGAAGGGTTGTACCTCTACGCGCCGGCAGAGAGCAAACTCAAACCCATTCGCCTGCCCAACGGGGCAGCAGAGCGCAGCGTCGTTTGGATAGGTCCAGAGCACCTGTTTGTGGTGCGCCAGCCCAAAAACAAAGCCGCTGCCGAGGTCTGGTTGGTCTCGGCGACCACCGACGACGCCCCCCAGCGCATCATGACCAACATCCAACAGCCCCAAACCGGCCCCTTTGTCGGCTGGCGCTGGCAGGATGTGTTAGCGGCTCGTATCATCGGCTGAGGTCAATCGAAGATCACAAACTCGCGGATCGCCTCCAGCTTGGAAGCCCCCAGACCGGGCACGTTGTCCAGGTCTTCCAGGCGGGCAAACGGCCCGTTTTCCGTGCGATAATCCACAATCGCCTGGGCCAGCGATGGCCCAATCCCCGGCAGGGTCTCCAACTCCGCCGCGGTAGCCGAATTCACCGCCACCAACGGAGGCCGGTTGGGCGTCGGGGTTTGAATCGCGGCGTCGCCGAGCGGCGGGACATAAATCAGATCGCCGTCGAAGAGCCGCTGGCTCAGGTTGACACGCGCCAGATCGGCCCGATTTGTAGGCCCCCCGGCGGCGGCTAGAGCGTCCTCAACCCGGCTCCCAACCGGCAGCGTAACCAGCGATTCCGGGCGCGCCACCTCGCCCGTGACATACACCGTGAGCGTCCCCGGCGTGGCAGTGATGATGCGCAGCACGGGCGTGGCCCCACTGCGATCGTCGCCAGGAGGCCGGGTCGGAACCTGGATATGGTCGCCATCCTGCACGATCTGGGCCAGGTTCACCCGTTCGAGGTCCGCATTCTCCAGCGGGCCGCCCGCCGCCTGTAGGGCATGCAGCACACGGCTGCCATAATCCAGCGTTGCCACTGTTTCCGGGTGCGCGACCGCACCGGTGATGTAGATCGCGTAGGGGCCGGGCGTGGGCGTCGCGGAGGGAATGGGCGTGGGCGAAGGAATCGCCGTTGGTTCGGGCGGCAGCACGGCGATCGTCACCGGCTCTGGCCGGCGAAACACCAGCATGGCGACGCCCACCGCTGAGGCCACGCCGACCACCAGGAAAATCACGTATTTGAACCGCTCTAGCAGCGGCAGGGGCTGGACAGGCTCCACCACCGGTTCTCCTCGCTCCGACACGCCTGGCGGCTAATACGAGTCGCCGGACGCTGCGCCGGACCCAGCCTGCCCCATCGCTTCCTCGACGATGCGGACGCCGGCGCTTGCGCCGATCCGCGTGGCTCCCGCTTCGACCATAGCGATCACATCGGCATAGGTCCGCACCCCACCCGCCGCTTTGACGCCCATCTCCGGCCCGACGACGCGGCGCATCAGCGCGATGTCGGCCACCGTCGCCCCGCCAGGGCCGAATCCGGTCGAGGTCTTCACGAAATCGGCGCCTGCCTCGCGGGCCACGCGGCAGGCCGTCTCTTTTTCGGGATCGGTCAACAGCGCAGTTTCCAGGATCACCTTGCAGATCGCGCCGCCTGTGTGTGCGGCCTCGACCACCGCCCGGATATCACGCCGCAGCAGATCGATATCTCCAGATTTGAGAGCACCCACGTTCATCACCATATCCACTTCACGCGCGCCGTTGGCGATGGCGCGTTCGGCTTCGAACGCCTTCACTTCGAGCAGCGTCGCTCCCAGCGGGAAACCAACGACTGTACATACCGCCACATCCTCGACGCCTTCTAGCTGGGCGGCGCATAACGCAACATACGCCGGGTTGACGCACACCGACGCGAACCGATAACGGCGTGCTTCGTCGCACAGCCTGACGATCTGCTCACGCGATGCTTCAGGCTTGAGCAGTGTATGGTCGATCAGGCGGGCCACCTGGGCCGGATCATCTGGTTTGAAACTCACCTCAAGTTCCCTCTTCTTTCCTGGCGTCTTCGACAACCGGAATTATATGCCAAAATCAAAAAGGGGTGGCGGTTATACGCCTACCCCTTTTGCACCAGCCGGATCATGTCTTGGGTTCTACAGATTGACAATCATAGAAAACGTTGGAAACCACCCACTGAGAACGATGTCACGAGTCCGGTACAACATGTTCCCGCGACAGTCGTGGTACAACCGCTCGGCACGGCGATGTTCGCCCCTATCCAGCCACATGGGCGGCGCTTCGGGCGGATCGCGCAGCGGCTCGTCGAGCACCCACATCCCATACCCTCTGATCAGGCCGCGATCGGCAATGGTCTTGACCAGCCGTTCCCATGCCCCCGCCGGAGGCTGGGCCAGCACATAATCGACCAGGGCCTCCCGGATCTGAAGGTCGAGCAGCGAATCATTCTCAACCAGCGGCTGGCGCGACCTCGCCGACCATCGGAACAGCTTAGATATATCCATGGGCAACCTCAGGCAGCCAAATCATATTCGGACCGAGCTTGGCGCGCAGATTTTCGCGCGCGTAATACAGCCGCGATTTCACAGTCCCGACCGGCAGATCGAGAATCTCGGCGATATCCTGGAGGCTCAACCCATTCAAATAATACAACACAACCACGACCCGCTGATCGATCCCCAACAGGCTGATCGCCTCGCGCACATTCGCGCGCAGCTCGATCTGCTCGGTGAGCTGATCGGGAGCCTGACGCATTGGGCTTACGAGCCGGTCGACCACTTTGTCGAGCGGAGTCCGGGACCCGCGCCCGCGGGAAAGCCAGGTATAGCTCAGGTTGACCGTCACACGATACAGCCAGGGCGCCAGAGGCCGGCTGGTATCAATCCGATTGGCATGAGCGTAGACCTTCAAAAAACAGTCCTGCAAAATATCCTCAGCCGCCGCCGGATCATGTACGATGATCAGTGCAGTCCGGAAGACGCGGGTCCGGTAGCGTTCGAATAACACACCCAATGCATCCAGATCGGACTCGCACAAGCGTTGAATCAACTCAGCGTCGGACGGTTTCAGCTCAACTTCGGACATGAAAGGCTCGCTCCTCAACGGGATGACTAATATTATAATCCTAAAAACAATAAGAATATAGCTTTGTTGGCGTTCGAGGCCATCCTCCAGAAGTATATGAGGATTGGCATTTATCACGATTGTGTCCTAAGATTATAGGGGTTTCTGAAAAATACTCAAGGTTAAGGCATTTGGCGTTCCGAACACTATTTCATACCGTTTGTCACCGTCTGTTTTTTCGGCAAGCGGCTCATCGCACGGACCACCGGCGTATGCTGCGTCGCGGCGGGGGGTGTTGAATGCAACAGTGCAGTAACTGCGGGCACCGTAATCGGGCCGGGATTGTCTTTTGCGAAAACTGTGGCGCCAGTCTGATCGGCAAGATGCCGGTCGACACCAAGTCCCTTGACTCGACCGACGAAGAACAGACCAGACTGGCCGAAGAAATCCGACAGCCGGACGACAAGAAAGCCGAGGGGGTATCTACCTTCCCTCAAGGATCATACCTGCGGCTTGAGCTTGAAGGCAGCCCCGAACCGATCTTGTTCCAGCCCAAACCCGAAACGATTTTTGGCCGCCGCGACCCGGCAACCGGCGCCATGCCCGATATCGACCTCACGCCGTTCGCGGGATACCGGATGGGCGTCAGCCGCCGGCACGCAGCCATACGCTTTGGCGACGAGCAAAGCCTGGACCTGTGGGACCTGGGCAGCAGCAACGGCACCTTCCTCAACGGCCAGCGGCTCAGCGCTCACCGTCCGTACCGTCTGCACGACGGCGATGAGCTGCGCCTGGGACAGATGGTCATTCGCCTCTTCTTCCAGGTGCCCGAATCCGTCCAGATCGGCGCGCTGGTTGAACCTCCGGTCACCACGCAGCTTGCAACTGATGACATCAAACCGGCGGGAGAGACGCCCAAGCTGAGCACCGAAGCGGCCAAGCCAGCGGACGAACCCAAACCTGAGACGCCGCCAGCGCCAAAGCCGGAGCCGGAAGCGCCTCAGCTCGCCGCCGAGCAGCCTCAACCCACGGCGGCTCAGCCGGGCGAAGCGCCCAAACCGGAACCGGAGAAACCAGCCGAGCCGGTCACCGCTGCGCCGTCTGTCGAAGCGCCCAAACCGCCGGAGCCAGAACCAGCAAAGCCGTCTGAACCAGTCACGGCTGCACCATCTGATGAAGCGCCCAAACCCGCCGCCGACACGCCGGAGGCGAAAGTCGAAGCGCCGGCCCAGCCTGAATCCGTTCAGCCCCCCGTCGCGCCGGACAAACAAACGCCTACCAAACCAGAAACAGACGCCGCCAAACCAGCAGAAGAAGCCAAACCCGCCGCCGAAGAGCCGAAGCTGCTCGAAGACAAGACTGCCCCGGCAGCGCCCAGGCTTCCCACCGGCGCGCAGCCCGCGGGCGAACTTCCGAAACCAGCCGAGAATGCCGCGCTGCCTGCAACCTCGAACACTGGAACTAAGCCGCTCCCTCCTGAGCCGACGGCCCCAGAAGCCGAAAAACCTGACAGGCCCGCCGAGGGCGAGGGTTCCCCGGAGGCAAAACCGGAGCAGGCCCCGCCGCAGAACGAAAAACACGACTGAGCATGTCAGTCGTGCTGTGCGTGTTCGAAGCTCTGGCAGGGCGACCGGCGCAAATCAGAAACCGGCTCAGGCCCCCAGAATCCGGATGACATCATTGCATGCGCGGGACACGGCGTAGAGCGCCTGTCCTATGTTCACATCGTGAGCGACCAGCACGGCCAGCGCCGCACGCCCGGCGGGATAGACGATCATCACACCTTCCTCGCCTTCGATTAGCAGGCGCTTGAGATCGCCCTGAGCTAACCGGCGCAGCGTGCGCTCGGCCAGGCCGATCAATATGGCTGACATCGCCGCGACCTGAGGGCTGTTGGTCGGCGTTTCGTGAGAAGCATCATCGTCGCCCGGCGGATAGGCCGACACGAGCAAACCGTCGTTATTCACAATCACCGAGGCGATGATGCCCGGCACAGCTGTGTGCAGAGTCCGCAGGGTGCGCTCCAGCGTTTCGCTACGATACTCTCGGACCATACCTTGCTCCCGCAGCGCGAACATCACTCCAAGTATAGTCCATACAGAAACTACATCCAAGCAGCCGTCTAATCTTTTAGCATGGGGATGTGTATCCCATGACGTTTGGCGGCAGCAATTGCTTGCGGATAGCCTGCGTCAGCATGCCGCACAATGCCCATACCCGGATCGGTGGTCAGCACGCGCTCCAGACGCCGCGCGGCTTCGGGCGTGCCGTCCGCGACGATCACCTGTCCGGCGTGCTGGCTGTAGCCGATGCCCACGCCCCCACCGTGGTGAAAACTCACCCACGTCGCGCCGCCCACGGCGTTGATCAGCGCGTTCAGGATCGCCCAGTCCGAGACGGCGTCCGTCCCGTCGCGCATCCCTTCCGTCTCGCGGTTGGGCGACGCGACCGATCCGGCGTCCAGGTGATCGCGGCCAATCACGATCGGCGCGCTGACCTCGCCCGACGCTACCAGATCGTTGAACGCAAGACCCGCCTTGGCCCGCTCGCCGTAGCCCAGCCAGCAGATCCGCGCCGGCAGGCCCTGGAACTCGACGTCGCGCTGCGCCATCTTGATCCAGCGGGTCAGGTGTTCGTCGTGGGGAAACAAGTCGAGGATGGCCTGATCGGTCCGGTAAATATCCTGCGGATTGCCGGAGAGCGCCACCCAGCGGAAAGGCCCCTTCCCTTCGCAGAACAGC